>ENA-ORBV01007583-ORBV01007583.1-microbial-mat-metagenome-genome-assembly--contig:-NODE-7583-length-18591-cov-9.538727_pt1 | contig 18591 bp, 13 predicted proteins | sample MGYA00237777_ERZ505514 | MGnify/ENA primary metagenome ERZ505514 (study PRJEB26160, sample SAMN06269048) | microbial mat metagenome | isolation source: Oligotrophic lake microbial mat | place... | reverse complement strand
CCGCAGAGACGATCAGCGGCGGCACAAAGCGAACCACCTTGGGTCCAGCAGGAACCATTAACACACCTTGATTAATCCCAGATTGCACCACCTGAGCGGAAGTCAAATCAATCTCTGATTGAATCTCCAGCCCGTTGATTAGCCCCCAACCGCGCACATCTGCCACTTTTTCGGGGTAACGTTGGGCGATCGCCTGTAAACCAGTTCGCAGTTGTTCTCCCCGCTCCTGAGCATTTTGTAGCAGGTGATCCGATTCCAAGGTTTGGCAGACCGCCAACGCCACGGCACAGGCAAAGGGATTGCCGCCAAAGGTGCTGGCATGATCACCGGGCTGGAAGATATTGCAAGATTCTTTGCAAAGCAGGGCACCAATGGGAATGCCGCCACCCAGTCCTTTTGCGGAAGTGAAAATATCTGGCTCAATCTCTAAGTTCTCAAAGCCCCAAAGCTTGCCAGAGCGCCCCATGCCGACCTGCACTTCATCGCAGATGAGGAGAATACCGCGCTCGTTGCAAATCTCCCGAATCCGCTGGAAGTAAGTGCGATCGCCCGGACGCACGCCGCCTTCACCCTGAAGCGCTTCTAGCAAAATCGCCGCCACTCGCGGTTGGTCTTGATCCAGGTCGGCGATCGCCTGCTCCAATGCAGCAATATCGTTGTAAGGCACATACTCAAACCCTGGCACGAGTGGGCTAAAACCCTTGTGATATTTGGGTTGTCCGGTTGCCGTAAGGGTTGCTAAAGTCCGACCGTGAAAACTGGCATGAGCCGTGATAATCACGGGATTGGCAATCCCTCGAACCGTGTGGGCATACTTGCGGGCTAGCTTAATCGCGCCTTCGTTTGCCTCTGCCCCTGAGTTGCAGAAAAAGGCGCGATCGGCGCAAGAATTTTCGACTAGCCACTTTGCCAACTCCCCCTGAGCCGTAGTGTAGTAAAGGTTAGAAACATGGTGCAGCGTTTGAATCTGCTTCATCACTGCCTCAACCATGGCGGGATGGGCATGTCCTAGGGTGCAAGTTGCAATTCCAGCCACAAAATCCAAATACTCGCGCCCTTCCGTGTCCCAAACCCGACATCCTGACCCACGTTCCAACGTAATCGGGTAGCGAGTATAGGTTTTCATCACATACTCGTCAAATTCTGCCTGGGTAAATGCGCTAACGACATCCGGCAACGATTCAACGAAAACAGACGCGACTTGGAGTAATGCTTCTGGACTCACTGGAACTAATCCTTAATTTTTAAGAGACTACAACACGCAGTTAAACTTTGAACCGACACAACTTAATTTTCAAAGAGATGCTCGTGTCCATCAGTTTTTCATTCTTAGCTTTTACAATACCCCATTCATTCTCAATCAGCCGCAATCCGGTGCATCGGTCAAGTTCTGATGACAATCCGCTAAAAAATCTCAAACGATAGCGCATAGTCGCCAGCTTGATTGGCAGTAATCTCAAATACGTAGTCGCCATCACTGGGTAAGCGTCCTTTCCAGTCTGGATTGAGTGTGCTGTCGCCAATCCGTTGACCGCCTGGAGCGATCGCGCTTAAATTCACACGTCCCTGCAACTTTTTGATCAACACCAACTGTCCTTGTTTTGCCTTGAGTAAATAGCGGCGAATTTGCTGAGGCGCGATCGCTCCCGTTACAGTTGTGCCGTTCGTGCCTCTGGCAAAAATCACCCGTTCTATACGTTCTTGAGTGGGTCGAGAAGTGGGTGTAGTCGCCACATCGAGCGTGTAGGCACCCGATCCAGATATTTGAACGAAGTATTGATCATCTGTGGGTAGCTGCCCCGTCCAACTGCGGGTTTGATAGGCGGCGGCATCAATGCCATCCTGGTTCGATCGCAGCAGATTCATCACCACGCCCGACCCTTCTAAAGTGGCAGTTAGCACCTGTCCCTGAGACGCTTTAATTGAATAGGATTGCGTTCCCTGCTCTGACAGCGTTCCTTGCACCATGGTGGAGAGTTTGCCAGGGAGAAATTGGATTGGCTGAGGCTCGGAAGTGGCTTGATTGATTGAAGCCGAATTTGGCGCTAGTTGATTAGCAGATGGCGCGATCTGCAAGGCTAAATTCAAATCTTTTTGCCTACCAATAATCCGTGACGCTTCTGCTTGGGGTAGTTTGGCTCCAGAAACCCAGACCTCGCCGTTAGAGGCTAATGGGTCAGTTTGTGCGTGCCACAACCATGAACTAGCGACTCCGGTTCCCAGCAAAAATGCCGTTCCCATGCCGAGCCACAGCCGATTTTTCTGAGGCGATCGCGCGGGCTTTAATTGGGTAGTGGCTAGACGAATGGCTAGATGATCCTGAGAAGCAGATTTCGATGAGGCATGACGCAGATTGGAATGAGAAGATGCTACGAAAGGCTGATTTGCCTGCGATCGCGGGCTAAAATTAGCTGCTTTCGCCTTGAGTTGAGCCGGATTTAATCCGGGCATTACCGAATGCAAATCCACCCAAACTTCTTGAGCAGATTGATAGCGATCGCTGGGATAAATCGACAACATCCGTTCAAAAATGCGGGTTAATTGGCTGCTTAGGGTTACATAAGGCTGCCAGCACCATGCCAAGCTTTGACTATCGACTAAGGAATGTGGCTCTTTGCCAGTGAGCAATGCTAAACAAGTGGCTGCTAGAGCATACAAATCGCTGTTGGGGTAAACTCGCCCCGTTTGTAGCTGTTCTGGCGGCGCATAGCCCACCTTGCCAACCCGCGTTACGGCGGAAGTAATCGAAAGTTGGCTAGTCGCTTCTTTAACGGCACCAAAATCAATCAGCACCGGAAGCCCTGTTTCACCGATGGGCAATTCACGTCGGTGCGACTCGTGCAGCGGTTTGAGAATGATATTTTCTAAGGAAATGTCGCGATGAACAATGCCGCGATCGTGAATATAAGTCAGGACGGGTAACAGTTGTTTGAGTAAATGGCACACTTCGGCTTCAGTGAAGGTCAATCCCTGCGATTTGCGATCGCTCAGCAACCGTCGATAAGTCTGCCCTTCAACAAAATCTTGAACCAAAAATAGCCGCTGCCCTTCTTCAAACGCCGCCCAAAAGCGTGGAATCTGGGGATGCTGAAGCTGGTAAAGCGTGCTGGCTTCGCGCTGAAATAATAGTTGAGCTTTCTTTAACAGAGCATTGTCTTGATAAGGAACAAAGAACTCCTTCAACACACAACGTTCATCGAAGCGCTCTTGGTCAATTGCCAAGTAAGTGCGCCCAAAGCCTCCTTGCCCTAAAATCTGCTGAATCAAGTATCGTTGGCGAAGCAGAGTTCCCAGAGAAATGGGAGCAGTCATAGGTCAAACTAAATCCAAAAAAATCACACCAAGGGGTGTATCAATCCTCACTTTAAAGTGAAGAAGTTTCCATAGTGGGTCACCCCTCATGGGCAAATATCCTTAGCAGGGTGGTTTCATATTAGCCAGCGGAAAACGTGATCACAGTCATATCTTTGACCTATTGCAAGCCATTTTCAATCTACCAGTGGTCGCGGGTTAACTGAAGGAAGGTTGTAGCATCCATGTTCCAATGACTCGGATAACGTGATGTGCATGGAGTTTACCGTTGCTGAGCCAAGTGGCTGGTTGTCAAAGTCAGAGGCTTAAACAGGTGAGTCAAGAGAGGGTGCGTCAGAGGCTCAAAAAAAAGCTGTAAGCCTTGGTTGAAGGAGATGGGGTGCATGGGTCAGATGGGGTGCATGGGTCAGATGAACCCTGAGTATGGTCAGCGAATGGATGGATGGCTCACACTTTATCAATATGCGTATAACCAAGCTTAACCTGGGGTCTGTGTAGATCAAAAAAGCAGGCAATTATTCGCCCCAAACCGACCTGACAGTGCGCTCAAACCCGGTCAACCTCGCAGAAATCGACAACGTAAAACAATTGCCTGGAAATTTATACGACCAGATGCCGATAAGAAATTAGGCAGGCATTGTGTTGCGTAGTTAATTTTTTGCTCTACTAGTGCGGGAAGCAGGGGATCTTGGGGAGCATGGCAGTTCTGGAGGCTTCCAAACTGCCATGCTCCCGAATTTTTTGGGTTAATCCATTCGCAAACTTGCTGCGTATACCAATCATAAGGCTGCTAAAGTGCAGTTTTGATAGTCTAGATTCGATCGCAGCACTCAGTCCGCTTACACTATCCAAAAAATTATTAAAGCTATGTCAAATCGTTTTTTTACGTCCCGTCGTTTCCTCCGTAACATCTCCTTGATTTCGCTGATTGCTGTGGCGTTTGCCTACGGGGTATCTCGCATGGCGTTTTCTAGTGCTGCCAGCGATCGCCCCGTCGCTATTGTGGCAAGTAAACTGATTGAGCCGGCGATCGATATTTCAGCTTCTACCGTCAAAGGGGAGCAGACCGCAATTTTTGCAGGAGGCTGCTTTTGGGGAGTGGAAGCTGTTTTTGAGCATTTGAAAGGAGTTTCTGATGTGGTTTCTGGTTTTTCGGGGGGTGACGCAGCCACCGCAAACTATGAGAGAGTCAGTTCTGGTCAAACCGGGCACGCTGAGGCAGTGAAAATCACCTACGACCCCGCGCGAATTTCCTATGGGCAGCTTCTAAAGGTTTATTTTTTGGTCGCCCATGACCCAACTCAGCTAAATCGCCAAGGTCCCGACTTCGGCACCCAATATCGCTCGGCTATTTTTGTGGAAAATGCTGAGCAAAAGCGAGTTGCCCAAGCTTACGTAGGTCAGCTTGATAAAAACCAGGTTTTTCGGACTCCAATTGTGACGCAGTTGGTTCCTGCTGCTAAATTTTATGCGGCTGAAGAGTATCATCAGAACTTTATCGATCGCAATCCTAATTATCCCTATGTGATCATCCACGATTTGCCAAAGCTCAATCAGCTAAAACAGCAGTTTCCAGACCTGCACAAATAGGGGCGATCGCCATAAATTGCTTGCGTAAACCCGTGCATTTCGCCTATGAGTAGTCAGATTGGACTGATTCAGGTTAACCGACGGGAAATTTATAAGCCGATGGGTGAGCGCGATCGCGCAGTGCTAAACTCAGCGCAGTTTTGGGTTTATGGTTGAAACTGTATTTTAAACTACAAAACTGGCGATGCTCGGAGCTTAAAACCCTTGCTAGGAGACTTATAGGTTTCACTCATCATCTAATATCCAGGAGAGCGGACTGAACTGAAAGTTCTGCAATATATTATTCAAAATACCGATCGACCACTATGCTTTTGCTGGCATCAGATGTGGCAAAACTAAGTTTTTACTCTACTGGCTGATTGCGTTCCTCATCTTTGAGGTGAATCTCAATTTGTGGTCTACTTTGGTAGACGGATTGTATTGCTTTATTTCTAGTCTAGTAGCAGGATGACAGCTTTGCCTTTTGAGACATTCTCCAAATGAAGAAGCTCAAATAAATCTACGCGCATTAGGTTACTTCGTTCCCTTCACCATTGGCATTCTGACGTGATTAGTTCAACCACCTTCTCGGCGGTGAGGGGTTTAGAAAAGAAGTAGCCTTGCCCAAAATCGCAGTTGAGCGATCGCAGTTGAGCTAACTGTTCTGAAGTTTCAATCCCTTCTGCCACGACTTGCATATTCATGGTTTGGGCAATTTTCACAATAATCGGAACTAATCCCAACTGCTCATCAGTGCCATCTAAACACATGACGAAGGAGCGATCGATTTTGAGATAGTCCATTGGAAAGGATTGCAAGTAGCTCAGCGAAGAGTAGCCCGTGCCAAAGTCATCCATGCTGAGTTGAATGTGTTGCTGCCGCAGCTTAGATAAAATATCTGCTGCTAACCGGGGATTGTCCATAATGGCGCTTTCGGTGACTTCCAGTTTTAAACAACTGGGATGCAGTTCGGCTTCTGCCAGAACCTGGGTAATCTGTTGCATCAAATTAATTTGAGCAAACTGACGAGCAGATAGGTTTACACTCACACTGAAATTTGGATCAATCACTCCTAGTTTCTGCCAAGCGCGGATTTGATGACAGGCTTCTTTAAGTACCCAACTGCCAATTTCGCCAATCAACCCAGTTTCTTCAGCAACGGGAATGAACTTAGACGGGGGAATAAAACCGCGAGTGGGATGATTCCAGCGGATGAGTGCTTCTAGCCCTGCGATTTTGCCAGAGTCGAGCGCCACGATTGGCTGGTAATGGAGGGAGAATTCTTGTTGGCTAATTGCCCGACGCAGATCGGTTTCAATTTGCAGCAGTTGCAGCGCTGCCCGGTGCATGGTGGTTTCAAACAGGCGATGTTGACCTTTGCCAGCAGCTTTGGCGTGATACATGGCGGTGTCAGCATCGCGCAGCAAGTGTTCGGGTTTATCGTAGGTGGCTTTTCCCAGGGCAATTCCAATGCTGGCATTGATGAAAACCTGATGATCTTCCAAGGTGAAGGGTTCGATGAATGCCCCTAGGATTTGATTGGCAAATTGAATAGTGCTGTCTTTATCAATAATTTGGGTGAGTAGAATCGCAAATTCATCGCCGCCCAGTCGAGCTAGGGTGTCAACTTGCCGGAGATGCTGCTTCAGCCGTTGGGCGATCGCCACCAGTAACTGATCGCCCACAAAATGACCTAAAGAATCGTTGACAATTTTGAAGCGATCGCAATCTAAAAACAACACTGCAAACTGCGACTCTGGCTGGGTTTTTAACTGGTTTAGCGCTTGATCTAGGCGATCAATAAAAGCAGCGCGATTTGCCAATTGGGTCAGCGAATCGCACAGCGCCATCTCTAGCAACCGAGCATTGGCAATTTCAAGCTGCTGCGTTCGTTCAAGCACTCGTTCTTCTAGCTGAGCATTTAGCCGATGATTTTTTCGTTCTGCGGCTTGGATCGCCAATTGATGCTTGACTCGCGCCAGCACTTCCTCAAAGTGAAATGGCTTGGTCACATAATCTGCGCCACCCACTTTGAATGCTTTCACTTTATCAAAAGCATCATCCAAAGCACTCAGAAAAATGACTGGAATTTCTGCGGTGTGAGGCATTGCTTTTAAGTGGCTGCACACCGCATAGCCATCCATATCAGGCATCATGATATCCAGCAGAATCAAATCGGGCAGTCGGGCTTGAACCACAGTCAGCGCTAATTGACCATTGATCGCTTTGCGAACTTGATATCCTTCGCGGGTTAGCATGGTTGAAAGCAAGCGCACATTCTCGGCGGTGTCATCTACAACGAGAATATCAATTGGTGGGGTATCGAAGGGGTTGTGACTCATGTAATTCTTGCTGGTTAAGTCCCTAAATCCTGCGCGAGCTGGGTGAGATTCATCATCTGATCAAACCGGAAGTTGTTGACCAGATTGGTGAGGGCATGGATGAGTTGAGCGCGATCGCCAGGGATTTCTTCAATCAATTGCAGCGCCAGTGTATCGCTCCCTTGAGCCGCTGAAGCGTAAAACTTTTCGAGCCATTCGTGAGACATGATGGCTAAGGACTCTGCATTTAAGGTAGTAGATACAGGTGGGATGTGCTGTCTGGGCTGCGATCGCGCCGCTTCATAAAGGTATTTCACTCCTAAATGATCCGCCATTTTAGCAAGCAATTCTTCTCGCTGAAACGGCTTGCGGACGAAATCATCGCAGCCGCTTTCGAGAATTTTTTGGCGTTGCTCTTCAAACACACTGGCGGTGATGGCAATAATCACGGTCGATCGCCCGGTTGGATCAGATTTTATTTGCCGGGTTGCTTCAAACCCACCCATTACCGGCATTTGCATATCCATCCAAATGATGTGGGGGTGCCAGTCTTGCCAGAGCGCGATCGCATCGTGTCCATTTTTTGCCTCTTTTATATCAAACCCAATCCCTTTCAGCAGCCGCACCAGAATCAATCGATTCGTCGGGTCATCATCTACAATCAACACACGATAGTGGGGCTGACCAGGTGCAAGTGCCACAGCCTGTTCATATTGAGTCGGCTTTTCCTTAACCTGGTCAGCGGCAATTGCGATCGCTGGAATCTCAAACCCAAACTCAGTACCTTGACCGGGTTGGCTTGCCACCGTGATAGAGCCACCCATCAACTGCACAAACTTTTGGCTAATGGCTAACCCTAAACCAGTGCCCTCTAAAAGTTTTGTTCCTGCTTCAGTTTGCCCAAACGGTTGAAATAAATGACCCATTTCTGCCGATGTCATTCCAAGTCCGGTATCTGTGACTGTAAATAGGAGGGAGTGCGGGGTTAGGAGTGCGGGGTTGGGAGTTAGATCTGCCGAACGTTCGCTATTCGCCAGTCTGACTCGCACATAAATACAGCCTGTAGAAGTGAATTTAATCGCATTACTCACCAAATTTATCAGCACTTGATTCAGCTTGTTTTGATCGGTGCGAATGTAGCGAGGCACTGCGCGATCGCGATCGCACACCAGTTGCAGCCCCTTAGATTGAGATTTCAGGTGAAATAGCGCTGCCAGATCATCGAGAAGACGGTAGAGATCGAAGTTGGCTTCGTTGAGCGTGATTCGCCCTGCTTCAATTTTGGACATTTCCAAAACGTTATTGATCAGCGCGAGTAAATGCTCACCACTACGGCTGATGATTTCAATGTATTGGTGGTGTTCATCCAGCAGCGAGGAGTCTCGATTCATCAATTGGGTGAAACCCAAAATGGCATTGAGGGGAGTGCGGAGTTCATGACTCATGTTGGCTAAAAAGTCACTTTTTGCCAGGTTTGCAGCATCGGCGGCTTCTTTGGCAAGCTGAAGTTCGGTAGACTGTCGCTGGGTTTGGGCAAGCAGTTCTGCTTGCTGCACAGCAACTCCCAACTGAGAGCCAATTTGCAAGACAATTTTAGTTTCGGTAGAATCCCATTTGCGTGGGGCAGAGTTTTGGTAAGCAATCAGTGAACCCCATAGCTGATTGCCAGAGAAGATCGGGACGCTGAGATAGGCTTTTGCTTGAAATCCTTCTAATCGTTCTAGATCTTGCGATCGCAGTCCGGCTTGATAAATATCGGCAATGCAGTAATAGCTCACTCCTAGGGTGTCCATGCTGTCGGTTGCGGCTTGCCAAGAGGGCACAAAGTCTGGGTTGTCTGCGGCGGACTTTGACACCAGTGAAATCCATCCTTCTGCCACCGATTCTGCCACAATCTGCTCTTGACTCGTCTGCTCTTGACTCGCTGAGGTGGTGCGAAAAATCACCACGCGATCGCACTGCAAGGCTTGGCGCAATTCTTCAGTGGTGGCAGCAAAAATCCGCTCTAGCTTAAGAGTCTGGCGCATTCGCTGAATCACACGGGCGATCGTCCGCTCTCGTTCTGCACTTTTTCGCAGTCGCTCTTCTATTTCTTTACCTTTGGTAATATCAGTGACCAACCCATCCCAAATGATGCTGTTATCTGGCTGCAATTCAGGACGGGCATTGCCTCGCAGCCACTTCGTTTGTTCACCCACCACAATCCGCCAGATAAAATCCCACGGCTTTAAGCTACGAGCAGACTCGTCAATGGAACGATTTAAGGGCGTAATATCCTCAGGGTGAGTTAAATTCCAGCCAGCCTCAACATTTTGGATCAAATCTTCTGGTTCTCTGCCAAACAGTTCTCGACAACCCGGACTGACATACAGGAAGGCGATCTCGCCTGTGGGCTTGAGCGCAAACTGATAAATCATGCCGGGCACGTTGTCCGCTAGGTTTTGATAGCGCGAGTTGCTGCTCTGGAGGGCATCCTCTGTTTGCTTTTGATCAGTAATGTCGCTCAATGTGCAGACAATCCGCTCAATCTTGCCATCGATCGCCAGATGCGGGTTGACGTTAACCAAGAGCCAACGACAGCAGGGAAGTTGGGGACAGACTACGCCCAAGACGCGATCGCGGATCGGCTGGCGCTGGGCGATCGCCTGTTGAATCGGAAACTCCGATGCCAGCAAGGGCTTTCCGTCTGCATCTAAAAATTTCCAGCCCGGATCGGTGGGTAGTTCAAATCGCTTCGCTGCGGCACTGATTCCTAGCAAATCTAGAGCGATCGGGTTGCACACCACAATTTCCGCCTCCCCATTCAATAGCAGCACTCCCACTTGCATCGTCTGCACCAATCGGCGAAATTTTTCTTCGCTTTTTTGCCATGCCTGCTGGTGCGTTTGGCGAATCAACAGAAACTGGAGGATTGCCACACTAAACAAAACTGCAATGCTAAAGCCCACCGCAAGTGAGGAGGAGTTGAAAGCACCGTCAAAAAAAGGCGCGGTTTCTAGCGGATAAAGTGGGGCATCCATACATTGTGGTAGTGAAAAGATTTAGCAGCAGCACCTACACTGAATGATCACTTGTAATGTCCGATGTCATGCTTTGTTAAAAGAACGCGGCAATTGGCAAGCAATCTGATGATAGTTCCATTCTTAAAATGCCCATAGGCGCAAACAATACTTCACTTGCAAAAGAAAAATAGACGCAATCAGACAGAAATTATAGATAATTTCTATTATGTAATTTGAGATCTGAGCAAACTATGGCACAGCGCTACGTCCGTGTTCAAACAGCCGATGGGCAAATTCATTATGGACTTCTACAGGTTGACCGTCAGGTTCGCACGTTAGATGCTCCTCCCTGGTTAGAGGGACAACCTACTGATCTTGACTTGGCTCCAGACAGCTATCAAATTCTTGCGCCTTGCTACCCATCCAAGGTAATAGCCGTAGGGAAAAACTATGCGAACCATGCAGCAGAAATGGGAACTCCTGTGCCACAGGAGCCGCTATTGTTTCTTAAACCGCCCACTTCAGTGATTGCTTCGGAAGGGGCAATTCAGTATCCATTTCAGGCTGAGCGGGTGGATTATGAAGGAGAGTTGGCGCTGGTAATTGGCGATCGCTGCTTTAACTGCACATCCGAAGAAGCACACTCTAAAATTTGGGGGTATACCATTGCTAATGATGTGACTGCACGCGATTTGCAAAAAAAAGACGGGCAGTGGACTCGTGCCAAAGGCTTTGATACCTTTTGTCCGTTAGGTCCGTGGATCGTGCGGGAAATTAACCCCAGCGCCCGACTGCAAACCTTTTTAAACGATGACCCCAATCCGGTTCAGTCTGCCCCGATTGATCAGATGGTGTTTTCGCCTGATGTGTTGGTGTCTTATATCAGTCAGGTGATGACGCTGCTGCCGGGTGATGTGGTGCTAACAGGTACGCCAGAGGGAGTTGGGGCAATGCAAATTGGCGATCGCGTTCGGGTGGCGATCGAAGGCATCGGTCACCTCGATAATTTCGTTATTGCTAGAGAAGTTCCGATCGCAAAAGAATCTGAAATCCCTTAATAACGAACCTGGCTATAGGCTGCTTCCGAAATCGTGGGAATTTCGGCATAGCGACCCAACGCCGACTGCACAATAGAATAGCCAGCCGCGCTGACTGCTGCCAAAAATAGAGTGTTGAAAAGGGTCTGCGTCACAATGCTAGTTGTGGGGAAAATGGGCGCAAGCACCAACCGCCAGACGATAGAAAACAGGCTCAGCAAGATTCCAATCAGGATCGCCTGCATCACGTTGAAACGAACGAAGTGTGAAACCTTATCATTGCGGACTACCAGCATATACAGCGCAAAGAAAATAATCAGCGGCACAAATCCGCCAAAGCCATAGTAAATGCTTAGCAAAGGCTGCAATGGTAAGAAGATAACAAGCAACAATGGAGCTAGAAAAGAGCCTGAGCCAACAATGACTCCAACCACGATCCCAAAAACATCCATCAAAGGAAGCAAATAAGCTAGACAGGAGAAAATGCGATCAGAAGGGGAGACAGAACCATGCCCAGACATATTTGTTTCTCCGGTTTTAGAGTGTAGTGATAACTGATAAATTCTTGAATATTGCTAAGGATAGCGCAGGTGCTTATGGAATGGGGATGTGGGTGCTGAGTCTCAGATGTTAGTGCCTGTGGTTGGCGCACCCAAATACTTTTCTAAATAGGGTGAAAAGACTTCGTAGATCAGTGTGAGTGGCTGTCCGTGATGCCAAAACAGATAGTGCCGCCCCCAGAAAGGACCTGTTTGCCCAAAGGCGCGTTCTAATTCAGCGGAATGTCCATGATACACGCCCTGCACATCTCGATAGAGTTCAGTTCGTAAGCGGGCAAGGCTTGCCCAGATAGGCAGCGATCGATTTTGCAAATATTCATCCACATGGCTTGCCTCCCACCAAGAAGTTGCATAGGCAAGCCGCTGACCTGAAGCAGTTCGCAGCCAGACTTGACGGCGCAAACGTGGGCTAGGAAGCACCTGAATTTGACTGGGCGCTCCATCTGACTCCATCCCGATCGCCGACATATCAATCACATCCACTTCCGTCGGTTCGCCAGTCAAAAGCTGAAGATGCCGCGTGGGAGAGCCATCGCCCAACATTAACATTTGCCACGCTGGAGCAAGCTGACTGTGGGGCAATCCCCGTTGGATGTCCGTTTCGGTCGCTTGCCAAAGTGGAATTAGGGAATACCAAGTTGGCAACAGTAGGCTATCTAGGGGAGTAATCGTTGCAGTCAATTTCTTTACACAACTTAACCTCTTCTCAATCATAACCCTTGGCGAGTGACGAATGGCGAATGGCGAATGGCGAATGAAGAATACTGTGATTTGTTGAGAAGTAGGCAGAGAGAAAGTTTTCAGCGTTAAAATGCGATTTAGGCAAAACTCAAAACTTAGAACTCAAAACTCAAAACTCACCCTTCTTTTGCTCATGCTTTTTTTCTCCGCGATCGCTCGCTTCCTAACATCCTGCGTTCCCTCACCAAAAACGTCTCGTCGGGTGGGCTGGGTCATTCTGTGCTTGCTGACTGCGCTTTTGGTTGCCGTACCTGTACTATCGCAGCAGCCTGTGACGCTAAAGCTGTTGATGAGCGCGCCTGATGTGCCACCCTGGACAAATTACCTAGTGAAGGAATTTGAGGCGAAAAATCCAGGAATCCGCCTACAAGTGATCGAAGGACCCAACAACGTCAGTCTGCTGGAGGATCTCTACACCACGGCGTTTTTGCTGGGCGATTCTCCTTACGATCTGGTCAACATGGATATTGTCTGGACTCCTAAGTTTGCAGCAGCAGGTTGGCTGAAGGATTTGACCGATGAGTTTTCGGAGCAGGATTTAGCGGCTTTTTCGCCATCGGCGATCGCGGGCGGGCGCTATCAAAATCGGCTATATCGCCTACCGACTCGCAGCGATGCGGGAATGTTGTACTACCGCAAAGATCTACTAGAAGCGGCAAACTTTGAGCTACCCAAAACATTTGAAGATGTAGAACGTATTTCTAAAGCGTTGCAGCAGCAGAAAGCCGTTCGGTGGGGCTATTTGTGGCAAGGCAAACAATATGAAGGTGCCGCTGCCATGTTTGTCGAGGTGCTGCAAGGCTTTGGTGGTTTCTGGGTCAACCCCGACACGCTGGAAGTCGGGCTAGATCAACCCGCAGCGATTCGTGCTGTCGAGTTTTTGCGAAACACCGTCAGTCAGGGCATTTCTCCCCCCGGCGTGACAACCTATGTGGAAGAAGATACGCGCCGCATTTTCCAAAACGGAGAAGCTGCTTTTCTTCGCAATTGGCCTTATGCCTGGTCGCTGTTCAACGCTGACAATTCCCCCGTAAAAGGTAAAGTGGGGATTATGCCAATGATTCCTGCCGCCGGACAGAGTGGCGGCTCGTGTTTGGGCGGGTGGGGTTTGGGCATTGCTAAAACTTCTAAACATCCTCAAGAAGCGCTCAAGGCAATTCAGTTTTTGATTGGTGAAACTGCACAAAAACAAGTCGTGCTGGATGCAGGCTACGTGCCGACCCGCGAAGCCCTGTTTAATGATGCCGCCATTGTCGCAAAATATAGCCACTATCCTGAGTTGCAAAAAGTGGTGAAAAATGGCGTACTCCGTCCCCCGATCGCCCAATATGCCCAAGCCTCCGACATTCTTCAGCGCTACCTTAGCGCCGCCTTAACCAATCAGCAATCCTCAGAACAAGCAATGAAAGGTGCAGCAGGGGAGACACGACGACTGGTGGAAGCGGGAAAAATGGCGAATAACGAAACCTGAAACCTGAAACCCAATGACCAGCAAATCGACGATGCGATCGCAAGAACAACGCACGGGGCTTTACCTGATCTTGCCTGCTGTGTTGCTGCTGCTACTGGTGTTTGCCTATCCGATTGGGCGATCGCTCTGGTTAGGGTTCTTTGCCCAAAATTTAGGAACCGAGTTAAAGCCCATATTTGTGGGCATCAGTAACTACGCCCGAATTATTGGAGACGGACACTTTTGGCAGACGTTTGGCATTACGGTGCGATTTACGGTGCTATCGGTTCTGCTGGAAGTGATCTTAGGCATCGGCATCGCGCTAGTGTTAAACCGGACGTTTCGCGGGAGAAGTGTGGTGCGGGCGATCGCCCTGCTTCCCTGGGCATTACCCACCGCGCTAATTGCCCTCGGCTGGACGTGGATTTTCAACGATCAGTACGGCATTGCCAACGATATTTTGCTCCGGCTGAATCTGATAGAGTCAGGCATCAACTGGCTAGGGGAACCCTTTACCGCAACCCTGGCGCTAATTGTGGCAGATGTTTGGAAAACCACACCCTTCGTCAGCATTTTGCTGCTGGCAGGATTGCAATCCATTCCAGCGGATTTGTATGAAGCTCACGCGCTGGAAGGCGCTTCCCCTTGGCAAAGCTTCTGGCAGATTACGCTGCCGCTGTTGGTGCCTCAGATTGTAATCGCAACGCTGTTCCGGTTTGCCCAAGCCTTTGGCATTTTTGATTTGGTTCAGGTAATGACGGGCGGTGGTCCCGGCGGCTCCACGGAGGTAGTATCGCTTTATATTTACGCGAATGCTATGCGCTACCTGGATTTTGGCTATGCCGCCGCCTTAACAGTCGTTACCTTTTTGCTGCTGGTGTTTACCATTTTATTGGGCAGTTGGTTAGTCAGGCGATCGCGTTCGATAAGTGAATAGACCCGGAAAAAGCTATAAACTATGAAGCACCTAATGCTTTAAGGAGAGGACGATGTTAGATGAGATCACCCTCGAACAGCGTTTTGTGACTCTTGAACAGGCGGTTTCTGAGCTTCAACGCAAGCTTGAAAGTAAGCCTGCATCTGAAACTTGGCTGCAAAAATTGATTGGCTCAATTTCCGATGAAGCAGCATTGCTTGAAGCCTTGGAATACGGACGTGCCTTTCGTCAGGCGGATCAGTCGATCGATGAAGTTGGCGAACAGGTATGAAATATTTGTTTGATACTGACCATATCAGTTTTCTACAGCGTCGCTCAGGTAGAGAATTTACTCGTTTAATGCTCCGAATCGGGCAATACGCCCAAGCAGATTTTGCTTTATCTGTTATCAGTTTCCATGAGCAGGTTCTTGGCGCTCACAATTTTATTAACCGTGCCCGAACAAATACTGATGTGATGCGCGGATATACCCTGTTACTAGAAATCCTTCAGGGCTTTATCAATTTGTAGGTGAAAGACGCATTTTTTAGATTGAGTTTCAATAGATGAAAGAGCATCGCAATGTTGAATTTTCTTCACCCTGAGCAAACTATCTTACAGATCTCAACAGGCATAGGAGTAAAGCAGTTTGGATTTTATTGTGATGGATACGGAAGGTAGTCCAGAACTTCGAGAGATTGCAATTCTCGACTGTCAAGGACATCTGATCTATGAAGCTTTTTCTTCTGATCACCTCGAAAATTACAGCATCCGACTCAACCTAAAGCCGCTTAATAAAATTGTTCAAGATGTCGCCAAAATTACCCAATCGAGGCGGGTAATCTGCCACAATGCCAAACACGATCTGGAAGTGTTACAACATAGCTTTCACAAAGTGCAAGCCCCTTGGATAGACCTTGCTTTTAGCTGTACTTGGGAACTTGCCAAACAAAAGTTTCAGGTAGATAGCTATTCGTTAGACCACCTAAGCAAATATCTGCACCTCAAAGTTAACGGCAAGCGGTTCAATTCAAATCAGGCTCACACTGCTCGGTATGATGCAGAATTTACCTATCAACTCTACTTAAAGATTCTAGAAAATCAGCAGGCAATGACACAAACCCAATCGCATTACGCCGCCAATCCCTTTAGCAGTAGTCGTGTTGATACCCCTTTTCAAGATCACGTTGATTTCCAATCAATTTATCACACTGAATTTGAACTTCTTAAGTCTAGTCTAGGTGACATTAAAGCTGACCCTAACCAACAAAGCAAAGGTGCGATCGTCATCGGTGAACCTGGGTCGGGCAAGACTCACTTGATCATGCGGATGGCTAAAGAACTGTTGCGTACCAATCGCCTGCTGTTTATCCGACAACCCAACAACGCTGAGCATGTTCTACACCACACCTATTCTCGAATTTTGGAATCTTTTGCTGAGAGGGTGATTGACAGCGATCGGACTCAACTCGAACTGCTCATTGCGAATAGTTTTGTCAACATTCTTAACTCACTAACCAGGGTGACTAGCACTCAAAGGGGACAGGAGATTCTCGCCGCGCTTCAGAATAATAGTCTGAATCTTTATAGCCGTTTGGGAGCGGAAGATACCCAACGCAATCGAGAAAACTGGCAATATATCGAACGCCATCTCAATGAATGGTGGAGTCAAAAGTACACAGCGGCTGGCTATTCTGCAACAATTCTCAAAGGAATTATCAAGTTTTGCACCTATAGTGACCCAATTAAAAAAGACTTGGCAAGACGATGGTTAGTTGGTTACGAACTTGAAGATAATCAAGCCGAAAGCATTGGCTTAGACAATTGGCAGACAGATATTAGCCAAGAAGAATTCGCGCTAGAAGCAATTAAGGTATTTGGCAAACTATCAACTCTTGATGAACCTCTAATTATTGTTTTTGACCAGCTAGAAAGCTTAGGACTAGCTCACAACGAACCTATTTTGGAGAGTTTTGGATCTGCTGTTAAAGAAATTTTGACGCATGTTCCTAATAGTTTGATTATTCTTAATTTATTTCCTGAGCGTTGGGAGCAATTCAAAACATTTTTCGATGGTTCTGTGATTGATAGAGTTTCTGAATATATCGTCAGATTAGAACGTCCTAGCGTTGAGCAACTAGAGAAACTTTTAGCCCTTAAAACAACATCTGTGGGGCTTGAGTTAGCTGATTTCTTCAATCCATCAGAACTTAATAATATTCTCAATCAAAACTCAATTCGGGCGGTTTTTAATCGTGCAAGTGCTTACTTTCGCTATAAAGTCAACAATATTCCAGTACCGATCGACCATCAACCATCTGCCGAAAAGTCTTCGATTGAGTTTAGAGTCGAACAACTTGAACAGGTGATTTCTCAGATTGCGAATCTGGTTCGACCTTTTATAAACAGTCCATCTATCGAAGCTTTCTCCAAGATTGAAGGTCTAGAAATACCCTCAACCGCTCTACAAAAAGTTAATAACTCACCCGTTGATCTCCGCAATCAACCTCAGATGACAGCGACTCAAAGAAGGCAGCTTTCTGTAGAAGACTCGATTCTTGAATATCTAGAATACAAGAAAGATGATTTGATCGATACCTACAATAACCCTACCATCATCAATGATGCAGATGATATCGGAAAGTTAGCTGCGATCGCTGAGGCTTTTAAGCTTTATCAAAAGTTAGAGTTTTATCCTCTGCGGTTAGGAAAGAATAAATTACCAGAGCATTTTAATATCAAGACTTCTCAAGGGGAAGTTGTGATTGGCTTCCTCAGTGCCAGTGGGAATGGCTTTGTGGCTCGCATCAAAAACTTTAATCAATTAGTAGCTAGTCACCCCAAAACTAAGTTTTTTTTGGTTAGAGATGCCCGTGAATCTGCAATTACTGGTAAAGTCGGCTCAGAAGAAATTGCAAAACTGAACCACAGCCGAAATGGTCAATTTCTCATCAGTGAGCAGAGCGATCGAGTGAATTTTGACCTGACTTACAACCTGATTATTGATATTCAAGAAAGAGATTTAGAAGTTGATTTGGCAGTGGCTTTGCGCGTCTTGACTTCTCATTTAAATGATTACTGGCTCATTTCAGCTTTGGGTGGTTATTAGGGGCTGTTCGCTACACTCGAAAATAGTGATAGGTCGATCATCATTTCTTCTGACAGATTAGGGGATGAGAGCTTCTTTAATCCCACATGGCGCTATATCTGGACTTTTCAGACATCCTCTAAAAACTAATAACTAACTTTATCCCTCCTATGTCACCCACACATCCAATCACCCTCAACAGGATTTTCTTTTGGCTAGCTGTCTTCGCGCTCTGCCTGTTCTGCCTTGCGCCCGTGCTGTGGCAAGTGTTGACTTCCTTTAAAGTGAACGCCGACATTGCTGCGATTCCCAATATTTACATTCCCACTCGCCTGACGCTGGATCACTACATTGAGCTATTCACCCGCAAACCTTTTCTGCGGTATCTGCTGAATAGTACTTTCGTGTCGCTGGTGTCTACCGTTGTTTGTTTAGCCATTGGAACGCCTGCTGCCTACGCGATCGCCCGGTTGCGTCCTCTGGGTGGAAACCTAATTCAGCTTGCGATTCTGCTCGTCACCCTATTTCCAAGCATTTTGCTGCTGCAAGGCTTGCTCGAAATTGTCCAGTTTTTCCATTTGGGTAACAACTACTT
>ENA-ORBV01007581-ORBV01007581.1-microbial-mat-metagenome-genome-assembly--contig:-NODE-7581-length-18592-cov-9.239752_pt1 | contig 18592 bp, 8 predicted proteins | sample MGYA00237777_ERZ505514 | MGnify/ENA primary metagenome ERZ505514 (study PRJEB26160, sample SAMN06269048) | microbial mat metagenome | isolation source: Oligotrophic lake microbial mat | place... | reverse complement strand
ACCGGGGGCTGGGCGGGGGCGCCAAGGGCGGCGAGCAGCTGGGCGGCCAGCGCGCCAAGGCCGGCGGCGCGGCGGGCGGCCTGTTCGGCGTGGGCCGCGTCGGCGCTGGGCGCCACGAAGGCCGACGGGTTCAGCGACGCGGTGAGCCAGGGCACGCCGGTGGCGTGGTGGGCCACATAGCCAAGCAGGCGGATCGACGTGCTGATCAGCAGGTCGGCGCCGGCGCATGCAGCGGCGAGCGTGCGCGCCTGGGCAACATAATCATCAAACGTAATATCGGGGGCGGCGATAGTGGTGGGGCCGCCCTCCAGCTGCGCCCAGTGATCCCAGGCGCTAGCGTTGCGGCGGGCGTGCTCGGCGCCGCGCTCGATGTCGGGCAGCGCAACCACCTCGAGGCCGGCGCGGGCGGCGTGCTCGGCCATAGCCGGGTTGAGCACGGCGCGCACCCGGTGGCCGCGCCGCTGGAGGGCCTGGCCAAGCGCGATGAACGGAAGATGGTCGCCGAGCGTGCCGGCGGTGGAGAGAACGATCATGGGGAGCGCTCCGCGCTGTACAGGTGGCCTCACTATCCACGATGGATGTTACAAGGCTGTAACAGGGCGCTTTGCGCGCTGGTTTCGCGGAGCTGCCGCTTCGTGTAGGCGCGAACATTAGTCTCTGACCACCGTGAGGCCGGAGTGCGCAGCGATGCGCTAGCGCCGGTTTGCCGAGGATACGGAGCATGAATTTGCACCACAATCTAGCGCTCGTACAGCGTGGCGCCTTGTGGCGCAGCACCAGGTCGCGGCGATCAGCCGCGAGCGCACCGCGTGGGAGCTGGGACGTCCGGTTGGGGAGTGTGCTGCGCAGCGCCGACCTGGCATGCTCCTGATCGAGCTCGGGCCAGAGCAGCGCGGCCAGCTCGTCGCGGGGGCGCGGGCGCTCGGCCAGGGCCAGGTAGGCGGCCAGGGCTTTGCGCCGCTCCAGGGCCACGATCACGCCGCCGCGCTCCATATGTGGTAGTCCGAAGATGTAAGCCTTGGCTCCACGACTAGTCTCTGTTGCGCTGCTGTTGCGAATCAGTGGTGGCTCGCTCGTATAATAGAGCAAACAACCGCAGTGGGTACATGTGTGTGTCAAGACTGTTATCGATCTTGACGATCAACGCGAGCAATTTTCCCGCATAATGTGGGCACGTTCCGCGAGTTACAGATCAGCGTGAGTCAAGCGCACGGCGCCCGCCGGGGCCGTCGCGGCGTGGGGCGACCACGTTGGGGAGAGCGTGGTTGCTACTACGTAGCTGCATACCGTAGATCGCCTGATGCGCCCCAGTACATGGCCTGCTAGGCTAGTGTAAGCGCATCAGGCCCGCCGGCTAGAGTCGTCGGCAGAGCGAAGAAACTCTTGGGGGAGCAATGCTAACGCAATCTCAGCGCGTCCGTGGATTTGTCGCCCGGCTGCTGGTGGCCCTGGTCGTCGTCGCCACCGCGCTCGTCAGCCTGATCGCCGCGCCGTCTCGGATCGTCTACGCGGCCACCTTCAGCGTCACCAGCCGCCTCGACGGCGTGGACTCCGCCCCCGGCAACGGCGTCTGCGCCACCGCCGCTGGCCTCTGCACCCTGCGCGCCGCCGTCCAGGAGGCCAACGCCGCCCCTGGCGCCGACACGATCAGCCTGCCTGCCGGGATCTACACGCTCACCATCGCCGGCCAGGGCGAGCAGGCCGCCGCCCAAGGCGACCTCGACCTGAGCGGGCAGATCACGCTGACCGGCGCGGGCGCCAAAACAACGATCATTCAGGCGGGCACGGCTCCCGGCACGGGCGTGGATCGCGTCCTCGAAGTGCGCCCCGGCGCAGTGGCCGTGATCAGCGGCGTAACCCTGCGCTATGGCACCACCACCGGTGGCGTCTTCGGGATTGCCAATGGCGCCGCGCTGTGGAACCAGGGCACGGCCACGCTTCGCGACGCCTTCCTCACCGAGAACCAGGCCAGCGCCACCGGCGGCGCAATCTACAACTACGGCGGCAGCCTCACGGTTGAGCGCAGTACGATCAGCGGTAACACAACCCTCGGCGACTCCGGCGCCATCCAGAGCGACCACATCGGTGGCACCACGGTGCTTACCATTATCAATAGCACCATCGCGAACAATAGCGCCGGCGCGAATGGCGCGATGCTGCTCGCGATAAATGGCCCCGGCGGCTCCCATACCATTACGATCTTCAACAGCACCTTTGCGAACAACAGCGCTCCCGGCGGCGCAGGCGCCATCGGCAACGCCGGTGGCGTCAACACGGTCGCGGTCCAGAACAGCATTCTCACCGGCAACAGCGGCGGCGAGTGCAACGGCGCGGCGTGGAACAGCGGCAGCGGCAACCGCATCGACGATGCCTCCTGCGGCGGTGCCGCCGGCAATCTCGGCGCCGTCACCGGCCTGAATCCATCGCTCCAGGACAACGGCGGCCAGGTGCCGACGCTCCTGCCCCTGCCCGGCAGCAACGCCATCGACACCGGCACGGGCGGCTGCCCCAGCACCTCGGGCGTCGATCAGCGCGGTGTCGCCCGGCCCCAGGGCGGCACATGCGACATCGGCGCCGTAGAGGCCCAGGGCGGCCTGACCACAATCGACTTCAACGGCATCGGGCCGAGCAACGGCCAGCCCGCCGAGGATCTGCTCAACAGCAGCTACGCCGCCCAGGGCGTGCAGTTCGACGCATGTAACCTCAATGGCGGTGCCCACCCGAATCTCGACGGCGCCGACGTGGAGGTCTTCACCGACCCCGCCTGCGCCGACCTGCTCGTCACCTTCCCGAACTTCGCGGTCGAGCTCGTCAACGTCAACTTCGTCAGCACCGGCGGCCCGAACAAAGCGCTCACGGCCTACGACCGCACTGGTACCGCTGCGGCGATCCAGAGCGCCAACCCGCTGACCATCCAGAGCCGTGGGGGCGACAGCTCGAACGGCCTCTTCGGCGTCTCAGGGGCCTGCATTCGCTCGGTGCAGATCGAGACAACGGGGGTCTTCTTCACCATCGACGACCTGATCTTCCGCCCGATGAGCGGCCCCGACAGCGACGGCGACGGCATCGTCGATCAGTGCGACAAGCTCACCGTCACCACCAATGCCGACAGCGGCCCCGGCTCGCTGCGCCAGGCGATCATCGACGCCAACACGAACGCCGGGCCCGACCGGATCGAGTTCGCCATCCCAGGCGCAGGCGCTCACACCATCGCTGTGACCACGGGCGGCTCGACGGTGTATCTCCCGGTGATCACCGACCCGCTCTTCATCGACGGCTGGAGCCAGGGCGGCCCCGCCTACAGCGACGTACCGCTCGTGGAACTGGATGGCGTCGCCACCGACACCACCTTCGGCCTGAATATTCAGACCACCGACAGCGTGGTGCGCGGCCTGGCGCTCAACCGCTTCCCCGCCCAGAGCGGCAATGGCTATGGGATCGGCATCTTCACCGGCGCTTCGGTAACCCGGGATAACTGGGTCTACGGCAACTACATCGGGGTGGGCCTCGATGGGACGAGTAATCGCGGCAACGGCCAGGGTGGTATCTGGATCGGCGACAACGCCAACGCCAACCGGATCGGCAGCAACGGCGACGGCATTTTCGACGCGGATGAGCGCAACGTCATCGGCGGCAACGCCAACGAGGGCGTGATCATTGAGTCGAACAATAACAGCGTCGCCGGTAACTATATTGGAACCAACGCGGCGGGCGCGGCTCCGCTCCCTCAGAATACCGGCGTCGTGATCGAGGGCGGCGACAACAACACGCTCGGCGGGCTTGCCCCGGCCATGCGCAACCTGATCTCCGGCAATGGCGTCCATGGGATCAATATTAGCGGAGGTGCCGCTGCAAACACGCAGATCCTCGGCAACTACATCGGCACCAACGCTGCAGGCACAGCGGCCATCCCCAACGGCGGCCCCATCCCGCTGTCTGCCGGCATCTACATCGACGACGGTGGCGGGGCGGTGACAGGCACGGTGATCGGTGGCAGCGCCGCTGGCGCCAGGAATGTGATCGCCGGCAACATCGGCGACGGCATCGGCCTCTGGGGCGCTGGTCTCGCCGGCACCACCATTCAGGGCAACTACATTGGTGTGGGCGCCGACGGCACCACGCCGCTCGGCAACAACCTCGTCTCCAATGGCGGCGTGGGCGGCGGCGTCGCCTTCCGCAACGGCGTGAGCAACACGGTGATCGGCGGCGCCGCAGCGGGGCAGGGCAACCTGATCGGCAACAACGGCGTGGCCGGCGTAATTGTCTACTCTGGCAGCGGCAACAGCGTTCGTGGCAATACCATTTTTGCGAACGTGGGCAATGGGCTGTTCCTCAATGGCTCGGCCGACATTGTGGCCGGCAACTTCATCGGCACCAACGCGGCCGGCGCCACTGGCCTGGGCAACAGCCAGAGCGGCGTGGTGCTGACGGGTGCATCCAACGTTGTCGGCGGCGGCACGGCGGCCGACCGCAACATCATCTCCGGCAACCTCGGCAGCGGCGTGCTACTGACTGGCGCCAGCGCCACCGGCAACTCCGTGCAGGGCAACTACATTGGCACCAACGTAGCTGGCAGCGCGCCCCTGGCCAACACCGGCGCAGGCGTGTTGCTTTCCGACAGCGCCAGCAACAACAGCATCGGCGGCACTGGCGCCGGCCAGGCCAACAGCATCGCCAACAACGGCGGCGCGGGCGTGCAGGTGGTCGGCAACAGCACCGGCAGCCGTATCCGCGCCAACAGCATGTTCAATAACGGCGGCCTCGCCATCGATCTTGGCGGCGACGGCGTGACCGACAACGACATCGGCGAGCTCGACACGGGGCCGAACACGCTCCAGAACACCCCCGTCTTCTTCGGCCTCGTCGGCTCCGGCAACAACGTTACCGTCACCGCCGCGCTCGGTTCACTCCCCGGCACGTACAGCCTGGACGTGTACGCCGACGACGTGTGCGACGCCACTGGCTCGGGCGAGGCCCGCCGCTACCTCGGCGCGCTCACCGCCACCACCAACGCCAGCGGCAACGCCATCGCTACTGGCAGCTTCACGCTAGCCTCCGCCATCGGCCAGCGCATCAGCCTTACCGCCACCGACGCTTCAGGCAACACCTCCGAGCTCTCGCGCTGCCAGGTGGTGCAGCCCAACAACACCACCTGGATCACCGCACAGACGGTGGCCGCAAGCGGCACAGGCGGCGTGAATACCGAGCAGGTCGGCCAATTCCTCGGCTCGTTCGGCGAGTCGCGCTGGTACAAGGTGCCCGTGCTGCCCGGCGCCGAGCTCACGGTACGGCTCTCTGGCCTACCCGCCGACTACGACCTCGCCGTCTTCCGCGACATCGACAGCGCCTACCAGTCGCTCGCCTCCAACAAGGATCTGCTGATCCAGAATATCGAGCAGGGCGCAGGCGCCTCCACCAACAGCGAGCCCGCGCCATACACGCCTGTGGCGGGCCGGGCCTTTGCGAACCCGTCGCTCTTCTCGACCCCGTCGCTCTTCTCGAACCCGTCCCTCTTCTCGAACCCGTCGCTCTTCTCGAACCCGTCGCTCTTCTCGAACCCGTCACTCTTCTCGAACCCGTCGCTCTTCTCGAACCCGTCGCTCTTCTCGAACCCCCAGGTCTTCGCGCAGTTCCAGAACTACACCGATGCTCAGGTTCGTACGATCCGCGCCGTCTCGACCCTCGACGGTGCTGCCCAGGAGCAGATCACGCTGCCCACTTTTGGCGATAGCGGGTTCTACTACATCCGCATCTTCGGCAAGAATGGCGGCTTTAGCCTGAACAGCCCCTTCCAGCTGGAGGTGACGACCCGCAGCGAGATCTGCGTGGGCGTAGTGAATGTGCCGCTGCCCGCAAGCCTGCCCGCGCTGCCCGCCGGCAGAGACACGCTGATCATCTACAACAACCAGGGCATCCCCGACTTCGACAGCGCCAACTTCAATGGGCGCACCATGACCACGGCCCTCGCCGCGCTCGCCGCCCACCCTCAGGTGAACGGCGCCCTGGTGAACATCGGCGGCGCCACGCCCTACCCAGCGCTCAACCAGGCGCGTACCCAGTCCGTCAGTAGCCCTGGCTGCCCCTATGCCAAGAACCAGTTTGCCGCCCACATCAAGCAGATTGTGGACAGCTACCGCGCTGCCAACCCTGGCCTAAAGTACGTCGTCCTCGCCGGCGGCGATCTGGTGATCCCCTTCTTCCGCTACCCCGACGGCTCCAAGACTAGCCCCGAGAAAGAGTATATCGTGCCGGTGTCGGCGGGCACCACCTCCGAGGCCAGCCTCAGCTCGAACCTCATCCTCAGTGACGACGCCTATGGCTCGCTCACCCAGATCGACCTGGCCACCGGCCGGGTGCCCTTCCCCGAGCTGGGTGTGGGCCGACTGGTAGAGCGCGCAGGCGACATGCTGCGACAACTCGACGCCTTCCTCGGTCTGCCCGCCGCCGCCAACGGCATCGTGACGCCGCAGAGCGCCATGATCACCAGCTACGGCTTCCTTGAGGACGGCTCGCAGGCCGTGCGCGAGCAGCTGCGGGCCGGCCTGCCCCCCGGCAGCCTGATCAACGACACGCTGCTCCAGGCCGCCACGATGACCAAAGATAACCCGCTGGCCTGGAACGCCGCCGACCTGCGCACGCAGCTGCTCCAGACCCGCCGCCACGATCTTGTCTACATGCAGGGCCACTTCAGCAGCCTCACCGCTGTGCCCGCCAACGAGCGCGAGCGCGTCTACGCCTACGAGCTGGCGCAGTCGAATATCGACTTCCGCAACGTGCTGATCTTCAGCAACGGCTGCCACGCTGGCTACAACGTGGTGGACAGCCACGCCGCCTCGCTGGACGCCCGCCAGCCCGACTGGGCCCAGGCCGCAGCCTTCAAGGGCGCCGTCTTCATCGGCGGCACTGGCTACCAGTACGGCGACGCCGACTACATCGAGTGGGGCGAGCGCCTATACCTGGAGTTCGCCAAGCAGCTGCGCGCCGGCAGCAACGTGCCTGTGGGTGTTGCCCTGGCGAAGGCCAAGCAGCAGTATCTCGCAACGATCACCGCCGAGGTGGACGGCGAATACCAGAAGACGGCGCTCATCCCCACGCTCTACGGCCTGCCCATGCTGCGCTACAACCTGATCCCCGGCGCCCAGGACAGTCTTACCCCCCTGGGTGGCAGCCCTAGCCTGGTGCCGACGGGCGATGGCAGAGCGCTCGGGCTGAACACCAACGACGTGGCGCAGAGCCTCGCACTCACCACAGAGACGCTGCCGCTTACCAACGTCGGCGCGGGCGGCGGCACCAGCACGGCCACCTTCGTCGTCGGCCAAGACGGTGTTACCTCCCGGCCCGGCGAGCCGCTGCTGCCGCTCGCAGTCTACAACGCGAGCCCGCCCCCCGCTAGCTCCACCGGCGAGCGCCTGGTGCTGCGCGGCGTGGGCTTCCGCAGCGCCACCTACAACGACGCCCTCAGCCCCGTGCAGCCCCTGGTGAGCCTGGCGCTGTCGGACTCCTTCCTGGCCCGCCCGGTGTTTCGCTCCGACTACTTCCACCCCGTGCAGCCCTGGACGGTGAACCAGTTTGGCGCCCTGGCCAACCCGGCCACCGGCATCACCCGCCTGAACCTCACCCCGGCCCAGTTCAAGTCGCTGGCCCCTGGAGCGACGACGGGCACGATCAGGCGGCTCTCCCAGCTGGGCTTGCGGCTTTACTACAGCGCCACCACCGGCAGCGCGGCCCTCGTCGGCCCGCCTAGCATTATCGGCGTCACCTCGGATGCCGACAACAGCAGCGTCACCTTCCGGGCCTACGTAGCCGCCGACACCACCGCAGGCCTCCAGGAGGTCTGGGCCACCTACACCGCCGACGCGGGCAACCCCTGGTACGGCCAGTGGCGCTCGGTCAACCTTACCCGCGACGCGAGCGACCCGACGCTCTGGGCGGCGAGCATCCCGCTCGCCGGCAACAACGGCGGCCAGGTACGCTTCATGATCCAGGCCGCCAACGGCGTGGGTCTGGTGAGCAGCGCCACCAATAACGGCGCCTACTACAACCCAGCCGAGCGCCCGAGCTTCGACCCGGCCAATCAGGTGCCGCCGCCGCCGGCAGTGGCGCCCGCCCCGGTCACGCTGGCCCTGCAGGCCCCGGCCAGCGGCGTCTTCGGCGACAACCTCAGCGTGAGCGCCACGCTCGGCGGGCCGACGGGCACGAATCTCGCGGGGCGAACAGTGCGCTTCAGCCTCAACGGTCGCACCGCCAGCGGCCTTACCAACGCGGCCGGCACGGCAACCGCAAGCTTCAGCCTGAGTCTCCCGCCTAGCGATTATGTCGTGCAGGCCACCTTCGATGGCGCCGAGGGCCTGACCGCAGCGCAGGGCACCCGGCCACTTACAGTTGTTCCCAGGTCGACGACGCTCACCCTAACGCCGAACAGCCAGAGCGCCACCGCGAACGTAGAGTCGGGCGTGAGCGCCACCCTCATCGACAGCCAGGGCTTGCCGCTTGGCGACCGGCCGGTGCGCTTCGAGCTGCGCCAGGGGGCGAGCGTCGGCTTCAGTTCCACCGTGGCGACCGACTCGTCTGGCGTGGCGCGCCTGGGCATCGTGCCGCCGCCTGGCGGCGCATTCACCCTGGTTGCTAGCTTCGACGGCGCCACGGGCTACAGTGCCGACAGCGACACCGGCAGCCTGCAGCTCTACGCCACACCCACAGTTACGACCAGCCCCGTGGCCTACGCAGACAAAACCCAGACCACGGCGACGCTGCGCGGTACGGTGAACGCCAACAACGACATCAGCACCGCCTTCTTCGAAATCCGCCTGGCAAGCGGCAGCTACGGGGCGCTGCCGAACGCGCCCGTGGCGGGCAGCCAGAGCGGCAGCAGCCCCACGGCGGTGAGCAAGACAGTGAGCGGGCTCCAGCCCGGCAAGCTCTACACCTTCCGCCTTGTGGCCCAGAACGCCACAGGCATCACCCGCGGCCTGGAGGTGAGCTTCCGCACCCGCTACAACCTCAGCGGCTTCTTTAGGCAGATCAAGGCGCCGCCCAAGCTGAATAGAGTAACCGCCGGCACGTTCGTGCCGCTGCGCTTCAGTCTTGGCGGCTTCTACGGGGGCGATATCTTTGAACCCGGCTTCCCGCAGGTGAATGCGGTGGCCTGCCCCAACCAGCCGGAGACGCCAATCACGGAGACTACGCCGGGCACTGGCCCTGTCCTGATCTATAATAGAATCACTGGGAACTACATCTACATCTGGAAGACCGAGCGCGCCTGGCGCAACAGCTGTCGCGAGCTGGTGATGCGCTTCAACGACGGCAGCGAGCTGCGCGCGATCTTCCGGATGCGCTAGAGCTCACGATGGTTTGAACCACGAACGGCGCGAACGTCTGGACCACGAACGGCGCGAATGATAGCGAAAGGCGCGAACCCGCACATGTATGGCGGGTTTCGCGGTGGTTCGCCGCCGTTCGCGCCTTCGTAGTCCAAAGAGCCCGGGGCCGGGGAGAGAGGCTAGGCGATGGAGGCTCCGCTCGCGTACATCCCAATGGATCGGCGGCAGGCACTGGCACGCGGCGAGAGCCTGCCAGATCGCAGCAGCGGGGCCGCGCTCTTCGCCGACATCTCTGGCTTCACGCCGCTCACCGAGGCGCTGGTGCGTGCGCTCGGCCCGCAGCGCGGCGCCGAGGAGCTGCCCCGCCAGCTCAACCTCGTCTACGACGCGCTCGTGGCCGAGGTGGATCGCTTCGGCGGCTCGGTGCTCGGCTTCGCCGGCGATGCGATTACCTGCTGGTTCGATGACGCAGTGCTGAGTGCTGAGTCACCAGTGCTGAGTGCCGAACCAGCCGGGCAAGGTGCCACGAGCGAGCCTCAGCACTCAGCACTCAGCACTCAGCACTCAGCACTCAGCACTCAGTACTCTGCCAGCGCTCGCGCCGCCGCCTGCGCTCTCGCCCTTCAAACGGCCATGGCCGCCTTCGCCGAGGTCGCCATCCCCGGCGCCGGCACCGTCAGCCTGGCGATCAAGGTGGGCGTGGCCAGTGGGCCCGTGCGTCGCTTCCTGGTGGGCGACCCAAACATCCAGACGATCGATGTGCTGGCCGGCGACACGCTCCAGCGCATGACTGGCGCCGAGCACCACGCCGAAAAGGGCGATGTGCTGGTAGATAGCGCCACCGCCGCCGCCCTGGGCGAGCTGGCCGATCTGGCTGAGTGGCGCCACGACGAGGAGACGGGCGAGCGCTTCGCTGTGCTGCGCGGCCTGCTGGCGCCCGTGGCCGCGACGCCCTGGCCCACGCTGGGCGACGAGGCCGTGCCCGAGGCTGTCTGGCGTCCCTGGCTGCTGCCCCCGGTGTATGAGCGGCTGCGCGCCGGCCTGGGCGCGTTTCTTACCGAGCTGCGCCCCGCCGTGGCGCTTTTCCTGCGCTTCGGCGGGATCGACTACGACGGCGACCCGCTGGCGCAGGCCAAGCTCGACACCTTTATGCTCTGGGTGCAGCGCATCCTCAAGGCCTACGATGGCTACATGCTCCAGCTTACCATCGGCGATAAGGGCAGCTTTTTCTACGCCGCCCTCGGCGCGCCCATCGCCCACGAGGACGACTCCGTGCGCGCGGTGATGGCCGCCCTGGAGCTGCGCGAGCCGCGCTTCGCCTTCATCACCCCGGTGCAGATCGGCCTCAGCCAGGGCCGCAGCCGCACCGGCGCGTATGGCGGCAACAGCCGCCGCACCTATGGCGTGCTCGGCGATGAGGTGAACATGGCCGCCCGCCTGATGCAGGCCGCGCTCCCCGGCCAGGTGCTTGTGAGCCAGGTGGTGCGCCAGGCCACCGGCGAGCGCTTTGCCTGGGAGACGCTGCCGCCCCGTATGGTCAAGGGCAAGGCTCTGCCCGTGACGCCCTACCGCCTGATCGGCCTGGAGCGAGCCGCCTTCCGCCTCCACGAGCCGCGCTACGCGCTGCCAATGGTCGGCCGCCAGCAGGAGCTCGCCTTCACACTTGATCGCCTGAGCCTCGCCGCCCAAGGCCAGGGCCAGATCGTAGGCGTGAGCGCCGAGGCCGGCATGGGCAAGTCGCGCCTGGTGGCCGAGGTCGTCCGCGCCGCCCTAGCCCGCAGCGTCACGGTGCTCGCCGGCGCGTGCCAGTCCTACGGCACCAACACGCCCTACCTTGTCTGGCAGCCGATCTGGCACACATTTTTTAACCTCGACCCTACCGAGCCCGAAGCTGAGCAGGTGGGCGGCCTGCGCGTGGCGCTGGCCCGCATCAACCCCGCTCTCCTGCCGCGCCTCCCACTGCTCGCGCCTGTGCTTGGCCTCGCCATCCCCGACAACGACCTTACCCGCGACCTCGACGTGAAGCGGCGCAAGGAACTGCTCGACACGCTACTGGTGGCCTGCCTGCAAGCGCGCGCCGCCGAGCTGCCGCTGATGATCGTGCTGGAAGATTGCCACTGGCTCGATGCGCTCTCCCACGATCTGCTGGAGGTGATCGGGCGCGCTGTTGCCGAGCTGCCTGTGCTGATCGTGATGGCCTACAGGCCGATGCAGGTGCAGCGCCTGCTCGCGCCCCGCGTCACGGCCCTCGCCCACTTCCGCGAGCTGCCACTGGATAGCCTGCTGGCCGACGAGGTGCTCACCCTGGTGCAGCTTAAGCTCGCCCAGGTCTTCGGCGACCTCGACACGGTGTCGCCTGAACTGCTGGAGCGGGTGAACGCGCGCGCCCAGGGCAATCCTTTTTATATTGAGGAGCTGCTCAACTACCTGCGTGATCAGGGCCTCGACCCAAGCCGCACCGACGATCTGGCCCGTATGGAGCTGCCATCCAGCCTGCACAGCTTGATCCTCAGCCGCATCGACCGCCTGAGCGAGAGCCAGAAGAGTCTGATCAAGGTGGCCAGCGTGATCGGCCGCCTGTTTCGCGCCTCGGTCCTTTGGGGCGTCACCGCGTTCTTCGGCCAACAGGAGCGTGTGCGCCGTGAGCTGGAAGAGCTGAGCACGCTTGAGCTGACGCCGCTCGACACGCCCGAGCCCGAGCTGACCTATCTGTTCAAGCATATCGTCACCCAGGAGGTGACGTACGAGAGCATGCCGTTCCAGCTGCGGGCCGTGCTGCACGAGCAGATCGGGCTCCATCTGGAGCGCGCGTTTGTGGGCCGCGAGCAGCTAGTCGACCTGCTGGCCTTCCACTTTGATCGCAGCGAGAACCTGCCCAAGCGGCGCGAGTATCTGCTGCGGGCTGGCGCTGCGGCCCAGGCGATCTACGCCAACCTGGCCGCCGTCGACTACTTTCAGCGCGCTGTGCCCCTGCTGGAGGGCGCCGAGCGCGGCGAGTCTCTGGTGAAGATCGGGCATGTGCTGGAGCTGATCGGCCAATGGGAGGACGCACGCGCCCGCTACGACGAGGCCTTGGCCGTGGCCGTGGCCGCCGACGACCAGCGCGGCCACGGTCAGGCGCTGCTAGCGATTGGCGAGCTGCTGCGCAAGCGCGGTAGCTACCCCGAGGCAGGGCAGCACTACGACCAAGCCCTTGCGCTTTTTACCGCCCTGGACGAGCGCTCGGGCATGGCGCGCACGTACTCCTGCGCCGGCTCACTCGCCTTCCAGCAGGGCGATCCCACAACCTCGCGCCGGCTGTTCGAGCAGTGTCTCGCGCTGCGGCGCGAGCTCGGCGTTACCGGCGACACCGCAAAGGTGCTCAACAACCTCGGCATTGTCGCTCGCGCCCAGAGCGACTTCGCCTCCGCCAGGGCATTGTTCAACGAAAGCCTCGCTATCTCGCACAGCCACAATCTCCGCTGGCTGATCGCCAGTATCCTGATCAATCTGGCGCACCTGGCACTCTCTCAGGCCGACTACCCGCTGGCACAGTCTAGCAGTGAGGAGGCCCTGAGCATCCAGCGCGAGGTTGGCGACACCCACGCCATGGCGATCACGCTCAACAACCTTGCCAACGCCCTGCGCGAGCAGGGCGCGCACGCCGAGGCTGCCCGCCGCTACGCGGAGGCTCTGCGGACCATGCGCGCCCTCGGCGACCGCTACTACCTTGCCTATCTGTTGGAGGACACGGGCCTGCTCGCCGCCGCCGTCGGCCAGCCAGAGCGCGCCCTACGTCTGGCAAGCGCCGCCGACACGCTTCGGGCGGCCATCGGCGCGCCACGCTCCGCCGACGAGCAGGCGAAGCTTGACGCTGGCCTCGCACCAGCGCGCGCCGCCCTCTCCCCCGCCGAGCAGGCCTCCGCCGAGGCCGAGGGCCGTGCTATGGAGCTGGACGCAGCCGTGGACGATGCCCTGGCCGTGTAGCGCTCACTCGATCACTGCGTAGTCGATGATGATGAACGGCGGCGCGCTGAAGCTCCCCGGCGAGCGGTTGGTAATCGTCACGCTGTTGGCGCCTGCCCGCAGGACGGCCGGGTCGAGCGGAAAGCTGTGGCGCGCCCAGGTGCCAGTGTCGAGGTTGTAGTCGTCGTCTGGCAGCGGGTTCGGGCCATTGTAGATTGTCTGCCCGTTCACCACGATGCTGATCGCGGTCTTCGCTGGCCCCTCGGAGTCCATGCCCTCCAGGGTGAGCGCGACTGCCCCTGCTGGCGGCGCTGCCAGCTCAAAGCTGGCGCTGAGCTCGCTCGCCGGGGTGCCCTGCCCGTAGGCCACCACCGCCGAGCGCCCGCCGTACGTGAAGCTGCCTGCCTCGCCGCCAAACCCGCCCGCCCACGCGCCGTCGTCGAGCCGCAGTGGCAGACCAGCCGCAGCGGGCGTCGGCAGCAGCGCCCGCACAAGCAAAAAGAGCAGCGCCAGCCCGCCCACTCCCAGGCCGAGCAGCAGCCAGGGCGAGCGCCGACCAGCGCGAGGCGGGCCTGGCTGGACGACCGGCACGGGGAGGGGCGCTGCCACAGCAGCTGCGGGCCTTGCGCTGCGCGGAAGTGTCACCGGCATGTCTGGCTCCAGCAAGCGGGTCTCAGCAGACGGCAGCGGTTGCGCAGGCACAGGTGATGGCGCTGGGATCGTGGCGGCCCGCAGGGCGGCGGCTAGCTCGGCGGCGCTCTGGTAGCGGCGGCCAGGGTCTTTCTCCAGTGCCTTGAGCGCCACACGCTCCAGGGCAGGCGGGATGCCAGAGACAAGCTGCGATGGCGGCAGCGGGGCGTCCTGTACGTGCTGGATCAGCACGGCCATGGCCGAGTCGCCCTCGAAGGGGGCGCGGCCAGTAAGCAGCTCGTACAGCAGCGCGCCCACGGCGTAGAGATCGGCCCGTGCGTCGGAGGGCTGGCCGGTGGCGCGCTCGGGCGCCATGTAGCTCGGCGTGCCGAGGATCTCGCCCGGCACCGTAAGCTGCGTCAGCTCCGCAAGACTCTGCGCGATCCCGAAGTCGCCAAGCAGCGGCCAGTCGGGTTGGGGCAGCAAGATATTCGCCGGCTTGATGTCACGGTGGATCACGCCGCGCCCGTGGGCGTAGCCGAGGGCGTCGAGCACGCGGCAAAGCAGCTCGACCGCCTCGGCAGGCGCCATTGGCCCCTCGGCCACGCGCGTGGCAAGGGTGCGCCCGCCCTCGATCAGCTGCATCACGATGTAGAGCAGCTCGCCCTCTTCGCCATAATCGTACACCGGCAAGATATTTGGGTGGCTCAGGCTGGCCACGGCGCGCGCCTCCCGCTCGAAGCGCGCGGCGGCCTGCGGGTCGGGGCTGGCGCGCAGCACCTTCAGCGCCACATCGCGGCCCAGTCGCTCCTGATGCGCCCGGTAGACGGTGGCCATGCCGCCGCGCCCAAGCACCCCTGTGATCTGATACTGCCCCAGCCGCTCGCCGATCAACGTGTTCATACTGCCGCATGGGCAACCTCCGTGCCACCCGGTCGTGGCGGGCATCAACCCGCTGGCAATTGCTTGACAAGCAACCAAAAAGCGCTATAATAAACCTACAGGTTAATTAACCGACTGGCTATATAAAATGTCGTCTGACTCGCTCAGCACCATCTTCGCGGCGCTCGCCGACCCTACGCGCCGCGCGATCCTGGCGCGGCTCGCCCTGGGCGAGGCATCGGTCAAGGAGCTCGCCGAGCCGTTCGCGATCAGCCCGCCCGCCATCACCAAGCACCTCAAGGTGCTCCAGCATGCTGGCCTGGTCACGCAAGGTCGCCGCGCCCAGTGGCGCCCCTGCCAGCTGGAAGCGGCGCCGCTCAAGGAGATCGCCGACTGGCTCGAAACGTATCGCCGCTTCTGGGACGCGAGCTTCAAGCGTCTCGACGACTATCTGCTTGCGATGCAAGCGAAGGAGCAGCCCGGTGATCGCGAACCCTAGTGCCGCCACCACGTTGGCAACGCCGTCGGAGCGGGAGATCGTCATCACGCGCGTCGTCGCCGCACCGCGCAGGCTTGTCTTCGCGGCCTACACCAGCCCCGAGCATGTGCCGCACTGGATGTTGGGGCCGGAAGGCTGGACGATGCCCGTCTGCGAGATCGATCTCCGCCCTGGCGGGGCCTGGCGCTTCGTCTGGCGCCGCTCCGACGGCAGCGAGATGGCGATGCACGGCGTCTATCGGGAGATCGTGCCGCCCGAGCGGCTCGTCTCCACCGAGTCGTGGGGCGACGACTGGCCCGAAACGCTCAACACGCTGCTGCTCTCCGAAGCGGATGGCAAGACGACGATCACGCAGCAGGTAAGCTACCCGTCGCAGGCAGCGCGCGACGGGGCGCTCAAGACGGGGATGCTGGAGGGTACGGCTGCGAGCTTTGATCAGCTCGCCGAGTACCTCGCAACCAAAGGGAGACCCACATGATCGAGACACCACAGATCGTCCAGACCACCGCGCAGCCAACCGCCATGATTCGCTTCACCATCCCGCGCAGCGAGATTCAGCAGGTGATGGGGCCAGGCTACCAGGAGCTCATGGCTACAATCGCCGCGCAAGGCATCGCCCCTGCCGGGGCATGGTTTACGCACCACTTGCGCATGGACCCGGAGACGTTTGACTTCGAGCTCGGCGTCCCGATCTCGGCACCGTTTTCCGCCACAGGCCGCGTGGTAGCAGGCGAGCTGCCCGCCGTCACACTAGCGCGAGCGGTCTACCACGGCAGCTACGAGGGGCTTAGCGCCGCCTGGGGCGAATTTGATGCCTGGCTCACATCCGAGGGGCACACGCCCGGCCCGAATCTGTGGGAGAGTTTTGTCGCCGGCCCAGAATCGAGTCCCGACTCGGCCAACTGGCGCACGGAGCTCAACCGGCCACTGGCGCGCTAGCAGATTGCAGACTTCGTCGTGAGCGCTCAGTCGAACGATTGCAGATTGCGCGCTGCCCACTGGTGCGGCACAATACAGTTAGCGTTTGTCGCACCAGTGGAAAGAATTGCTATGATCAGCCTGGAGCTTGCCGGGCGGCTGCGCGACGCAGGGCTGCGCTGGAATCCGGCGGAGCGCGATCTGTTCGCCCTGCCGGAGCGCGACATGGACGACCAGCTATTTGTGGTGAGCCCGCTGCCCGCGCTGATCCAGCGCCTGAACGGGCACCCGGTGGTGGCGTTCCAGGCCAGCGCCGAGTGGGCGCTCGACTACGTGATGCTCGCCGAGGTGATCTGGATGCCCAGCGAGGCCCAGCTGCGCGAGCTGCTGGAGGCCAGGATCGCGCCAGATGTGCCCCTGCGCCTGGAGCGCAGCGCGAGCGGCTACTGCTGCACGATCGGCCTGGGCGATGTCCCAGCCAGCTACGAGCACGCCGACGCCGCCGACGCCTACGCAATGGCGCTGCTGGCCGTTCTGGCACGCGATGGCGCCGGGTTAGCCGCCACGTAATACCATAGTTAGGCGGCGCTAATCGCCTTCTAAAAGGTGTACTCTAGAAGTATGTGCCAAGTATTATTCAGCATTGACATGCGCCACGGATGTATATACAATGTAATAACATCAAGACAAGAAAGGACAACAGGATGAGCACGAGTATCAAGACACGACTGGTCAAAATCGGCAACTCACAGGGTATTCGCATCCCAAAGGTGCTCTTGGATCAAGTCGGTCTCACCAATGAGATTGAGCTTGAGGTGCAAGGCGATCATTTGGTCCTTCGCGCCGCCCGTCGTCCTCGTGATGGATGGGACGAGCAGTTTCGTCGTATGGCAGAACACAATGATGACCGCCTTCTCGATCCTGATGTACGCTCAGGTACTTCGTGGGATGAGGCGGAATGGTCGTGGGAGTAAACCGCTTTGATGTGTATTTGACGGAACTTGACCCAACAGTCGGTCACGAAATCCAGAAGACACGACCTTATTTGGTGATTTCACCAGACGAGATGAACCGGAATATTCGAACCGTCATTATTGCTCCGATGACCACACGCTCTCGCGCATATCCCACGCGTATCGCGTGTATATTTGAAAAACGTCAAGCCTCTATTGTGCTTGACCAGATCCGTACCGTTGACGAGCAACGGTTAGTCAAACGACTTGGGTGTATTGATCGAGCAACGCAATCACTGGTGCTCGTCGCATTAGCAGAACTCTTTGCTGAATAGGCACTACCATTTTACCCTACAATCATCCTTGACATCAGTGTGGCTCTTGGTCGAGCTCGCTGAGCAGCTCCTCGGCGTTCTGGCGGATGTCGAGGCTGCGCTGGGCGATCTCCTTGCGCAGCTCGCGGCGCAGCGTGGCTGCGGCCCGACGGCGGCGCTGCTCGGGCGTGTGGACGGGCACCTGGGGCACGGGCTTTGGGCGGCCCGCCTCGTCGACGGCGACCATGGTGAAGTAGCAGGTGAGCACGTGGCGCTGGCGCCGCTCGATGATCTGCTCGGCCTCGACGCGGATGCCGATCTCCATAGAAGTTGTGCCGGTGTAGTTCACCGAGGCGATGAAGCTTACCAGCTCGCCCACGTGGATGCGCTCGTGGAAGGCCACCTGATCGACGGACACGGTCATCACGTAGCTGCCAGAGTAGCGCGAGGCGCAGGCGTAGGCCACCTGGTCGAGCAGCTTGAGCAGATGGCCGCCATGCACGTTACCGGCGAAGTTGGCCGTGTCCGGCGTCATTAGGACCATCATGGTCAGGGTGCGATACGGCGGGGCACCGCTCGTCTGCGGCTGCATTGCGCGCTCCTTTTGCTGGGGTGTGTAGCTTAAGTATACCATTTGCAGTCGCACCTAAATCGGTGCCATCTGTGGACAACACACCCGGTTCATGATGGTATACTGGCGCTGCCGCCGCCAGTAATTGTGGAACGCCTTATGTCCAGCAGCCGCGCGCCGAGCGCCCCCCTCGCCGTGCTGATCGTCTGTGCCCCCGACGACGCCCCCGCCGTACACGCCGTGGCCCAGCGCCTGCGCGCCGACGGCCTGAGCCCCACGCTGGCCTCCGAGCTCATTGGCGCCCCCGCTGGCTCGCCCCACGCCCTGCGCGAGGCCCTGCGCCAAGCCGGGGCCGTGGTCGTCTGCCTCTCGCGGCGCGCCTCGGCCAGCGGCGAGCTGGCCCCCGCCATCGCCAACCTGCTCGACCTGCTGCCGCTTGCGCCCGCCCCGCGCCGCCTGCTGTTCGCCCTGCGGCTTACCGGCTGCGAGCTGCCCCCCGTGCTGCGCGACGCCACGGCCTTCGATCTGTTCAGCGCCTGTCTCTTATACACATCTCCGAG
>ENA-ORBV01007580-ORBV01007580.1-microbial-mat-metagenome-genome-assembly--contig:-NODE-7580-length-18594-cov-11.878652_pt1 | contig 18594 bp, 8 predicted proteins | sample MGYA00237777_ERZ505514 | MGnify/ENA primary metagenome ERZ505514 (study PRJEB26160, sample SAMN06269048) | microbial mat metagenome | isolation source: Oligotrophic lake microbial mat | place... | reverse complement strand
GTGTGGGGTTGAGCTGGTTCGTACTCCCCTCCCTCTTAGGGAGGGGCTGGGGGAGGGTCGCGTCAGCGTGAGCGGAAGAGATAGATTCGCGCGAAGCATTCAAGTTCGCACGACCCTCCCCTACCCCTCCCCGGGAGGGAGGGGAATTCGCACAGACCAAAGATTTTCCAGCTTCTCTCGCGTCAACCCCGTCAGCCGCAGCGACATGTTGTTCATCTGCACCACCGCCCGACCATCGGCATACATCAGCGCATCAGCAATCACATAAGGCGTGGTGTCGTGATCGATGTGGTTGTCGCAAGCCGGGCTCTTCGGGCCCGCGCTAAACGTGGAGTCATCGCGCCTGCCGTAGCCGATCTCCTTGATCGTGATTTCATACTGCACCTTGCTCGTCGTCTCATTCACCTGCCCGCGACATTTGAGCTGGCCGGGCACTTCGGGAATCGGCTCATAGACAACCTCGCCCGCCTCGCCGACCCAGCCCATGCGAAGCAGATAAATGCGCAGCGTGTGCAGACAGCATTCATACATGAGCGTGCCAGGCATCACGCGATCATCGGAGAAGTGACAAGTGAGAAACCAATCATCGGGATGAATGTCCGCCTCGCCGACAATCTGCCCCAGACCAAAGCGACCTGCAGAAGGATCAAGCCGAAGCACGCGATGCACCAGCTTCATGCGGCCGTGTGGCCCATCACCACCGCCGGGCAAGCCGACAGGATGCGCGATCGCAAGACCTTCAAACGTATCGCCGAAGCAATCGACAAGACTACGCGCATCACCTCGGCGAAGGGCGTTGATCTGGGCGTCGCTGTAAGACTCGGGCGTCGGGTGTCGGGTATCGGGTGTCGAAACAGCAGTGGAATTGCCTTGGATTTCTCGCTTTTCCGCTTTGCCGTTTTCTCGCTTTGGCGCGAGCCACTTCCACCCGCCGGTCACCACGCCATCCTGCACTCGCTTGTCGAAAGTGGTGAGCACGATGCCTTGACCTGCAGCGAGTTCTGCTTCGGTGAAGAAGCCTGCGCAGCCCTTTCGCATCGTCAGCACAGCCAGACCATTGACGGTCGCATCAAACTCAAAGCGGAAGAGATAGGTGTCACCTTGCCGGAAGAATTCGTTGATGCGAATGTCGTAGCGGATGATCTGGCCTTCGTGAGGCAACGGGCCATGGAACGTGACGACCGCATCGAGCAGACGATAAACCGCAAGACCTTTGGTGATGAAATCGATGCCGAGGTAGCCGCTCAGAAAAAGATCAGCCTGGCCCGCTTCGACAGCGATGCAAGTGGGAATGCGGCCGCAATCGAGATACCAACTGCCGGGATGAATGTCATGTTCGGTGACGCACCGCCCGTGTGTCATCGAGCCGGGCACGCCTTCAACTTCCATGATGCGATCGCAAAGCATCAACGGCTCATCCGGCAGACGCACACGCGTCGGATGCGCATCAACCGGCGCAAACTGCGGCCCGAGCATGCGCCCGATAGAACCAACGGCAAACTCCATGCACATGGCGCGATCAAAAGCCGCTCGCGGCTTCGCTCCGGCGGGCGCAACAAAATCTCCGTGATATCCAAACTCCACCCCGTCTCCGATTTCCCCAGTCCCTCCGCGCAACAGCTCCCCCTGAAACTGAATCGCTCGCGCCATCGACTGCGTCATCGACCGCGCCACGCGCAAGAATGCTTCCTGCGCCGCCGCCTGCGCGACCTGCGCGCCCGCGAGCTGCTCCACCATCGGCGACCACTGTGCCGCCAGTGATGAATCCACAACCCCACCTGCATGCGATGCAGCAACCATCGTCACCGCTGCAATCTCGCGCGGTTCTTTCTGTTTCATTGCATGAACCTCGTCACTCTGATGCGTCTGCTGTGTTACCTGCGCGCTCATCGCTTCGCGAACTTCTTCGTGAATCGACGCAGCTTTATCAATCCCGCTCACATCAAGCGCCTCGCGTCCCACCTTCACGCGTACCAGCGGCCGTGTTTCCTTGACGTTACCGCTCACCGCCTGCGCCTCTGCCTCCCATTCATTGTCTGTCACCTGCACCCCCAACTCCGCCAAGCGCAACAGCGTCTTCACCACATTCTCCACCTCATCTTCACCTTGAACACAAATCGCCATCGCATGATGTTCGCGCTGCCCAAGAATCTCGCCGATCATTCGCGTGCAAGATTCACCTGGACCAGTCTCGACAAAGATGCGCACCCCATCCGTATATGCAGCTTCGATGACCCGCGAAAAATCAACCATCGCACTGGCCTGCGCCATGATGGAATCAGCCGCCGCCTCGCGCGTCACCGCATAAGCCTTCGCCCACGCACTGCTGTAAACCGCCGCTCGCGGCTTCGCTCCCCCCGGATTTTCAACCTCATGCAGATGCAGCTCGTGATACCGCTCGCGCACCGGTTCAATCACCTCGCAGTGCACCGTCGTCACGCCTTCCACCGGATGCACCGCACAGCGCAGCTCGCGCGCCAGCGCCATCACAGCGGTGCGATCCCCGCCGATGACACATTCGCCTGGCGTGTTGACCAGCAGCAGATAAACGCGTTTGCGGCCGCGCACCGCAGCAGCAACTTTCTCGCGCTCGCAGCGAATCACGCCGATGAGCCAGTCCACTTTTTCATTCGCGCCAAGTCCCCACGCCTTGCGGGCTGCATCGCAGTTGCCGGTCAGATCCGTTGTGAAGAGCGTGGAGCTTTCCATTCGCCGGAGCATTTCATCCCGGCTGCTTTCCGCCGGCCACCAGCGCGTGGAAAAGAGCGACGTCGTCTCGCCCAGGCTGTACCCGATCACCGCATCAGGTGTAACGCCAAAACGCGCGAACAGATCGGTGACCATCGTGCCCAGACAAACTTGCGCGAAGATGACATCGCTGTGACTGATCTCATTGAGCGACGAAGCAGACCAGAATCGGCCATGGGCAAACTGCGAGAAAAGTCTTTCATTCTCCGCATCCTGTGCCTGCAAAACCTGAGGCCAGCGCACGCCCAGCGCACGCCCCATGCCCAGGTACTGATTTCCAGCACCGGGATAGACGAAGGCGAGGCTCCCCGCCGCTTGCGGCGTAGCGTCGATCACCGACACCGACTTTCTATCAAACAAACTTCGCTCCGCCTTATGCGCTTCTTCCAGCAGCACATGCGAAACATTTCCATCCACACTCGTCGCGCTGACCACAGCGCGGCGAGGCCCATCGATGCGATCGCGCAGCCAGAACCGCGCAGACACATCATCCGCCGGGAGCAGATCGTGATGCAGACAAAGCGCCGCCCGCGCCACCGCAATCAACCCCGTCGCTGCCCCACATCGACCGACAAGCTGACTCACGCGCTCACTTGAATCGACAAGTCCCACCGTTTCCGCATCTACATCTGTGAATGTCCGCGCCACTTCCGCCTCTTCCGCCGCTCGCGGCGTAGCGCCATCAGCGCTGAAGCCCTCGCTCATTCCTTCAACTCCCGCAATCACCGCAAAAATCAGATCCCCATCGCGCACCGCATCTTCATGTCGCTTGAGTACGAAGGCGACCGCACCATCACTGATCACCTGCTCGCGCGATGACTGACCGCATGCTCGTTCACAGATCGCTGCTCGCACATCACCCGCCAGATCGACAGCGCCGACAATCGCTGAGTCGATTTCATTCTGCTGCAAAGCTTTGACCGCAACGCTCAGCGCCTGATGTCCCGATGCTTCCTCTGCGGAAATGGTGTAGCTGGGGCCGCCAACATGAAACGCGCGGGCCACACGGCTGGCGACGATGCCGCCCAGGGCACCCATCGTGCGATTAGCCGTCAGCGGCGGATGCACCGTATCGCGCGCTTCATCCTGCATCGACCAGCGAAAGTGAAAGTTCGTGGTATTGAGATCCAACCCGATGCCGATGAACACCCCCGTGCGCTCGAGCCTTCCCCCCTCGCCCACCAGCTTCGCTTGCGCCACCGCATTAGCTGCCGTCTGAAGCATCAGCAGTTGCTGAGGCAGCATGTCGCCCAGCTCCGCCGGCGGAATCGCAAATCGCCCGATGGGCACCGTCACTTCATCAATGAAATATCCCTTGAAATCAGCCGCTTTCGCATGACCCCACCAATGGCGCGGCTGCTGCGGCTCATGATGATCCTCATTGAGAATCGTCCGCCTTGCAAAGGAATCCAGTGAATCCCAAGGCCCCACGCGCACATCCATCCCCACAATCGCCACCGCCGCTCGCGGCGTAGCGCTCTTACTCCCCTCCCTCTTAGGGAGGGGTTGGGGGAGGGTCGGGCGCACTGTGTTTTGATGCGTCCCATTTTGCTGTTGACGCAACCCTACTCCTGCCCCGCCCTGCCCCCTGACAGCCGGAGGGGAGTTCGCATCAAACTCTTCAATGAGCACATGCGCATTAATCCCGCCAAACCCAAACGCACTGATCGCCGCCCTGCGCGGTTGCTTCTCATCGCGCCGTTTCCACTCGCGCGGCTGCGCCAGCACTTCCAATCCTGCGCCGCGCATCACATCATTTTTCGCACTGCGCTCAAACGCAGCCGTCGGCGGCAGCACGCCTTCGCGCATCGCAAAGAGCACCTTCATCATGCCCGCTGCGCCAGCGCCGGTGAGCAGGTGGCCGACGTTGCTTTTCACAGAGCCCATTACGGCATTGTGTGAAGGATGCGAACCGCGCAGCTGTGCGAGGCTGTTCACTTCCACTGCGTCGCCTGTGGGTGTGCCGGTGCCGTGGCATTCGATCAGGTCCACATCCATCGGCGACCAGTCAGCTTGTTTATATGCGGCGCGCATGGCGCGAAGCTGACCTTCGGAATCAGGCAGCATGAGGTTGCCGCCGATGTCGTTGGATAGGCCGATGCCGCGGATGACAGCGTGAATTTCATCGCCATCGCGCAGAGCATCATCGAGCCGTTTGAGTACGAACATGCCGCACCCTTCGCCAACGACCAGGCCATCGGCTTTTGCATCAAACGGGGCGCAGCGGCCGGTGGGCGAAAGCGCTTTGAGCTGACTGAAGCCCATCTGGGTGTAGAGCGAATCAGGCCGCGATAAACCACCGGCGAGCATCGCATCAGCCCGGCCACTGGTCAGTTCATCACACGCCAGCTTGATCGCATAAAGCGAAGAAGCACACGCAGCATCGAGTGTGAAGGTGGAGCCGGTGAGGCCCAGAACTTTGGCGAGTACACCGGCGGGTAAGCCGGCGACGTAGCGATTGAGCGGATCAGTTTTAGTTTTGGATAAAGCAGTGCGCCTCAGTGCTTCATCAAGTGCTTCGCCGAGGATTTCGTCGGCGAGCGCACTCGAGGCATCGGTGGGCAGCGCGATGTTGCCGATGATGATGCCGGTGCGCGAGCGATCGGTGTTAATAGTCTTGGCGCTGTCCCATGCTTCCTTGCCTGCGTGCAGCAGCAGGTGAAACATGGGATCGAGTTGCGTCAGCCGATCGCGTGTGGCTTGATTCACATTGAAGCGAGAGGGGTCGAACTGAAAATCCTCGATGAAACAAGCCTTGGCGGAGAGCGTGCGATCTTCGCCGCCGCCGGATTGGTGTACTTCATCAGCGGGGATCAGCCAGCGCCCTGTGGGCGCTTTGCGCGCCGCAGATTGGCCCGTGAGGATGTTCTTCCAGAACGCAGCGAGATTCGCCGCGCCGGGAAAGAGGCCTGCTTTGGAGACGATCGCGATGTTCAGTGGATCAGGCATGACGCTTTACGCATTACACAGTCGCGCTGTCTTGAATCTGGTTGTGAGCGAAGGCCTGTCGCAGCGAACCATCGACCACGCAGGTGTATCCTTCGATGCGGGCGACCAGCGCGCCTTTGGCGTCGATGAACTCGATGTCGGCGACCGCTTCATGCGCCGTGTGGCGAGTGATGTTGCTGATCAGTTGCACACCTTGTGCCGGAAATTTGCGGGCAAACTGCTGATAGCGGGCGAGGCCCGTGGGCAAGGAGCATGAGCCCAGTTGCTTCGCACACCAAATGATCATGAGCTGAAACGCACCATCAATCGCCATCGGATCCGCCAACCAGGCTGAGCGAATCGGCTGCTTCATCCAGGTCGAAGGCGCGGGAGCAGCGACCACATTTGCCGCGATCCATGAAGCATCACACGCCAGTACACGGCTGATGGCGTGTAAATCACCGCCATGAAACAGCGTGCCATCGTCGTAAGGTTTTAGGTCTGCGAGGGCAGCACCACCGGCCAGGGTATCAGCAGGGATCGAGAGTTTTGCTGTGTCACGTGAAAGCGCTGTGACCAGTGCCACTGAAGCGCGGGCGTGCAGAACAGTGCCGTGGCGAAGCTCGACAGGCACGATCAGTTCTTCGCCTTGAGTAGCAGGCTGCCCCGCGTAAGCAGTCAGCGCGACGGCACCATCGCCATCGACCTTGACACCTTTGAAGACGCGCAGATCGCGCAAACCAGCGAAGGCGAGACCGGGGTTGCCATGAATCGCCGCGTGCGCCAGCCATTCAATCATGATCGCCATCGGCAGCACCGCTTTGCCACCGATCACATGCGAACGAAGCATCGGCATGGCATCGAGACTGACTTCGCGCTCGAAGGCGATTGCGAGAGCAGGGCCAAGGGAGGAGGGCCTAGGGCCTAGAACAGAATTGGAATGTTTCTCCTCCCTAGGCCCTAGGCCCTCTTCCCTTGGCCCTATTTCCCCCAGAATCACAATCTCCACCGGGCCGTTTGTCGGCGTGGCGATTTCGTCAGCGAGATAAGCTGCGCCATCGTCCAGGCCGATGACGCCCACGCCTTCGCTGGCGAAGAGTTGCTTGAGTGCGGGCGTGACCATGCCGCCGTCCCACGGGCCCCAGTTGATGCTCAGCACGCGGCAGTTCTTGCGGGTCATCGCCTGCTCTTGCGAAAGCTTGTTGAGCACTTCGTTGGCTGCTGCGTAATCGACTTGGCCCCTGCGACCAAAGCGAGCGGTGGAAGAAGAGAAGGCGATGATGGTGCGCAAGTCATCGGACTTAGTCGCGGCAAGCAGGGCGCGGAAACCATCGACTTTCGTGCCGAAAACGAGTGAAAATTGTTCTTCGGTTTTATCTTCGATGAGCCTATCGGCGAGCACACCAGCGCCGTGGATGATGCCGCGGATGGGGCCGTGTTGTTTGCGAGCATTGTCAATGGCGGCGCGCACCTGATTCGCATCGCGCACGTCAACGCTTGTATAAATCGCCTTGCCGCCGGCGGCTTCGATAGCGCTGAGTGTGGTGAGCACTTCGCGGTTGGCCATCGCTTTGCGGAAGGCCTGTTCGATGGCTTTGGGCGTGGCGGGCCTCACCTGCGATGCCAGTGCTTTCTTGATGGCGCCTTCATCTTGCAGATTTGCCAGCCAGTCAGGCTCGGCGGTGGGGGCGTCGCTGCGGCCGAGCAGCAGAAGTTTGCAGTGATAGCGCTGGGCGATGGCGATGGCGACGTGAGCGGTGACGCCGCGCGCTCCGCCGGTGATGACGATGACGTCTTCTTTATTGATCGGTGCAGTCGAAGCGATCGTCGCTTCATCCAGCGCGATGGTTTCAAGCTGTGTCATCACACGACCGCGCGAAGTCATGCCGACTTCGATGGGGCCTTCGCGCAAGAGTTCATCGACCAGGTCTTCCGACAGTTCGCTCTTGTGGCGGATCGGCTGCTCGATGTCGATTACCTTGCACGCGACCTGTGGCCATTCGTGCGAAGCAGTTTTGATGATGCCCGCCAGTGCGGCGCTGAGCGGCTCAGGGGTAGCTTCATCATCACGTGTTAAAGCGAAGCTGCCGCCTAGATGGGTGATGGCGGTGAGCAGCACGTGCTGGCCGGTGGTTGCATGGGCGTGGCGCAGAGCAGGGCCGGTGCGCTGAATGAGTTTGAAGGCGCTAAGAATATATGCGTCATCGATCTTAGCCGGTGACAGCACGATCAGCCCTGCGACGGCTTGATCTTTGGGATCAGCATCGAGCGGCACGATGACGCCTTGAATGTTCTGTTCTTCCAGCGCAGCTTTGAGGTGTGCGGCAAGTCCATCGCCATCATCAGTGATCCAGACCGGCGTGTGCGAAGGCAGACGAAGACGCTTGCGGGAGGCGGCGCTGGTCAGCGGCGTGAGGGTGAGGCATTGCCGAAGTAACCTCCGCGTCTGGGGCTCGGTTGAGCCGTGGGATGATTGGGAGGCAGGGTCGATTTGAGATTCGGAAGCCCGCCCCTTTGGGGCGGCGCTAAACGTTTCAGCGCCTGCGTGTTTGCTGAGGAACTCGACGATTTGGCCGAGGGTTTGCAGGGTGCCCAGGTCTTCAGGCTTGACGATCGGAGCGTCGGGCAATCGCTCTTGAAGAGCGGAGAGAATTTCGACGCGCTTGATCGAGTCGATGCCGAGGTCGCCGTCGAGGCTCATCGTGAGTTCGAGCATCTCGGCGGGGTAGCCGGTTTTGTCAGCGACGACGGCGAGGAGGATGGGGGCGATTTCGGAGGTTGGGGTTGTTGGTGCGGTTGATTGCGCGCTCTCGGGAGCCCGCCCCTTTGGGGCGGCGCTAAACGTTTCAGCGCCTGCGTGTTTGCTGAGGAAGTCCACGATTTGGCCGAGGGTTTGCAGGGTGCCCAGGTCTTCGGGCTTGACGATCGGAGCGTCGGGCAATCGCTCTTGAAGAGCGGAGAGAATTTCGACGCGCTTGATCGAGTCAATGCCAAGATCGCCATCGAGGCTCATGGTGAGTTCGAGCATCTCGGCGGGGTAGCCGGTTTTGTCGGCGACGACGGCGAGGAGGACGGAAGAGATTTCGGATGATGGATTGGGGACAGGTGCGGCAGGTGTTGGTGCAGGTGCGGCATAGACAATAGGAGCAACGGGCGCGATGGGCGCGATGGGCGCGATGGGCGCAGGTACAGGGCGAGCGGGGAGCGAAGCCGCGAGCGGCTGCGGTGCGAAGGTCGGCATCGCTACCTGCGCGCCCAGTGAAGCGGCGAGCAACTGGTTCTGCTGATCGATGAGCTGCGCCATCGTGCGCTGCGCGGCATCCTGTCCCTCCAGATACTGGCGATGCAACTGGGCCATCTGCTCCTGCGTGCGCTGAAGCGCGAGGATGGACTGCTGCGTGATCGCCAGGGCCTGCGATAGATGAGTCGAAGAGGGCTGCGGCGAAGGCTGCGGGGTGGGGGCGTTCGTGTTCAAGGCTGGGCCTCGCGGGGAGAGAGCGGGTGTCGGGTGTCGAGTGTCGGGTATCGGCGTTGTGGATGAATGATGAGTCGGTGCGCTGCTTAGACTCCCCTCCCTCTTAGGGAGGGGCTGGGGGAGGGTCGGGCGTGAGGTACTTTTTTGCGTCTCGTTTTGTTGTTGATCCAACCCTCCCCCTGCTCCTCTCTGGAAGGGAGGGGAGTAAGAAGTCGTTTCTCGGCGCGGCTTGCTCGGGCGCTCTTTCACATAATTCGCGCCGCTGAGTTTCACGGTCATCGCCGGTTTCTTGCCGGTCTGTTCAACAGGCTTGAATGAGTGATCCCATTGTTTGAGATCAACCTCGTGTCCCAGCGCGGCAAGCTGTGCGAGCAGTGATGCGAGATCGAATTCACCGGTGCGTTTGCCTGCGGACTGATCGATGGAAAGCGCGATGTGGCTGCGCTGACCGAGGATGGATTTGACGAGCGAGGTGAGTGTGGACTTGGGGCCCACTTCGATGAAGGTGTCGATACCGGCGGCGAACATCTTCTCGATCATGCCGATGAAATCGACGGGCTTTGCAAGTTGACCGGCGAGCAGGTCGCGGGCCTGTTTCGCATCACTCGGATAGATGTCGCCCGTCGTGTTGGCATAGACCGGCAGCGTGCCGGTTGCGAACTCGATATCCGCCATGCCTTGCGCGAAAGGCACCTGTGCATCAGCGACAAGGCTGCTGTGAAAGGCTGCGGAGACGGGGAGTTTCTTAGCACGGAGGCCGCGCTGTTCACAGGCGGTGGCGGCGCGCTGGATTTGTTCACTCGAACCTGAGAGCACCATCTGCGTGGGCGAATTGCGATTGGCGATGACCACGCCTTCGAGCTTGGATTCACGCAGAAGTTTTTCGACTGCATCAGCGCTGGCGATGACGGCGAGCATGGTGCCGCGATCAGCGAGCGCACTGCCGGCTTGAGCCATGAGGCTGCCGCGCAGGTGAGCGAGTTTGTGCAGCGATGTTTCATCGATGCGGCCAGCGGCGTGAAGCGCGACCAGTTCGCCGAAGCTGTGGCCGGCGGTCGCGGAGGCTTTGACATTGAATGATTCAAGCACGCGCAGCGCGCCGACGCTGACCGCGCCGATGGCGGGCTGAGCGTGTTGTGTTTGCCGCAGCATTTCTTCGCTGGCTTTACGCGGCGCTTCATCGAAGACGGGGACTGGATAGATAAGATCGCTCAGGCGCTGGCCTGAATCTGTTTCGGTGAAGGCGTCGTTGGCGTGGGCGAGAGCATTGAGAACAAGAGGCGAATCACAAGCGAGATCGCGCAGCATGCCGGCGTACTGCGAGCCTTGGCCGGGGAAGAGGAAGGCGAGTTTTGTTGGTACGCCGTTGGCGTAATAAGCGCCATCAGGGGATGAGGCGCGGGCGATGTTTTGCGAATCAAGTAGTCGCTGCGCGGAAGCGATGAGCTTGGCGATGTCGGTACGATCGCGCTCGATGACGAGTACGAGGCGGTGAGATTTCTTCGCATCGAATGAAGCGCGAAGCAGTGCGGTGATGCTGCGCAGTTCCACCCAATCTTTCGAGGCGACATCGGCGAAGGATTTCAGATCTGTTCGCAGTGCATCGAGTGAGTCCGCACTGAAGGGCGCGATGAGGATGGTGTTGCTGTGGTCGTAATTCGTACTCCCCTCCCTCTTAGGCAGGGGTTGGGGGATGGTCGGGTGTACAGTGTTTTTTTGCGTTACTTGCTGCTGTTGATCCAACCCTCCCCCGGCCCCTCCCTGCCCCCGGATAGCGGGAGGGGAGTAGGAATCGATCACCTCTTCGAGCACACAGTGAAAATTGCTACCACCAAAACCGAACGCGCTGACACCCGCCCGGCGAGGATGTTCCTTGCGCGGCAGCCAGGGGCGGCGCTCCGTATTCAAATAGACAGGCGATTCGCCAGGCTTCACCACATCCAGCGGCTGCGACACCTTGATCGTCGGCGGCAGCACCTTGTGATGCACCGCGAGTGCAGCCTTGATCAGACCTGCGACACCGGCGGCGGCTTTGGTGTGGCCGATCATTGACTTGACGCTGCCGACGGCGGTGCGGGGAAGGAAGTTCTGAGTTCTGAGTTCTGAGTTCTGAGTTCTGAGTTCTGAGTTCTGAGTTATAGATTCAGAAGCCTGCAACTCAGAACTTTGAACTTTGAACTCAGAACTATTTTCGAAGACTTGTCTCAGCGCTTTGATCTCGACGCCGTCGCCGACTTTTGTGCCGGTGCCGTGCGCTTCGATGAGTTCGATGGTGCGCGGCGAGACGCCTGCTTCGCGGTAGGCACTGGTGAGGCACTTGACTTGACCAGCGGCGCTGGGTGCGTAGATCGCGTTGCCTTTGCCATCACTCGATGAGCCGATGCCTTTGATGACGCAGTAGATTTTGTCGCCATCGCGTATCGCATCATCAAGGCGCTTGAGCGCGACAATGCCCAGGCCTTCGCCCAGGATGGTGCCATCGCCATCGGCGCTGAACGGCTTGCTGTTACCCGTGGGCGAGAGCGCGGGGGTCTTACTGAAACACATGTACATGAAGATGTCGTTGAACGTGTCGAGGCCGCCGGTGAGGACCATGTCCATGCGGCCGGTCTGAAGTTCCATCGTCGCCATGTGAATCGCACTAAGCGATGAGGCACATGCCGCATCAACCACGCAGTTGCTGCCACCCAGATCAAAGCGATTAGCGATGCGACCCGCAGCGACATTGCCGAGTAGTCCCGGGAATGAATTTTCCTGCCAGGGCACGTAGCCATTAGCGATGCGCTCAACGACATCATCCGCAGTGGCTTTGTCCACACCTGCTTCATCGAGCGCTTTGCGCCAGATCGGATGACCAAGGCGAGCGCCCAGCGGAATGACTAATTCCAAAGTGCCCGTGACGCCCAGGATGATGCTGGTGCGATCGCGGTTGAAGGGTCGGCCATCGCCAGTGCCGCGGCCTGTTTCGTAATTCGCATCGCGCAGCGCCTGTTCAGCGACCATGAGGCCAAGGAGCTGGGTGGTGTCGGTGGCTTCGAGATTGTTGGGCGTGATGCCGTGATGGAGCGGGTTGAAATCGACGGGGTCGATGAACCCGCCGCGCTTGGCGTAGGTCATGTCCGGCTTGGCGGGGTCGCTGTCGAAATAAGCCTCGGGCTTCCAGTGCGTCGCGGGAATGTCGGAGATGGCATCGACACCGCGCTTGATGTTGGACCAGTAGGATTCAACACCATCCGCTTTGGGAAACAGACAGCCGATGCCGACGATGGCGATGGGGGCGGCGGAGGGCGCTACTTTGTCGTCTTGGGTTTGTGCTGTCTGGTCGGGCATGGCATCAGGTACAAGGTGGTTACGGCGCAACGTCAACGAAATTGAGAAACTGCTGCGGGGTGACAATCGGGATTTTGCGGAATGGATGCAACACGAGGAGGTCGGCATCGCCACTGATGAGGTAATCCGCGCCGCTCGCCACTGCCAACTCAAGAAACTTATCGTCGTGCGGGTCGCGGCAAACATGGACGCGCTCGGTCACATCGATCATTTGGGCGGCGGCCATCAGACGATTAAGAAACTTCCGCCTGCGCGCCCATACAACATACGAATCAAACTTCGGCCTTGCGATCACCTCTTGCACTTCCTCAGTGGTCTCCAGCGACATCAGTAATACACCACCAAGGATGATCGCTTCTACCGTTCGCCAAGGAGGAGAGCCGTTGGACAGTGCTGCGCTGACCAGGACGTTAGTATCAATCACGCAGCGCAGCTTAACGCTCATCGAGTATCTCTTGTAGTTTTTCCGGGGTCAGGCCGTTGCGCTCTGCTTCGTCACTCAACTCTTTCATAATCTCCAATAAGTCGCGTCCCGCATCATGTCGCTTACGCAGAGCACATTCCTTGATCTGCCAGCCCAGTAGCAGATCGAGCTTGCGCCGTTCTTGTTCGTCAGCATCGCGGTACGCCTGTGCCGCATCGGTATCGACTCGAATGTTGATGTTTTCATAAGTCATGTAGAACTCCCAGTCAGCTCGGGCTGCTCCAGTTCATGGTCCGGTTTACAAGGCATTGTAGGCCTGGAAAACGCGCCATTTGCCCAGTTCTCCGTTCGCCAAGGCGAACGGCTAACCATTTTTTCTTCGCCTTCATTCCTCTTTATTCCTCTTCACCCTCGCTGTCGCCGCGCTGACTTTCCAGTCGCTCCCTATTCGCCCGGCCATCCATCAAAATAAACAATCGTTCGCGTTGCTTTGCATCGATCACCGCTTCAATCTGTTTCTTCACCTGACCCAGATGCGAGCGCCGCGACAGGTGCGTGAGCACCACCGCTTCCGCAGTTGTCTTTTCCAGCAGTTTCGCAATGTCGTTCAGGTGCAGATGCTGCCCCACAGCAGCACGCTTCATATCACCAGGCTCCACGAAGGTGCACTCGGTGATGAGGATCTTCGCGTTCAAAACGTCTGGCCGATCAAAGTGCTCGCCCCACATCGTGTCGCCTGTATAACAGACGAGTGGCACCTCGAACGTGTTCGTGATCGTTTCGCCAGCGTTCTTAAGTTCCACCAGTTTTTCCTGAGGCAGGCCCACCAAATCCGGCCGCAGCTTGCTCCGCTTTTCAATGAGCACATAGCCCAGCGATGGCACCGTGTGCTTGGTCGCAAAAGCGCGAAGGTGAATGTGGTTTTTGATCTCCACCTCGCCTTCGTGTTCCAGCGGAATGACATTATAGGGCGTCTTCTGTGCTTCGAGATCGACCCAGGCCTTCATAATGTTATGAATCGCCTGTTCGATCTGAGCGGGGCAGATGAGTGTGCCCACACCCATGCCTTGGAAGTTGCGCTGGGAGAACCAATAGCTCAGGCCCGCTGAGTGATCCATGTGCCCATGCGTCAGCGCCGCAAACTTGGCAGCCAGCGCTGCGCGAGGCACGAGGCCCAGATCGAAGCAGATATCGAGTTCGGGAATCTGAACGCAGCTCTCTTCGCCGGCGATGGAGATGCCCTGCACGCGAAAGGGCGGGAGGTAGAGGTAGCCCATCTGCGACCGGCGGGGCGGTTCCTTGGGGATGGAAACTTCGGGTTTCACGGGCGTTCTCGCGCTGCCGCTGTCTGCACGAAACTGAATCCAAAGGGCGGCAGACAACGGGCGCATAGACGCCGACAAACCGCGAAAACCTCGTGAAACGAGGCGGATTCAGAAAAAGGTACAGGCCGCGGTGGGATTCGAACCCACGATGGGATCACTCCCAACGGATTTGCAATCCGCCCCATTAGTCCACTCTGGCACGCGGCCGATCGCGGAGCATTGTAGCGGTGGAAGCGCTCACGGCAACTGACGGTGTAAACGCGGCGAAGGCCGATGCTTATTCGGTTTCACCACGAGGCACGAAGACACGAAGGCAAGAAGGAAGACTGCAACGAGGCGCTTCACTTATCAGGCCAAGTCATGATTGGCCACCGAGCCACCGAGGAATACAAAGCAAGTAGAACGCCAAGATCACGATCGCGCAGTCACTTCATTGGGGCTAATTACGCCCTATCTGCCTTTTGCCTTCCTCAGTGCCTCGGTGACTCGGTGGCCCTATTCAATTCGTTTTCTGGCGAAACGCAGGTCTGAACGATGAAGTTCAGAGCCTCATGCTTTCATTACTACTTCGTGTCTTCGTGCCTCGTGGTAAAACCGAATTTCACCTTTGCTATACGTCTTGTCGGAGTTGTCACTCCGCCGGTGCATGAGCGCCTGGCTCAGGGCTGGCGAGCTGACGCGGCCGGGGCAAGAAGCAAACACGGTGCAGCATATGCAAACTTGAACGGAGGAGGGATCACTGGCGTAACTTCGCTTGAAACCTCGACAAACTGTACGAGACTACCGCTTCTGCTATACTTTTGGGCCTTCCATCTCGGTGCATGTGTTCATGTACCAATGGCGGCGGATTTGAAGCGAGAAGTAACCAACCCCTACAAACCCAGATACCAACCTTGATAGGAGCCCGCTCATGTTGAGTACGAAATTGCTACAAAATGTTCCGTTTGTCGCCGGCCTGACGGCGATCGTTGCCACACTCACCGCCAGCCTTGCGCCAGTCATCGCAGCGGACGTGAAGATCGAAATCCCCGCGATTCGTTCGATCCAGACCAACACGCCCGGCGAAGGCAAAAGCGATCAGGTTTATCTGCTGGTCACTGGTGCCGCCAAGGGCGAAGCCGTCGCCAAGCAACTGCCCGATGGCAAAAGTTTCAAGGCCAGCCCCAAGGAGCAGCCGGTCGATGGCAAGTCCGCTGTGACCGTGTGGGAAGGCAAGCTCGATGAAGGCCAGTCGGTCGTGCTGACCGTTGCCGCCTTCGCTGGTGGCAAGATCACCGACGATCAGCGCAAAGCTTATTTCGAGAAGAAAGCTGCCAGCGACAAGAAGATCGAAATGACCAAGCCCACGGATAAGGATTCGCTCAACAAGGCCCGCGCCATGCTCAGCAAGCAGAACGTCGCCTTCTACAAAGCCATCGGCGAAATCTTCCCCAAGCAGAAGGGCGATCACTACGTTGGCGCTTTCGATGTCTTCGTCATCAACATCGGCGGCACCATCCACAAACGCATCACCCCCACCGGCCTGCTCCACGGCGAGCACTACGGCACCGGCGTCAAGCAATACTCCAAAATCAAGTACACCCGCGAAAATGTCCTCACCAAAGATGAGAACGGCCAGTTCTACGAACTTCAGATGGAACCCACTGCTGAAAACGAGCAAGGCCTCCGCGTCAAAATGACCGAAGTCGAAAAAATCGAAGGCGACCGCAACGTCACCGACTACCTCGTCGATGTCACCATCAAAGCCGACGGCAAGCTCACTACCTTCGAACTCGCCGGCGAACACCCCGGCCCAACCATCGTCCACGACTACTGGGACTGGGCGGAATAAGGCAGCGGTCAGAGGACACAAGAATTGAAGCGCATTGATGATTCAAGCCCGATGGCGAGCCTCGATGGAGGTTCATCATCGGGCTTGTCATTTGTACTGACACAACACCAAAATATTTAGCCGGTCGCCTTGGCGAACGGAGTCGGGCTGCGCCTCGATGATTCGCACAAGGCGAAAATCAGACTCGCGGTTGAGCCGTGACTCAACGAGTCACGGACGCCTACGGCCTATTGGAGTTTTCAGTTGAAAGAGAATTCTCGCGACACAGCGTCCCCGTCAACCTGCGGCTCATGAAACACCGCGCGACGTACACCCTTGCAGGCCCTAGGCGTCCGCGACTCGTTGAGTCGCGGCTATCGATCCAACTTTCAACCTTGAACCTTGAACCTTCAACCTCGAATTCACTCCGCCTTCTTCACCGGCTTACCCTCTTCAAAATTCTGTTCGCCCAGCGCCCAGACCCATTTGCCGCCTTCGACTTTCAGCTCGAAGCGTTGCTTTTTTTCGCCCAGCGCGACGATCATGTATGCCGACTGATCGCCTTGCGCTTCGATGGTCATGGTGGGCAGTTGATCATCGGTGGTCTTGCGCCACCACAAGCCGAAGTAGCGATCGTTGGGCAGATCATGCAGACTGGTGACGCGGTCGCCGCCTAGGTGGTTGATGACGGTCAGTTGTTCCTGCTCGCTGAGGCCGCGCAAGGTTTCCAACGCCTGATCGATGGCCCTTCTGCTTTTGGAATCGAGCAGCGCATAAAGCTGTTCGGGCTTGCGCTGATTCACTGCGGCATACCACTGCTCCTTAAAAGTATCGAGCGACTGCGCGCTCTTGTTGCCGCAGCCGGTGTGCAGGCACGTGGCCAGTGTGAGACAAAGTAGAGAGATGATCGGGGTGGCGCGAGAAGTCATAAAACCATTATCGGATAGATTCGCGGGCAGGTGCGCAATAAAGAATCGTTTATCGCCTCGCCCAAGGCGTGGCTTGCGGGTGCGAGCCGCACACCCGCTTGCTATTGCGTGTTGCAGCCTATCCCCATCCTGCTAGAATACCGTGCTGCAAGGTGGGTCAGTGACTTTGTGGCTCTGCGCTCAGGGATGAACGACAGAGGTTCGAGACTTGACGGTCGCCGTGTCGGCGGCCGGTCTCTTTTTCTATTGGCGACCGCTTTGGCCACATTCCGGGGAGCCTGAGCGAGCCTTCGCGTCTTGTATTCGCTTCTTATTAGTAGATACAGACAGAATGCTCTGGGCTTGGTGCAGGCAGGGGCAACCCGTCGCAACACTGACAATGGTCTCTTTTTCAGGAGTCGTCTCATGGCATCGCTCGTTAAAGATCTCGTCGAAGCTGGTATCCACTTCGGGCATCGCTGCACGAACTGGAACCCGAAGATGTTGCCCTACATCCACGGCAAGAAAAACAAAATCCACATCATCGATGTCAAGGCGACCGTCAAAGGTCTGCTCCTGGCTCGTAAGTTTTTGACCAAGGTCGTCGCTGAGGGCAAAGATGTGCTCTTCGTCGGCACCAAGCGTCAGGCCCGCGGCATCCTCGAAAAATACGTCGGCGAAGCCGGCCAACACTACGTCATCGAGCGCTGGCTTGGTGGCACGCTCACCAACTTCCGCACCATCCGCGATCGCCTCAAGCGCCTCGAAGAACTCGAAGCCATTGACAGCGCGGGCGACATGTCCACCAGCTACTCCAAGAAAATGGAATCGACCCTCCGCCGTGAGAAGGCGAAGATCCTTCGCAATCTCTCAGGCATTCGCAACATGACCAAGCTGCCCGGCGCGATGGTCGTCATCGATGTCAAGCGTGAAGCCAATGCGGTGCGTGAAGCTCGCAAGCTGGGCATTCCGACCGTCTGCCTGATCGATACCGACAGCGACCCGGACTTCGCAGACATTCCGATCCCCGGCAACGACGACGCGATGCGCTCGATCGAAGTCGTGGTGCAGAGCCTCGTGGCTGCGGTCAACGAAGGCAAGACATCGCGTCAAACGATGGGCGAAGGCAAGGACGATGGCGGCAATGCTGGCAATGCCGGTGGCCGTGGCCGTCGCAGCATCCGTGCGAAGTTCCGCTCCGATGAAAAGTCGTCTCCAAGCGCATCTTCTTCAGACGATGTTGAATCCTCTTCGTCCAGTTCGTCGAGTGAGTCGAGCGCTAGCGCGTCGAGCGCTGGTTAATCAAACGGCAGCGACCTGCCTTGTGCTGCCTGGCCTATGTCCGAAAACGAGCCGCGCCCGTAAGGGAGCGGACTGGGCGCGACTTAAAATCAGCGGAACCCACTCCCTGACGGTCGTGGCTCGTATCGGAGAATTGCCGTTTCGGACAGAGCCTAAGCAAGACGTACGATCAACCCCCGGCTTTCGTCGGGGGGGCTTTCGTCTTAGAGCACAATCTGCCATTGTTGCAATTCTGCCCCACTGCCCCCTGACTTCTGTTCCCTTATTTCGGAGACTCCCCATGGCGATCGAAGCCAAAACGGTTATGAAACTTCGCTCACGCACCGGCCTGGGCATGATGGAAT
>ENA-ORBV01007575-ORBV01007575.1-microbial-mat-metagenome-genome-assembly--contig:-NODE-7575-length-18604-cov-13.061640_pt1 | contig 18604 bp, 19 predicted proteins | sample MGYA00237777_ERZ505514 | MGnify/ENA primary metagenome ERZ505514 (study PRJEB26160, sample SAMN06269048) | microbial mat metagenome | isolation source: Oligotrophic lake microbial mat | place... | reverse complement strand
AATGATACGGCGACCACCGAGATCTACACCTCTCTATTCGTCGGCAGCGTCAGATGTGTATAAGAGACAGGGTTTGGTTGCCGTTGGGAGGACGGAGTCGCCGACCGTGAGGATGGGCACCGCCCCCCGATCTGGGGGCACGCGGCACAGGCCGTCGCGGGGGCACAACTTGCCGGGGTGCGCTGGCTGCGCCCATCCTGGGTCCATGCATGCCCTTGCCCCGCTCCTGTTGATCGTGGTCGCGCTCCTGCCCGCGTCCACTCCCGAGGCCGTGGGCGCGGCTCCCGCACCGCCCGTGCTCCGCGAAATTCCGAACCAGAGCCTCGAGCGCTTGCTCGCCGCCGAGGTCGACGTCGTCGGACCCGTCGTCGACGTTAATACCCGCCGCGAGCGCGGCTCGGACCGCACGCTGTGGACGTTTTTGGTCGAAGTGGAACGGGTCCACGCGGGCGCGGACCTCGCGCCAGGCGCGCGCATCGAGGTGCACGCGTGGACCGAGCCGTTCCAACCCAACCGCGTCGGCAGCACCGGTCACCGGGCGACGTTTGGGGGCACGAGCGGACTTCCGCGCAATGGCGATCGGGTCCGAGTTCACGCCAAGCACGAGGGCGACGCGATCCACGCTCTTTTGCCCAACGGCATCCAACCGGCGGAGCCCCTCGTCGCATTTGTCGCCGCGGACGACGAGTACCGCTCGGAAATCAGCATGCCGATGCTCGCCGCCACCCTAGCGACGGCCACCCGTTGGCGCACCGCGCTGATCCTCGCGGCCGACCCGACGACGGGGGCCCCCGATGTCGCGTCGAAGACCGCGAACACGGGCCTGAGCGAGCTTGGCTCCGCGCACGCCGCGGTGCTGTTCCTGCGTTACTCCAAGGATGAGCCGCTGGCGAAAGCGCTCGACGCCTTCGCATCCGGCGGCCGCCCGGTCATCGGCTTCCGCACTTCGACGCACGCTTTTGCGTTCGGGGCCGACCACGGGCTCGGTCACCTCGACGAGGGTTTTGGCGAGCGGCTCTTCGGCACTCCGTGGCGCTGGCACCACGGCCACGGCAGCGGCACGCGCCTGCTCCCACCCGCGGGTGATGCGGCGGAGCATCCCATCCTGCGCGGGGTCGGTGCGGCGCTCGCATCAAAGCCCGTGGTTCCGTCGTGGCTCTACGTGGTCGAGCCGTTGCCCGAGGACTGCCGCGTGCTGCTGTGGGGCGAAAGCGCGGATCCCGCCGCCGCCGACCACCCCATGGTTCGCCAGCCGATCCTGTGGATTCGCGAGTCGGAGGGCAAAAACGCGCCGCGCCGGATGGCCTACACGAGCCTCGGCCATCCGGGCGACTTCGGCCACCCCGCCGTGCGCCGAATGGCCTTGCAGATGGTCGTGTGGGCGCTGGGTGAGGAACAATCGATCCCCGCCGGCGGGCTGCGAGCGGAGCCGCCCGCGCCCTACGACGCGCCGCCTACGCGCTGAAAGCCCGCGCGTCGCAGACGAATCAGGTCCGCGACGCTTCGAAGATGCTCTCAATCGCTTCGTCGAGGGCCGCGTTGAACTCGGCGTCGCTCTGCTTCGCCGACAGCCCTTCGGAAAGCGCGCGGCTGAAGCTCGCGATCATGCCGTTGTTGCGGGCGAGGCGCGCGTTGGCCTTCAAGCGGCTGTAGCCACCGGAAAGCGCAACAACACGCACGACCTGCGGGTGCTCGATGCAGCGTGTGTAGAGGTCGTCGGCATCCGGCAGGGTCAGCTTGAGCATCACGATCTGGTCGGCCTCGAGCTCATCGAGGTGCGCGATGATGACCTCTTCGAGCACCTCCTCCGCCTCGGCTTTGTCGGGGCATCCGATGTCGACCTCGGGCTCGATGATCGGCACGAGCCCCGCGTCGAGGATGCGCATGCCAACTTCGAACTGCTGGGCGACGACACGCTGGATACCATCCGCGCTCGCTTGCTTGATCACGGAGCGCATCTTCGTGCCAAACACACCTGCTTTTTTCGCGCGCGCGAGCAGGCCGTCGAGCTCGGGCATGTCCTTCATCATCTGGACTCCATCCGCTTCCGCGGCGAGCCCCTTGTCGACCTTGAGGAACGGGACGACGCGCTTTTGCTCCCACAGGTACTGCGCGCTGCCCTTGCCCTCGATCTTGCGATCCATCGTATTCTCGAACAGGATTGCGCCCAGGATGCGATCGCCGTTGAAGCCCGGCGAAGTGACGATGCGCGAGCGCATCTCGTGCACCTTCGTGTACATGGCTTCTTCGCCCGAGTAGGAGGACTCGTCGATGCCGTACAGCTTGAGCGCCTTCGGCGTGCTGCCCCCGCTTTGGTCGAGGGCCGCGAGGAAACCATCTTGGGTGAGGACCTTCTTGAGCTGCTGTTCGAACGACATAGGGCGTCGGGGGGCGAGAGCGGAGGAATTGTGTGCGGGGAGTGTCCCCGAAGGCGCAGGCGGGATCAACCACGGCCGTGGCGCTCGTCACCCGCGTACGTGACCCGCGCGTCGCGCGCGCACCCTGCCCCGCGCCGCGCTAGCAGGTTGGATGGTAGCGTGCCCAACGCCAGCCCCCCTAACGCCCCAGCACCCATGTCCGCGTCGCCCAGTCTTCGTCCGATTGCTCCCGCCGACGACCCCCAAATGGCAGCCATCATCCGCGCGGTGATGCCGGAGTTCGGCGCGGACGGCCCTGGCTTCGCCATCCACGATCCCGAGGTGGACTTCATGTCCCAGGCCTACTCCACGCCACGCTCCCTCTACCTGGTGGTCGAGGAGGACGGGCGGCTAATCGGCGGCGGTGGTGTCGCGCCACTTGAGGGCGGCGACGGCGAGACCTGCGAGCTGCGCAAGATGTACTTCCTGCCCGTCGCGCGGGGTCGCGGCCTCGGGGAGCGCGTCGCGAACGAGGTGCTCCACGCGGCGCGCGAGTTCGGGTTCCGAAGCTGTTACCTCGAGACGCTCACCGGCATGGATGCCGCCCAACGCCTCTATCGCAAGTTGGGTTTCCTGCCGCGCACCGGCCCCCTGGGGAACACCGGGCACGGCGGATGCGACCGCTGGTTCGAGCGCGCGCTGTAGCCGTTTGGCCCGTCCCAACGGGGTCTTTCAGCCGTCCTCGCCGTCGCTCGGATCCACGAACTCGCCCCGCCGCACTTCGAACGGCGCCGTCCACACGTTGGCGATGGGCTCGGCCTCGCAACCCCTTGGTGTGACGAGAGCTTGAACCCAAAAGCGTTCCGGGAAGCGTGCGGCCACGTCCTCGGGCACCTCCACGCGTGCGCTGCCGTCCGCGCCCGCGAACCACACGCCGGGCAAAGCGAACGCACCGTCGGCGGCGAGCCAGCGGGCCGATCCCGGCACGTCCCATTCGGGCGCGGCAAGCAGCGCGAGGGAGCCGCGCGCGCGGGCGCGATCACCCGGCCGCGAGCGCAGGACAAACGCAAGGGGCGCATCCTCCGCGGTGTGTTCGCGTTGCAGTCGGAACTCGGGCGGATCGAGCACCAGCGCGCCGGGCAGATACGCGATCCCCTGATCGGAGCACAGCACGAGTCCGTGCGCGCCGGGCGCATTGCGCGGCAGCGTGCCTTCAAAGAGCGCCGGTCCGACCGCGCGGATGTCGAGCAACGGGCCGCCCCCGGCAAACAGCGCGGGCAGCGAACCCTGCCGCCAGCCGCCGACGCGCACGCGCACACGCACGTCGCCCAAAGCGCTGTGGCGCGCGCCGCCCTCGATGGCGAGCGAAAGGCCACCGGGGCGCGCGGGCGCAAAACGCGCCGTGGCGCGCTCGAGCAACACCGTCGCGACGCTTTTTGCCTGCAGCTCGAAACCCGCGGGCGCCGGGTGGACTCCGTCGAAGAAGTGCGCGTCGCGGGGTGTGTCCGCGCTTGAAAAAAGTGCTTCGCTGTCGACGCACGCGATCCCCCGCGCTTCTGCCAGTCGGCGCACGGTTTCGCGATCGCGGGCAAGTCCGGGGTGCTGGTCGCGCGTCGGGGTCCGGTGCGCGGGAAGCACCACAACCACCGGACGGCCGCCCTCGCGCGCGCGGTCAAGGATGGCCGCAACTTCGCGCTCAAGGTCTGCTTCGGGAACGCGGCGCCCGAGCAGCGGAGTGTTGTGTGTCCAACTCTCAAGGATGCGGTCGCGCTCGAGTGGCGGTGCTTCGACTTCCCGGCGCAAGAGCGCGTGCCATGCGGTGCGCCGCACCAGGCGCCCAACGGCCGATCGCGCGCGCGCCGCGCGCAGCTCCACGTCGTTCGGCCCCAGCGCCGGCCCGTGGTCGTTCCACGCCGCGAGGTAGAGCACGACGGCCGCCGGATCAAACCGCGCGAGCACCTCGTCCTCGAGCACGGCGCGGATTTGCACCGTCGAATAACCGGGCACGCCAAAACCGCACACCAGCACGTCCAGCGGCGTCCATCCGCCCTGCTCCTCGAGCTCGATCTGGATGCGGCTCGCCAGGGTCTGCGCGCTGTGCACCCCGACCCCAAAAACGCAGGAGTCCCCCACAACCGCGATCCTCGCAAAGTCCGCGGGCGCCGGCAGCGCCGCCACCCCGCGGAACGGCCAGCGATCGAGGGCGTACATCCCTGCGTGTTGGGGGTTGAGCTCAAACGGCGCGCGGAGGGTGAAGCTGCGCTTCGGGTGCGTCGAAAACTGACCGCCGGACGTTGCCATCGCGTCCGCGTCGCCGGCGAACTCGAAACTGCGCTCGCCCACGCCAACCCCGGCCGTCCGCAGCACCACCTCGACCCCGGCCGCCGTTGCGACAAGCACCGCCACGGACAGGAGGAGCTTGCCCCACACCGGAAGCGGCCGGGCGCCGGCGGGGGCGGCCAAAGGAGCTGGGGATCCGTTGCGGGGCATGGGTCAGTCGGGGCCAGCCCGTGATGCTCCCGGGCGGCGCGGACGGGGGCAAGCGTGTGGCTCGGTGGAGGTGATATCCAGATGCCATCCACAATCACTGGATATTTCCGCCTCGACCCCCCTTGACCTCCCCAAGAAATGCACTTAGGCTCGCTTTCGACCGCCGCAGGAAGCTCCCGTCCACGAGTTATCCACACCATCATCTGGATACTCCATCTCCTCCGGCATCGGACCCCATGGCCACCCTCGCACCCAGCCTCGGTCGGATCTTCGCGGAGCGGCGCAAGTCCCTGCGCTGGACTCAGGCGCGCGTGGCGGGGCTGATTGGCGCGAGCCAGGGCGCGGTTTCGGGCTTCGAAAACGGCAACCCCCACGCTCTGGCGGACGGCAAGGTGCGCGACCTCGCACGGGTGCTGGACCTCGACCTTGGGTCTCTTGGACGCGAGGTTGCCGCCCCCGCCCCCACCGGCCTGGGTTACTGCGCAAACGGCCTGTGCCCCACCAACGACCCGTACCTGGTAGCGGGCGGCCTGCGTCTCAAGCCGACCTTTGCGGCAGAGCCCGGACCGTTCTGCGGCTGCTGCGGCGAACCACGCGCGAACGAGTGCCAAAATCCGATGTGCGGCGCGCCGCTGCGCGAAGGACTGTGCTGCTACCGCTGCGGCCAGGCCTACGTCGAAGCCCCCGAACGCGAGCGCCTCATGCCCGACCCGATCGAGCGCGAACTCGAAGTGCGCCGCGCGCTCAACCGCGAGCTGCGCGCGCGCTGACTGCGACCCGCGCCTACCGCAGTGGTTCGTCGCAGTGGGAGCGCGGTCCTCCAGCCCCGCCCTGGAGCAAAGTGCGTGATCGACAGGCACGGTGCCACGCTCCAAGGCGGGCCGGAGGCCCGCGCTCCCAGCGCCGATGGCGCGCGAAAGCCTGCTGCGTCGCTGAGCCTGCTGCGTCGCTGAGCCTGCTGCGTCGCTGAGCCTGCTGCGTCGCTGAGCCTGCTGCGTGGCTCAGCACGATGCGTCGCGATGCGTGATGCGTCGCGATGCGTGATGCGGAGCTAGCGCGGAGTGGGGCGTTCGTAGTCCGGCAGGTCCAGCAGGCGCGGGTCGATTTCCGCAAGCCGCGCGAGCGCCGCCTCCAATCGCGCGAGCAAGGGCGCCAGCGCTTCGCCGCGCAGGCGCGGCCGCAGCATGCGCGCCGTGTCACCGGGTGTCACGTTGAGGCCGTCGGGGCGGTTCGCGGTCGCCGGGCGCCGCTCGAACGCTCGGATCAACAAATCCACCGCGGACTCAAGATCGCGGCCTTCGAGCGCAAGCCGCGCGCGACCCGCCAACGCCAACGCGGCGTAATGGTCCGCGCTGTCCTTCACCTCGGGTTCGCGCTGCACGGCATTGACGAAGTGGATGTCCGAGCGGGCATACGCTTCGTCCGCGGACTTCGCGCCCCAACGGCGGCGGTGGTGTTCCGCGGTCAAGAGCGCGGCGTACCCCCTGAACCACTCCGATCGCACCCAATCCGTGTGCTGCGCCTGGAGATTTGTGTATTCGTTTTCGATCTCTTCGCCGCCTTTTTCGATCGCAATGCGCACGCAGTAACGCTCGTGCAGCTCGAATGCGTCGAGGAATCGTCCGAGACCCGCCCAGAGCACGCGGTCAGCCTCACCGAGGGCGCCCAGTGTGCGCAGGAAGTCGTGGTGCGCCGCGATGTGCGCGGGAAGCCCGTGGGGGTGGCGTGCGAGCAAGTCGTAGGCGGCGTGCACGTCGGCAAGCCATGCTTTCGGCCATTCGCGATTTTCAGCGAGCGCGTCGCGGATGCCTTGCTCGCGCGCGTGCGCAAAGATCGCGAGCACGACCATCGACGTCTGGTCGTTGGCGACATCCGGCAGATGCGCCATCGCAGCTTCCGCGTGGGTGCGTGCCGCGGCGGGGTTGCTGCGCTCGTTTTCGAGTCGAGCGAGCAGCGCTTCCACTCGCCATCCCGTTGCACCCTGCTCCTTTGCGGCGCGGGCCGCGCGGTGCGAGTCCTCGAGCAGAAGTTTGGCGAAGTCCCCGGACGTCTCCGGCGCGGCCGCAAGCGCCAGCGCCGCTTCCGCCTCGTCAAGCTGCATCGCAGCGCCCGCAAGGCCCTCGGCATCGGGCATGCGCGGCGCGGAAAGTCGCGCTTCCGCCGCTTGGCGGTCGAGTTCGTGCGCGGGTCCACCCGCGATGCGCGCATTCCACGCTTCGACGTCCATCGAATACGAACGTTGGGCGAGGCCGCGCTGCACCGACGCAACCGTGCGCGCGCGCAGGGAATCGGCACCCAGGCGCTCGAGCGCCGAAACCAGGCCTTCGCGCTCGGCTTCGGGCATAGGCCGACTCAGCACTTCCGTGACGAGGTGCACAGCGTCCTCGGATTTGGCCTGTGCGAGCGCTGAACGGGCAATGGCTGCCAGGTCCGGATCAAAACCGAAAAGCCCGCGCCGCAGGAGTTCGAGCGGAGCATCGGACCCCAACTCGCGCGCGCGCTCAAGCAACGCGCGACGCAGCTCGCTGTCGCCCGAATCGAAGGCCGCTTCCACCGCCAAGCGGTCCGCGATGTCGCGGCTTTCGACACGCTCGACGATCGAGCGGTCGCCGCGCACGGTGCGCGGCGCGGGAGCCGGGCGTTCCGCGATACCGCGCCCGATGCGGTCAAACACGGACTGGGTGTCGAAGGCGTAGAAGACGTCGTACACCTCCGTGCCATCGAGCTCCACCATTACGTGGCGCGGCGCGACCCGTTGGCCGTCGAAGAACCTGTCGAACAAAAGCGGCTCGATCGCGATGTGCTCGGAGCACGTCACGCTGCCAAAGCGCGGACACGGAATGCGTCGCCCTTCTTCGTCGTGGTCGCGGGGTGTGTGCCGGTAGACCGACGCGATGACCGCCACGTAGGGTTCGTAGAGCTTGGCGATGTCGGGCTGGCGGTAGCGCATGCCGGCGTAGTGCTCGCTCGCAATCTCGCCGTCCATGTTCGTGCACACGAGAATCGGGCGACCGGTTTCCTCGGCGACCGCGAGTGCGTCCTCCCACGTGCGTTGGAACGTGATCAGCACGGGTTTTGCCCAGTCCTCGGCGGTCGGCGCGGGCCACATCGCTTCGCGCTGTCCGGTCGTCATGCGCCCCGCGCCGGTGCGCTCCGTCGGCGCAGTTCCGGGAGTGGGTGTGTCCTGGGTCGACGGCGCGGCGAGGAGCGCCGCGGGGCCAGCGAGGAGGATCGAGAGGAACATCGTTAGCATCGCGGCGCGGGGAAAGGGGGTTCAGTCCGTCCAACCTAGCACGGGACCAGACCTCAACCGGCGCCGATCCGCACAACCACCTGGCCGCGCGTGCGATGGGTTGCCACGTGGGCGAGGGCCTGTGGAAGTTCGTCCAGTGAATAGGTGCGCTCGATAACCGGCGCCGCTGCGCCGGAGGCAAACAGCTCCGCGATCTGCGTCAGGTCCTCCGTCGAAGCCTGCGTCGCGAGCACGAACCGCATCGGGACCCGCCGCAAGGGTCCTTGAACCGCCATGGCGAACATGCGCCCCAGCGGCCCGAACACCACATCGCCGCGACCGGAACAACACACGTAGCGCCCGCCCGATCCCAGCGCGCGGACGCAGGCACCCAAGGGCCGATCGCCGATCGCATCGAAAATCAGGTCATAGCGCCGGTCCGTCGCGAGGAAGTCGGCGCGTGTGTAATCCACGACATGGTCGGCGCCCAAACTGCGCACGAGTTCGTAGTTACGGCCGCTGCACACCGCCGTCACTTCGGCGCCCTGGGATTTCGCGATCTGTACGGCCCATGTGCCGACGCCACCCGAGGCGCCATGGATCAGCACGCGCTCGCCGCGGCGTAGGCGGCCGATGTCGAGAAGGCCCTTATGCGGCGTCACCGCCCACGCGAGGGTCGCCGCCTGTTCCGCGGTGGCTCCCGCGGGCACGGCGGCAAGATGTTCGGGTCGCGCCAGGGTGTACTCGGCGAAGGCGCCCGCCGCCTGTCCGAACACGGCTGAACCGGGCTCGCACCCCACGACGCCCGGTCCGACCTCCACCACTTCCCCCGCGAAGGTCAGCCCGGGCACGGGCCGCCGCGGACGCGGGAACCCGCCAAAGGGTGTCAGGCGCACGAGGTACGGCTTGCCCGCAATCACGTGCACGTCGCCGATGGAAACGAGCGCCGAGCGCACCGAAACTAGCACTTCCCCGGGCCCGGGTTGGGGCTTTGCGCGGGTGCCGATGCTGACAACTAAAGGGGAGCCATAACGCGGGTGATGCGCGGCGCGCATGGTCGTCTGGGAGCGGGTCAAGATGTCGAGCGATGCCATGGAAGCCTTGCAGGGGATGGAACGTGCGGACCTTACGCCGTAAGGTAGCGAAGCCGCACGTGCGAAGCTACACCCCGCGTGCAGCGCCCCCCCCCGCTACCCCATGGCCCGACCTGTCCGGCGCACTCTTTCAGCCGCGCGCATCCACAAAGCCGCCTTCGCCATCGCCGACCGGCGCGGCCTCGAGGCTGTCACGATGCGCCGCGTCGCGCAGCGGTTGGGTGTCGAAGCCATGTCCCTGTACCACCACGTGCCCGACAAGGACGCCCTGCTGGACGGGCTGGTGGAGCGGATCGTGGAACAAATGGCACTACCGCCCCCGGACATGGAATGGCGCGCGGCCATGCGCGTGCGCGCGCGCTCCGCGGACGAAGTGCTGCGTCGCCACCCTTGGTCCCTCGTGTTGCTCGTCTCGCGCGCCGACCTTGGCCCCCAACGCCTCGCGCACGTGGAAGCAACTCTCGCGTGCCTGCGCCGGGCGGGCTTCTCGTGGGCGCTGGCCGACCACGCCTGGAACGCCCTGGACAGTTACGTCTTTGGGTTTGCCCTGCAAAAGAGCCACTTCCCCATTGCGCCCCCGGACTACGGCAAACGCGCCCAAGACGCCCTTGCCGCGATCCCCCTCCACCGCTACCCCAACATCAACGGCCTCGCGAACGAAGTCATCCACGGCCGCCACGACGGAATCAACCTCCTGGACCTCGGACTCGATCTGCTGCTGGAGGGGCTCGAAGCGCTACGCGGCTGAGCGCGACCCAACCACCGCGATGGGCGGCCCGAGCGCCCCCTGCGGCAATCGCCGTTCCGCACGCGCAACACGGCCAAAGGTCCCTGTTGCAAGGGCGTGGTGCTGTGGTAGCGCCGTTTGGACAGCGGACAGCGCGCGGCGTAGGCTCGCATCCCGTGGGCACCCCGATCGATCCGAAATCGCTTCCCGTCAACCCCGCGCGCAGGGCAGCGAGCGCGGCGTTTCTCGCCGATGTCGTGCGCGAAGTCGAACACGTCCTCGTCGGGCAACGTCCGCTGCTCGACAGCCTGTTGATCGGCCTATTGACGGGTGGCCATGTGCTGCTGGAGGGCTTGCCGGGCCTCGCAAAAACCCTCGCCGTCGAATCGCTCGCACGCGCGCTCTCGGGCGAGTTCCGCCGCATCCAGTTCACACCGGATCTGCTGCCCGCGGATTTACTGGGCGGCGAGGTTTTTGACGGCCGCACGGGTGTGTGGACACTGCGCGAAGGCCCGATCTTCGCCAACTTCGTGCTCGCGGACGAAATCAACCGCGCGCCAGCGAAGGTCCAATCAGCACTGCTGGAAGCGATGCAAGAACGCCAGGTGAGCCTCGCGGGCACAACGCGCGCGCTGCCGGATCCGTTCCTCGTCCTCGCAACACAAAATCCGGTCGAGCAGGAAGGTACGTATCCCCTGCCCGAGGCACAGGTCGACCGGTTCCTGCTGAAGGTCCTGGTCGGATACCCAACACGCGACGAGGAGCGCGAGATCGTCCAGCGCATGGCCATCGCGCGGGAAATGCCACGGGTTCGCGCGGTGGCGACGACGGAACAGGTATTAGATGCGCGCGATCTCTTGCACGACATTTTTGTCGACCCGAAGGTCCAGGAGTACGTCCTCGACCTCGTCGCCGCCACACGCGAGCCCCTGGCGCGCGGACTGAGCGGCATTGCGCCAATGGTGCTGTACGGCGCGTCGCCGCGTGCTTCGCTGTCACTGGTGCGCGCCGCGCGCGCACGCGCAATGCTCGACGGACGTGGTTTTGTCACGCCCGCGGACGTCAAACGGGTTGCGCCCGACGTGCTGCGCCACCGCGTCGTCGCAACCTGGGAAGCCGAAGCGCAGGGTGTGACGTCCGACCGTATCGTCGCCGCTATCCTCGACGCGGTGCCGGTGCCGTAACGCGCGCGCCCCCATGGACTCCCCGCGAAACACGGAGCTGTCTGCCGTCCTCGGCGAGGTGCGACGGATCGAGGTTGAAGCCGCGCGATTCGCGCGCGACGCACTGTCCGGCGGTTTGCACACGCTCTTCCGCGGCGCGGGTATCGAGTTCGCCGACGTGCGCGAATACGCAGCCGGGGACGATCGGCGCAGCGTTGATTGGAACGTCACGGCCCGCATGGGACGGCCATTTGTGCGCCGTTTCGTGGACGAGCGCGAGTTGCGACTCGTGTTTGCCGTCGACGTGGGTCCGGCGGTGGACGCGGGATTTGGCGCTTGGTCGGTGCGCCAGGCCGCCGCGCGTGTGTGCGCAAGTCTAGCCGTGTGTGCGCTCGAGAGCGGTGACCGCGTCGGATTGATTGCGTACGGCGCGCGCATCGCACATTACGCGCGGCCCGACAAGGGTCGGCGGCACGTGCTGGGTCTGGTGCGCGATGTGCTTGATGTGCGGCATGTCCAGGGCCCCAGCGCGCCGGAGGTTTGGCTCGAACTTGCGCTGCGCGTGTTGCGCCGCCGAACCATCGTCGTGTGGATCAGCGACTTCGCGGCGCTGCCCGACGTCTCGCGTTTGAGCGTCGCCGCCCGCCGCCACGATTTAGTGGCCGTGCGGCTCTTGCCACCTGAAATCGCGGGGTTGCCGCGTGGTCTCGTCGAACTGCGCGAGCCCGGGAACAGGCGCACCACGCTGGTTGACGGATCCGACCGTCGCACGCGCGAGAGTTATGCCAAGCGTGTCGAGCAATGGCACGTGCAGACGGCAGGAGCGCTCGCAAGGGCACGCATCGATCTCATCGACCTGCCTATACCCACTCGAGCCGACCCCGACGTTTTGCTGCAACCGCTCGCACGCTACTTCCATTCGCACAGGGGCACCGGCAGGATGCGTCGATGATCGGATTCCACGCCCGCGCGCTCACTGTCCTCGCATTCGGCGTGATTACGTTCAGCGTCGCGCACGCGGCTTGGACGGATGCGGACCCGAATCCTGGTGCCGACGTCGGCGTCACGACGCGCCTCGAAGGTTTGCCCGCGGAGGTGGTGTTTGGAGCGCCCTTTGAGCTTGTTGTTGTGCGCCAGGGTCCCCTGGGCGAATCGTTGCCGCCCTTCGAGGACACGCGTCTTGCGCCACTGGCTGTCGAGTTGATGGATGTGCGTCGGCGCGACCTCGACGGCAAGTACGAAGAGCGCCTGGTGTTCCGCGCGCGAGCCTATGAGCTCCAGCCCTTGCAGTTGTCCTTTGAGGGTGCCGGGCCGATGGCCGTGAACTCGGCCCTCGCGGACCCCGACGATCGAACCCTGGAGATCCCCCTCGACCCCATCGGCCCTCCATGGCGCCCGTGGTGGCAGGCGGCAATCTTCGGCGTTTTCGTCGTTGCCGCCGCGGCCATCGCATACCGCCGCCGTGCCACGCAGCGTCGAGCCCTGCCGGTTGCCGCCACAAACGAACGGGTGCCCGATCCCGCGGACCTTGCACTGGAGGCTCTGCGCGCACTGGGCGACGCGTCAGACGGGCCCGGTCGCAGCCGCGCGGTCGCAGCCGCCGCCGACATCGTGCGCACGCTGCTCGCCCGGACGCTGCGTGCATCCGCGCTCGAACGCACGAGCGGCGAGTTGATCGCCGAATTCCAAAACGATCCGCGCATCGATGGCGGCATGCTCGCGCAACTTTCCTCGCTTTTGGGCGCGGCGGACCTCGCGAAATTCGCGTGTTGGACACCGGATGTCGCGGCGTGGGATGGGGCGCTCAAGGCGGCGCGTTCGATTGCGGAGGATATGCGTGGTGGAATGCGAGTCCGAGTGCAGGAGGCCGCCCGGTGAGCCGCTGGCTCGAAGAGCTCCTCGGGATCGAACTCCAGGCGCCCCACGCGCTCTGGCTCGCGCTCATGGTGTCGGTGGCTGCGCTCGCACGGGCGCTGCGCGGGCCGCCGACGGTCGACTTCGTTCCGTTCGGGCTGTTTTCCGGGCCCGCGCGATTCCCCAAATCGTGGCGTGTGCAACTCGCGCCGCTGCCGACGGCCCTCGCCTGCGCCGGCTTGCTCGTGTTGTGCGTCGCACTCGCGCGCCCCGCGCAGCGAATGATCGCGCCACGGGTTAGCCTCGGTGTCGACATCATGCTCGTCCTCGACGTGTCGTCGTCGATGGCCGAAGAGGATTTAGAGGCGGGTCAAAATCGACTGGATGCCGCGCGCGAAGCTGCGCTTGCGTTTGTGCGCGCGCGCCCCGACGACCGCATTGGCTTGATGTCGTTTGCGCGCTACGCCGACCTTGTCGTGCCTCTGACACGGGACCATCGCGCGCTCGCGCAGGGTCTGGCTGGCCTTGCGCACGTCTCGAAAGATGATCCCGAGGACGCAACCGCGCTGGGGTTGGCGACGGCGACGGCGGCGCAGAGTACATTCCGTGCAGTGGGCGCGGATCCAGGGCGCCAGCGGGTTGTGGTTCTATTGACGGACGGCGATGAAAACGTCCACTACGAAGGCGCTGCGCGTGAAATCGCGCCCCTCGACGCTGCGGAAGTTGCGCGCGCGCTCGGTGTCCGTGTGCACGGCATCGCAGTGGGTACCGGCACCCGCGGCGGAAAAGCTGCGCCGATCGACACACACGATCTGCAGCGTTTTGCGTCCCGCACGGGCGGTCGTTTTGCACGGGCACGCGATGCCAATGCGTTAGACAGCGTGTTTCGCGACCTGGACAGCGTGGAGCGCGCCCCGCTCGCCGAGCCCGACGTGCTCCTTGTTCCGCGCCACGGCGCGCTGCTTGCCGCGGGCATCGGGCTTGTGCTTTTGGCGCGGCTCCTACGTATGTTTGTTTTTCGGGTGGTGCCCGCGTGAACGGATTCCAGTTTTTGCACGGCGACCGTTGGCCGATCCTCGTGCTCCTGCCGGTGTTCGTGTGGGTGTTGTGGGCAGCGGTGCCGCGCTTGGGCGTCCGTGCGCACACGGACATCGGGCCGCGTTTTGCTGCGCTTGCGGGGGATCGCCGCGCCCGTTCCGGCGCCGAGCCCTTCGCGCGCGGCCATCGGGCGCTGCGCTTGTTGTGGGTCGCGGGTTTGGTGTTGGCGCTATTTGCCGCACTCGGTCCGTCGTTTGGCGCGCTTTTCCAGCCCCTGCGGGGTGCCATAACCCGCCCCGGGAGCCTCGACATCGCGATCTGCGTGGACGTTTCGCGCTCGATGCTGGCGCGTGATGCCGGAGCATCGCGGCTTCAACACGCAAAGGCCGAGGTCTCCCGCCTGCTCGCGCACGCGCCGGAGCAGCGGTATGCGCTCATTCTGTTCGCAGGCGATGCCGTACTCGCCGCGCCGTTGACCTTTGACGCGGCAGCCATCGAAGCTCGGCTTATCGATGCGGGCCCCTTGAGTGTGGCGCTCGGCGGCAGCGATGTCGGAGCGGCGCTCGACGTCGCGCGCGAATCCTTAGTCCGGGGGGCGAACGACGGTCGCGCGAGCGATGGTGTCATCGTGCTGATTGCCGATGGCGAGGACCATGCGGAAGGTGCCGACGCCGCGGCGGTGCGTGTACACGACGCGGGTGCCGTGCTGCACACACTTTCCGTGGGCTCGACGAGAGGCGCACGCATTCCGATCGACCTGGACGGCGGAGGCGAGGCGTTTTTAGTGGATGGCTCGGGCGCGCCCGTGGTGACACGCGCCGCTCCCGAATCGCTTGCGCGTTGGGCGGCGCGTGGTGGCGGAGAGCTCGGTTCGGCGGGCCTCGTCGAGCTGTTCGACACCCACATGGCGCGACGGGCGCGCGAGACATCGCAACGCGCTCACGATCAAGTGCCGGACGACTTTGCGTGGCTTCTGTTGCCCGCGTTCTTGTGTTGGCTGATCGAGATCGCCGTCCGGCCGGGCGCACTGGCCACCCGGACGTCGCCAACGGTGCGTGTGTCTGGTCGCAACGTGTCGCTGGGTGTGATGTTGGTTTTTGTGGCCACCGAAGGCTGGGCCGCAGGTGTAGCGCTCTATCAAGAAGGTAACTTCGAAGCAGCGCGCCAAACCCTGGAGCGGGCTAAAGAGGGGTCGCAGGAAAGAGGTGTGCCCCGTGCGCTCCAGTTTGACCTTGGCCTCACGTCGTTGCGGGCGGGGCGCGTGCGGGAAGCGCGTGGGCTGGGCGCCGAACTCGCCCAATCGGTCGAAGGCGACACGCAGAACGATGCGCGCCGGTGGGTCGGGCTCGGCCACTTCGTTGCGGGCGCGGGTGCGTACGAATCGGCGCGGCAACTCGGAGCGCTCGCCGCGGAACCGTCGCGTCCACCGGGGATGTTCGATTCGGCCATCGCCGACGCGCGGGCGGCATTTGAAGCGTTCCAGAACGCGGACCCCAGTGCAAGTTACGCCGGAGCTGTTGCGCGCAACGCCGAGCGCGCCGCGCGCCTCGTGCGGGACCTCGAGGCTGCACGCGATGCTGCCGCACCGCCGAACGACGCGCCTGCGCCCCCGGACGAACAAACTCCTGAGCCCCAGCAGAGCCCCGAAGAAGATCCACCGGAGGAAGCGCTCCCGCGCGAGCGCGCGCTCACCGCGGCGGAACTGGAAGCGGTGTTCGAACGCCTTGTCGCCAAGGACATTGAAAAACGCGCCGCGCGGGCCGACGCGCGCCGCGGACGGAATCAATCGGTGGAGCGCGACTGGTGACCCACACTTCGGCCTATGCTGCATGGACGCGATCTGCCAATCGCACTTTCACCATGGAAGCACGCCGCTTCGCCGTGTCTGCGCTCTTTACGCTGCTGTTGTGTGTTGACCCGCGGGCACTGGCGCAGGAATCGCAGCCAGTGCCGACAGCGCCCGTCCAGCTTGTGGTCACCGCGACCCCGCCCACGCTCCCGGTCGAAGGGACGGTGACCGTGCGCGCGCAGTTGCGCGTGCGCTCCGACCTCGAGGGTCTCGTGCCTCTTTCCGCGGCGCGCCTTGACCTTCCACTCGACGTGCGACTCCCGTGGCTCGCGGGCACCAAAGTGGCACCCCTTGCGGGCGCGTCGCCCGCTCCACCTGCAACGGGTGGTGTCACACTCGCGCTCGGCGGCGCGCGGACCCGCATGCTGGAGCAACCGGTCGTCGAAGCGGACGGCGCAACCTGGCGCGTCTTCGAGTGGCAAGCCGATCTGATGCCGCTTGCGCCGGGCGAGCTGGTTCTCGACGGCGAAGTCAAGTTCGCGACAACGAGCGGGTTTGAACCGCAGCTCCTCGGCGACCCGATCCCACGCGACCGTATCCCCCAGCAAGTGGTTGCCAAACCGGTGAAGGTGATTGTCACACCGTGGCCCGCGGAGGGGCGCACCGCGGCATTCCAGGCCGCCGTCGGCGAGTTCGGAATCACAGCGGCACTCGACCCGCCGCTTACGATTCCCCTTGCCCCAGGCGACACAGTCAACTTAGTGGTTGAGTTGTGCGGACGCGGCAACCTCGCGACGCTTGATGCTCCGACCGTCAACCCCGCCGGCTTCCACATGCGCGGTTGGATCGAACGCCCGAGCACCGCATCCGACTGCCGCACGTTCCTCTATGAGCTCGAGGTCACCGACGAAGGGCTCGCCGCGATCCCACCGATCCTTTTCGCGTACCTGATGCAGAACGGAACGTACCGCACTGTCGAAACCACATCGATCCCGCTCCCGGCGCAACCGACCGGCACTGCCCCCCGACCCGCCGCTCAAACACCTGGCGCTGCGATCCCCGCCGGTTCGATGCTCATCACCACGCTCCTCTTGGCGGCGATTGCCGCGACAGTCGTGGTGCTGACTCGCAAACGCGCAAAAGGCTCGAACAGCGCCGGCTGATGCTTCAGCGGCGCTCTACTCCGTGGAAAAGGGGGTGGCTTGAGGTCGCAAAAACTCTTTTTACGAAGACAGGTCCGAAACTGATTCCCCCGACTCCAGGTCCGCATCACCCCATTCCCGAAGGATGTCCACGTCGAGGCGGCCGTCCTTCACGCCGTCGATGTCAAGCTGGCTGGAGCGAAGCGCGCCGGTGCAAGGGCAGAGCCCCCGCAGAAGGGTGTCCAGGGGCAGACGATTCCCAAGTTGTTGAGCGGTCCTCAGCATGCCACGTCCGAGTCGGCCTCGGCCGGGGTCTTGTACCCAAGCGCCGAATAGAGCCGTTGGCGGTTGTAGAAGACCTCGATGTCGTCGTGCGTTGCTGGCCGCGCATCGGCGCGCCCTGACCACTGGTGTTGATGGGCCCATTCCTGCTTGAAGGTTCCAAAGAAGCTCTCGATCACGGCGTTGTCGTAGCAGTTCCCGGCTCGGCTCATGCTGCATTCGATGCCGTGCAGCGCGAGCAGCTTGCGGTAAGCACGGCTCGCGTACTGGGAGCCTCAATCGCAGTGGTGCCACGTCGAGCTTCAAGAAGTACGACCGGGTCCGCACGAGCGCACGCGCATGCTCGATGGCGCGCAGGGTGCCCTTGCCGCGCCGGCACGCAAACGTCCGCGGATCCAGGGCCGCGTCGAAGCGCTCTTCGAGCGGGTCGACGAGCGCATGGTGCACGACGCGGTCCTCGAAGGGCGCCGCGCTGATCTCGCGCAACTGCGGGTCGCGGATGACAAACACCGTCGGCCGCGACGGTCGCCAGGACTCCTCGACGAGGCGCCGCGAGAGGTCGAGACAGGCGGGTTCAAGCCGCTCGAGGAACGCCGCCGTCCCACGCACGTGCCGCTTGCCTCGTGCGGCACGTCGCGCGCTGCGACACAGGTTCGCGAACGAACAGATCTCGTTCCACGCGGTCCCGCTCACGTCGCGACATCCTGCGCCAAGGTCTGCCCCAACGGGTGCGCCGTCGCTACCGAAGAGCGCTCCCCGATCGCCACGCGCCAACCGTGCACCATGCGCCCGGTCTCGTCGATACCGCGCATCGCAGTCTAGAACCCGCTGGCGGGCATCACGCTCGCCCTACGCGCGGTGCGCAGCAGGAATCGGAGGCGCTCCAGGCGCAGGTTGATCTCGCGCAGGAGACCGGCGCGCGCCGCGGGTTCGTAGCGCGCCACGACGAGCAGCTCCAGCACGTCGAGCGCATGGTTGTCGACCTTCTGGACGAGTGCGAAGCGCGCCGACTTGGGCCACTTCGCGGTCTGTTCGAGCAACCAACCCGAGCGTTCTTCCCAGCGCGCCAGAACCAGCAACTCGGGTCCCGCCTCCTTCGGCGGGCGACGTCCATCGCTGGTGCTCATACGACCTCCTTCGCGGCGGGTGCGGCCGTGGTGGGATCGTCCGGACACGCACGACCCTCGACCAACGCGGCCGAGTAGCGAAAGGTGATCAGTTTCACGCGCATGGCTGGTCCGCGCGCACACTACACACCGCCAGAAGTCCCCTCCCACTCACCCTAAACGTCGCGGGCAAAAGCAGGAAAATCGGAAAAACTCACGGTTCGCGCAAGTGCCCCGGCGCTCGGCCTCCCCTGGCGGCTACGCACGCCGGTCGGCCGCGCGCCTGGCAACGGGCCAAGTCACTTCCCCGATGGGTGAAGTGGTGAAGGA
>ENA-ORBV01007574-ORBV01007574.1-microbial-mat-metagenome-genome-assembly--contig:-NODE-7574-length-18606-cov-4.290410_pt1 | contig 18606 bp, 18 predicted proteins | sample MGYA00237777_ERZ505514 | MGnify/ENA primary metagenome ERZ505514 (study PRJEB26160, sample SAMN06269048) | microbial mat metagenome | isolation source: Oligotrophic lake microbial mat | place... | reverse complement strand
TCTACACCTCTCTATTCGTCGGCAGCGTCAGATGTGTATAAGAGACAGGTTTACAGCAGGTCGGTAGCAGAAGCAGACGTGGAACCGATTCTCGCCGTTTACTCATCCAGCAACGAATCGTTCTGGCTGGATTGCCGAGGTTGCTTTATCGACGACATATCTCGAGTGCCGAGGTGCGAGTTTGCCGAAGCAGGAACTGGTTACATCCTTGCGTACAAGGGTGTGCAGAAAGTGAACTTCACGGCAACACCGGTTGATGGTGCGGCAGTTTTGGTGGAAATGAAAGGAGCCAACTCTGCCGCTTTACTCAGCGACGATTCGATATTTTTCCGCGTGCGAGTAGATTCTTCGCCACCCGTGTTCAATGCTAGTGGGATTGGTTTTGTTCAAGCGGGCTCAATTGCAGAGAGCGAGATCACAGACCCTGTGTATGGGTTGATGGTGTATTCACAGCAAGCCAACAAGGTTGCGGTGTCTTGGCGTGACATTGGCGATGCTCATGATTTCAGTGATGTACGTTTGTGTGCCTCCTGTTGATGGGGTCCTCGCTTACGTTTGCATGCCTCCTGATTGTGCCTGGTGGAGTCCTTGCCTTCAATGCTGACCAGTTTAATTTTGTGCAGCTGCGGTTCACAAGCGGTATCAAGTTCTATCGCATCACCATCCGCATCGCCACCCCGGATTGTGTGACGCTACCAGCTCCGAACGAGCCTGACGACTATGGATGTGCCAGCAAGTTGTTTGCTCCGTCCTCTCACACTTGGTTTTACTATCCACCTCAACTCCAATCTGTTCCTGAATTTTCCATCCGGTACAACTTCTCCGCGAATTTGACAGCACCTTTCGCGAACGGAGGCACATACGTGGTCCAAGTTTCCGGCTGCAATGCCGTGGAGTTGTGTACGCTGGTTGAGTCCGAAAGACTGCGCATACAAGCGGCCCCTCCCAACATCACCTCAGTTTTTGTGGGTAAGCGATCGCTCGTTCAGAGACAGCATCGGATGGCCGTTCAATTGGTTCTGTTGGATGCACAGGAGGATTTACCAGTGGCAATGCAATTTCCATACGAGTATCACGATTTGACCAATTCGGTGCCATTGTACGCGACTGGATCGAGATTCGGCAAGATCCAACAGGGGACGCGGTTTGGACAGAAGAGCTGACGCACAATCTGTCCGCCGTTTCGTTCAACCTGACCATACCGTTATCACCGCCGCTTCTCAACGCATATCAGTACTTTCTCACCTTCTTTACGAAGAACGGAGCCGGCTGGACCACATCGCAGTCGGTTGCATTCGACGTTGATTTTACCCCGCCTACTCTAGGATTCATCGCGTTCAACAGTCCAGAAGACATTTTGGATGGGTTTCGATTCTTTAGCAGTATTAATCAGTACGTGATGCTCGTTTGAACGAGTCTGTCGTCACACTACCACCGTGTCTCATCGGATCATGTGATTCTCATCTTCTTTGTGTTCAGAGTGCCGTTTACAGTAGGCGGGTTCAATGATCCTGAAACGTTCGTAGCTGCATACCAGCTTGAAATTTTCGCGGGAGGAGACTGTGCCGGCGAAGCTTTCCACGTTTTCGACAATTTAGCGCCCAGCGCGAGTTCTTTGGAAGAGCTCTTCAGCGGTAGGGACAACGTGACTTGTGATGTTCTGCAAAACTCCGAACACAGTGTTATCGGCGTGGCGCTGATGACTGGGGCTTGCGCCTTCAACGGAACGCTGGTCCTCCAAGACGGCAGCTATTCTGTTCGTGTTTCGGCGTGGAATCGTGCAGACCTCAAATCGCAAATCTGCACACCGTTAGTAGTAGACTCCACGCCACCTGCAGCTGATGATCAGCCGATTCAAGTGTCCTTTCTCCCACGTCGAATGGTGCCTGGAGTCATATTACCAACGGACGTGGTCACTCGGGAAGCGGGCTTCCGTGTGTCGTGGCCTTCCGTTTTTGACCTTGAATCGGCGGTGGTCGAGTTCGAAGTATTCGTAGGCACGAAGGAAAACACGTCTGATCTCATGGGTTCCGTCCTACTTGCCGGGGATAAGCGTAGCTTTCACTGTGTTTTGAACTCTGAGCAATCCTCATTGCTTGACGTGCATCGCGCCTGGATTACACTCAAGGCAACAAACGGAGCGGGAATATTCTCTGTATGGACATGGCCAGTAAATCTGCGTCTGAAGCCTGGAAAGCTGTTGGCTCCGGATGCCGCGCTGTATTTGTCGCATTCTGGTAATTGTCAAGAAGCGTATCTTCCAAACAACGAAGTTCAAGGTGTCACGCGTGTATGGTCTACTCGTTCGTTGCGCTGGAGCGTAGTGATGAACTCCTCCAGTCCCGTCTCGAATGCGGGCGCATCCCTGCGAATTGGAACTCGGCCCTACGGAGAGGAAATTTTGCCTGCCACGCTTTACGTTCATTTGACGGAGAGCTGCTACAGTTTGACCATGTTGGCAGACGAAGTCCTCCTTCGCCTGCGCTCCGTGGTCATCTCTGGGGAGGCTTATGTGTTTACGCTGTGCTTCATCGATCTTGGGACAGACGCTGAGGTTGAGTGTGTGTTCACCGATCCTGTTCTTGCCGATGACACTCCACCCGTCAACATCGCAGCTCAAGTCTCGTACGAGATCGTCAGTGAAGACCCGATCACAATGGCCGTGCAGTGGCAAGGCTTTGTGGAACCAGAATCGTGGATTGATCAGTACCGCTTGTTCTGCGAGAATTCCAACATCTTTGCCGTCATCTCAGCGAACGCTTCACGCTTCGAACTTCCCCCTGGTGTTGTCGTTGGAACATGCACGGTGTTTGCAATCAACGCCGCACAGCTGAATTCGTCGGCGTCCGCCTCTTTTGTGTTTCGAAGTGCATCTGCAAACAATCTCCTTGATAACTTCGTGTCTGTTGTGCCCGGCTGCGGTGACGTTGCACAAACGTCCAGGCGCTGGATGCGAGTTTGCTTGAATATTGCCGGTGACGCTGCTGTCCCATGGCTGGCCAGCGCTCCAAATATTCAGATATCAGCACGTAGTAGCCGCGGCAATTTGCCGACTCGGCAGCAAACCGAGTTATTGTTCAAGGAGTATTGGCTTTCACTGGCGGGACTCGTGTCTCCTCTTGCTGAGATTGCAGAAAACCTCACCCTACAATACCGCTTCCGGGACCCTGATGTGTCGGAGGAACATACATCTGCTACTGTCCAAATCCCAGCGGCTTTGGCACCTCCCACCATCTTGTCAAGCACTTTTACCTTTGCATCGTCTGCCTTTACGGCCGTCTTGGTAACTTTCTCTGGTATAGAAACATCAGATGCAACGACAACGACGGTCGAGGTTTGTGTGGTTCTTTCCGACATTCCATCTGCCTGCTTGTTTCCAGCGTGGTACGTGCTGACCACACAAGAGATATTGGAAGGTTCCGTCACTATCAGCTCTCCACCCCTGCCTTCCCTTCCATACTATCACACTGCCGTCTCCGCGTCGCTTTGCATCCGTGATGCAGCTGGACAACGGGCATGTGCATTGAGCGCATCGGTTAGGCTGAACGGGAATCCTCGTCAGGTGAATTTCGACACTCCTGTTGCCGGCGCGCTTACGCAGTCCTACGATGATGTTTTGCACGTGAGCTGGACTGGTTTTAGTGGCACTAACTGTTCGTTATCCATACTCGAAAGCGCCAGCGATGTCTCGCTTGATTCGCTTCTGTATCCGGGAGTCTCGTACGGCTATCGCGTGATCCTGCCCTACGATGCGCAAGCTAATTCAACGTCGTCCCATGTCAACCTCCCCTTGATGCATGATCACACGTATGCGGCTTGTGTACAGTGTTACTATGACGAATACAGCGACCCGGAGGTCGAATGCAATGTTGGCGGTGGCGCCAAAGGTGCTGGTCTACAGATCATCTCAAAACGTCCGTTTGCCGGTATGTGCCCTTACTGCGTTTGCTCTGACAGTACATATCTGATTGCTTCCTCATTTCTTCAGGATGGGTAAATGATTGCGGCGCATCGTGCAACGGTGACGATGCTGGTTATCAAGTTGATGAATCGAGTCTGTCAGTCGAGTGGGGCCAATTTTTGGATCTGTCGGCTCCCTCGTCTCTTTGGGCTGATTTGCAACCCATGCATCACTTTGATTACTTCGTCGGCACAACTTGCGGGGCTTCAGACGTAGTGACTCGTCGCAGTGTGGAGCACTTCTCGGGATCTCGAACAACGAGGTCTTACAAGATGCGCATCAATGGATTGCAGCTGCAGAGCGGAACTACCTACTTTACCACCATTGTGGCGGTAGCGTTCAATGGATTGACAACATCTCGATGCACTGACGGTATTACGGTGGATTTCACTCCGCCAAACGTGCCAGCGGATTGGCTCATCGATTTGTCTGAGCGAAGTTTGTCTTGGCGTGCATTCAACGATCCAGAAAGTTTCGTTGCATCTTATGAAGTCTGCTTAGGCAGCTATCCTGGTGGGCGAGACGTCGCCGCTTGCTCTACGGTGGCCCCTGCCAACGGCGCTCTGGTCTTGCATCTCATCCCTGTCTTACAAGATCGCCGATGGACGGAAGGAGAAACTGTGTACGCTTCATGGCGCGTTAACAACCGAGCCGGTCTATCCACTTACACGTCGTCATCTTTCCAGTATCGAAGGTAAGATATGTGTCGACGCGTTGCTTACTCGTTCGGAACTTAGGGCCACCCATTTGCTGTCAGTATTGCAAGCGAACCGGTGAGCACTTTAGTGCATCCACTACTCGATCACCAGCCGTCGAGATATCTCACATCATTGGATGCGGGAACCGTTGGCTGGGAGGCCTTTGGACAATTCGGAGGAATATCCGGAAACTTGACGTACGATGTCGCAGTGGGTTCATGTCAATGCTGCAACGATATTCGTGATTTCGTTCGAGTATCACCGGTTGCCGCTCAAGTCCCTACTCCTGTACGCGGTACTGTGTTGATGTGGACGACCATCGTGCCAAATCTGCAGCTACTGGATGGTTCAACAATCTTCTACACTATCCGAGGCACAAACGTGATTGGAAAGTCGGCTACAGGCTGTTCCCTCCAAGTAACCGTGGACAGCACCGCACCTTTTCAGGGCGCAGTATTTGATGGTGACTTGGAACGAGATGTCGACTTCCAAGCAACAGATGAATACGTGTTTGCACAGTAAGTGGCGTTGAAGTTGTTAATGCACACTGTTAATGGTTCAATATCAACCTGGACTATGTGTAGTTGGAGCGGATTTGCTGAGCCTGAAACTCCCGAAATCACCTATGAATGGACGCTGACCTGTATGATCGACTCCATGACCATAGGCAAGTGATCTGATATTGTTGGTTTGCACTTTCATTTTTCGAGTTGAAATGGGTTGCCTTTGTCGCTAGTGCTGGTGGACAAACGTTTGATGGGCAGCGAAACGGTGGGAATGTATCACCATCCGTTTAACTCTTCAGCTCCGCGACCCCGTCTGGAGTCGTGCATTTCATCTGTCTCAGCGTCAAACCGCGCCGGCTTGAAGGTCATCAGTCATTCTGACGGCGTGCAATTTGTGATCCCGCACGATCGTCGAGCGATTTCGCTCACCCTCGAGTCCCAAACATCTGATTCGTTCGGTCACCTGGTCCTGCTCGATGACGACGCTGTAACTTTCACTTGGTCGTCGTTGAGTGTACCTGCAGCAGACGTGGCATCTGTAGAAATCGCGTTGCAGGGATCTACTGGCTCGTTACGAACGGTAGAGGTTGCGAAGGATCTGGCACCAGTTAGCAGGGCTCAGTTTGTTCAACTCGGCCTTGCCAATGGAGAAAAGATCCGCAGTCGAGCTACGCTCGAGGATGCTGCAGGCTCAGTCATGCAAGGCGAGACACAGCCCATACTTGTGGATGCTTCTTCGCCTCAGTTGGTGTTCGCTGTTACTGAAGCTCGCCTCGTTTATACTGCGGTTGCAGGTTTGAACAGTTCTGGACAGCCTGATCTAAGCAACGTCACGTTACTTTGCGAGCTACTTTACGTGAACGTTTCTTTTGCTTTCGAGGATCCGCTAGCTCCATTTACGACCGCATACAGTATCGGATGGACTCCGGGCGGCACCGAAGTTAGTCAAGGCCTACAACTGCTTGACGGTACTCGATTGCACGGCGTTGAAACCGTGTTCACTGCGTCGAACCTACCGTATGCACAGCGAATCAAGTCATCCAAATTTGATCGCATCCACGTGTCTCTGTTTGCAACAAACAATCTTGGCAACCGTACTTCCGTATACATCGAGTATGTCTTGGATGGCTCACGTATTGTCAGCAGTCCTGCCGAGGAGGACGCCTCGGATGAAGGAGTCCCTTTGACTCATTTTGAAGTTCTATACCGACGCAGCAGCGTGTCTTCCGTTCGCCCACCCAGCATCTCGGAACGTACGCTAGCAGAGCTGCACGTCGATTTCACGCGGGAAGTGAATCTTCGGTCCGTTGTGTCTTCAGATGCAGTCTTTCCTTCCACCCTGATTTCTGCGTCCTGGGACTGGTTCAACGGTTCTGAATACTCTTCCGAGTTGACATACGTATTTGATTGGATTGTGGCTGCGGTAAATGACGTAGAACAGCGAGGCGAGCTCGTCTTTAACTCCTGGCCGTTCCCGTCTTTCACTGGCCAATTTATGAATGTGACAACCAAGCTGGCGTTGCCGCAAGGCCACTCCTACTTCTTCATCGTGAGAGCTTGCGGTTACACGTCAGGCGCAGTTTTTCCTTCACGATACGTACCCACTGCAGAGTGCCTCGCATTTCACTCGCCACCATTTCGGGTGTCCACCTCAAATCCAGTTCCCGGTGAGGTTAGGGCTGAAGCAAGACCGGTATCTTCAACGGGATTGTACAATGTGTCTGCGCTTTGGACTAACTTTGACGGCGGCTTTGCCATCAAAAACTACGAATGGTACGAAATGTTCACTGAAATCATAGGTTGATGACGCCGCTTGATCTGACTTGTTTTTGTTTGAAAGGACACTTGGTATGCTGCCGGGTGGGGCTGAGATCTTGGAACGCACCTCAACGGGCATCATCAGTAGTGTACACCGGGTCTTGGATCTTACAGACGGCACCTACTACGTTACCGTCATCGCGGTGTGTACTAACTGTATCGCAGCAACTGCTGCCCAAATGCTGCCGTGTTACCTTAAGCTTACGCCTGAAATCTGATGCATGGACAGAACTACAAGTCGGGGCATGCAACCTGGTCAAGCAGCAGTGCTTTTCATATCTCGCGGGATTCGATGACTGCGGGGGAGGTTCGTATTTGGCACGGTCCAACGTCACCGCTAGCGACAATGCTGCCGGGTTTGCCATCGGCGTATGTCCGCTGCCAGAGCTACACATCGGACATCTACGCTCTTTGGCAAGGGTTTCGGCACACATCGCTGCCAATCGCTCGATATCTCTACTGCTTGTCCAGTCGACCTGGGCTGTGCGATGTCATTGCATGGACCTCGGCTGGGATAGCTCAATCCGTTCACCTTAATGCCGATCGCGATGGGCTCAAGCTTCAAAACAGTTCGAGCTATCATTTCCTCGTGAAGGCGGAGACGAATCAAGGACAGAGTGCTGAAGCGAGTGCACACTTTGTTGTAGATACCCCCGTTCCTTCGTTGATCGTTCGCTTTGTAGACGGAAGCGGTTTACCCATCACCGCTCAGAGCAGTCTGCGTGAATTGAGCGTCGCTTGGAGTCTGCCAAATTCGACCGAGCCCTGCTCCATACTCCAGTACAGCGTTGCAATCGGAACAACGCCAGGATCATCCAATCTGGTTGAATTTACTCCTTTCGAGGTGAGCAGACAACAACGGAGCTTTTATGCTCTCGATTTGAGCGCTGGATCGACCTACTACGCCTCCGTAACAGTCAAGTTTGAGGGAAGCCAGTTTCGCACGTTCAAATCTGACCGTCTTGTCATTGACGTCTCGCCGCCGAGCGAGTGCGATCTGGCCATACATGCGCCCTTTGCTGGAAAAGGGTCAGGATTCATCGTTTTCATCGGCAACACGACAATTGGTATATGTTCGCACTGTCACTGGTGTCATTGCCTGCTGTTGATGATTGCATATGTACGCATCACAGGTTCAATTTCCGGGTCCTTCACATGCGAGGACTCAGAGTCTGGTGTAGCCAGATTTCGATTCTGGCTGTCAATCGGACAAAACTTCCACAGCGAGATGGCTACATTAGGTGCAAACGATCGTAGCTTCTCGTTCGAAGTTCGCGAACCTCGCCTTGACGTCCCCTATTTTATTGGCGCGGAAGCATTTAACGGCGCTGGTTCCTCCCGTAGTTTGATCAGCGAGCCGATTCGGTTCGTGGATGTCGCTCAAATACCCGCTTCGGCTGCTCTGACCCTCACGCTAGCATCGACACACGTGGACTACACGGTTGCCGCGACTGGGCAGGTTGTGGCAGCCAAATTCGGTTCGTTCGAAATCGTGTTCAAACAAGGCCTGTCATTCCCGAAAAGCCTTCTTTCCATCGACGTTGGTTTGGCAGACACTTCGCCAGAAGATGCTTGCCGTGGGACGCTCGGAGGAGGTGCCATGACATTGGCAGAATCCATCTCGCAACTGCCCGTCTTGTTTCACGGCATTCCTTTACCGACAGAGTTGATCGACAGCCTTACAGTCTTCGGTTGCGCGCGGCTACGATTTCCGAATGACATTTCGGCTGTCGTGACTACATCAGTGATCCTCAGCTCTTGCGATTTAGCAGGTGTTGCATCGTGTCCTTGATTGATGATTGTACACTGCCGCAGCTGCAGAGGCTAGCTTCAATTAGGTTCATGTCACTGCAAAAATGATTGACGCGCGTATTGCCAGACTCGCTTTTCGCTTTTGGTTGTTCGACAGTGCCGTACATATCGTTGTATATGTCCGGCCGGCTCGGCGGCGTGCATGATTGTTGCCACTGTGACATTCTTCCCGTCTTGCCGACTCTGCCACCATCGGAGGCTCGTAGATCTAATAGACCTAGTCAGTACCGGTAGTACACTGAAATCCGCCGGAGTCGGAGCATGGCTAAAAACTCACGCACGTGCAGGCCTAGTGCTCAGCAATTTTGACAGTTCCATCTTGCCCTCAGTGGCACACACACGGATTGCCTTTACAGGAGGAATACAGAGCAGCATGATCTTTTTTGGGTGGACTAAGCTTGCGTATATGCTTCTCAGTATGCATGCTCTGAACGTCATGTGCGTGAGCTCTGCTGACAACGGTCCCGATCAAGAAGCTTGGAGCGGGACCGCAATGGCAGACACCGGGCTGCCACGATCGGCACCGCTGAATCGTTTGCAACAAACTGTGGGAACTTCGCGGTCAACGAAGACAACGAACGCTCAAACGACGGAGCACCTCAGTTTCAAGCCGTCAGTGCCAGCTGGTGCTGACAAAGCTCTGCCTGATGTGCCGCTCAAAATCGCATTGGCACACAACAAGCGCTACGTCTGTATGTATTGCATCATTTGATCATGAAAACCAAGCTGAACAGCTGTTAGCTGGTGACTAGACGTCATTGTTTCGCGACGTTGCAATTGATGCCTTTTGGTCTTTGACATTCCAGATATGTATGAAACCCGAGGTTCGTACGGTGCCGGCAATCAGCCTGGAGCTGCCCCCACGTCTGGCCCGACGTCTAGTCAACAGCAGCAGCAAGAAGATTGGATGATTCAGGCTGAGTTCAGTATCGAGCGCGTATCGAACTTGGAGCGATTTGTGGTGCGCAACTGGACTGCAGACACCGAAGATCTTGCTGATCATGATGGAGAACACAGTTCGTTTCCATCCTTTCAAGAGCAGGCAGAAGCACTTGGTGCAGAAAGTGCTCCGTTATACTGTCTACAAATTCGGCACGCCTACTTTTTCCGACGACCTTATTGGAATGCCGACTTCACAATGGTCCCGAACGACCCTCGTATTGATTTCCGGCGGCCGTGGTATTTCCAACAGAGCGCTCAAGGAAGGATTACAAATGTGTTCTATTTGGCTGACGAACTTCCCAACGTTGTCGACTTGAAAAAGGGCATTTGCGGTGCTTTTCACGCATCATTGGGTGCAACGGTTACATCTCAAATCCATTTTGGGCCTCATGTCTATGGCGTGCGCGACGAAGCTTTGATGGCACACGTACACGAGCTTACCTCGGACCGCGACCACGAGGGATTACATCAGAGCAGGTATTCGCTTGCACCGGCGAGCAAGGAACAGCTGGCCAGCGGAATTTCCATTCACACGGTGTACAAGCAAAAATTTTTAGTTGAAAGTGCGGACGCGCATGTTCATCGTAAGTTTTTGCACATAGTAGTACGTCCTCGATATCGCAGTTCCTGATCTGTGTCACCTTGTGCATGTGGCAGGGTATCACAGCGCTCGCTATGATCTCGATACATCCCTTGGAGCGTTTAGCTCGATATCCGAAACCACCACCTTCGTATCTGCATCCGCGTCCTCTCGCGAGCAACTTCCGCGCTTGCACGCGAAATTGTCTGCTGATGATCAGCACCGAATGACCGAACGCGGATGGTCGAGCCCGCACCCATCTTACGCGGAGCAGTCGGCCACCTTCCACATGCCTTCGGACGCTGAATCTGCAACATCCCGTGGGCCTGCTTCGGGTCCCGAAGCGTCGTTTCAACAAGATACGGGATCCAATGGCGCTTCCATATACGGGCACGCCTCAGTGAATATTGTGCTGCGAAACGTTTTTCCTATACCCACTTGGCATCGTCAGAACCCAACACCAACACGGCCTGAATCCGTGCAACACGGACGCATTCTCCTGGTCGCGGACTCCTTGGCTGTGAACAAGCCAAAGCACAGCGAGTCAAGCGAGCCAGACCCTAGAGATATGGAGTCAAATTTGCATCGATATGCAAATCGCATGACAAAAGCTCGATCGCCAACGTCTCGCGCTGACTTTCCGAAAGCGGCACTTGCTCGAGCCAAAGAGGCAATCGACTGCCTTGCACAGCATACAAATCGTTCGCAGACCGCCTTCCAACAAGGATGCTTCGCAAAATTGATTGCTGTCATGCAAAATGTGGCATTCCAGGGGATTCTGGGTACGGCATTTGGCAGTGACATCTGTGTCAACTTCCCTGATTGCACATTTGAGACGATTCGAGGGTACATGGTTGATGCCCTTGGCCATGTTGGTACGGTGGAGGCCCAGAGTCTACTAATGCGCGTACTGGAGTCTCTGATGTTGCAAGGGACATTCACAGCAACAACAGATAGAGAACTCCATATTCGTGAGAGCATGACGCTGCAAGTTCTTTGGTCGTTTGTATCGATTCCAGACTCCCAGAAGATCTCGTTGACCGTGCTGCGTTGCCTGCTGAAAATCACTGCGGATCATATTCCCTCTGCTGCATTCGATACGCTTGAGACTTCTATGTTGACGCCAGAGCTTCAACCTTGCTTTGAAAAGGCGCCACAAGTTACAGATAGCTTGCGACCGTCCTTCCTTTTTGCCGTTGGAGCCTTGCTTGGAAAGATGCATCAACACTCTGAGACTGCAGATGTAGCAGACCGATTGTTGGTGTTACTTGAGCAGCACGTCATATACTCTTCCGCGGAAAACACCCAAGGTACATTGGTTTTCTTGGAAACACCTTCACCCCTTTTTTTCTCACGCTCTTGTCAATCTTTGATGACAGTAAATGTGCTTCACGCACTGGGCAACGCCGGTCGCCCGCGATCCTTGCGTACTCTTGCTACGATTGCGGATGCCCACTCCAGTTTTGATGTTCGCAAGGCTGCTGTGCACTCCATGCGGAAGATGCCTGCGCTTCACACTGCACCAATTTTGCTGCATCGACTTGCAAACGATCCGCACCCGACAGTCAAGATTCACGCTGCACGAATGCTGGGGGACCAGTTTCTGCACGGTGAAACAAAGAAAAAGTTCCACGCGTCGCTTGAAGAAGTTGGTTCGCATCCTCGTCTGCAACTGCATCTTCATCACTTGGTTACACAGCTGACCCACAGCTACAGAGCGCCATACTTTCGGTACACCTCCGTCAAAGAAAACGAGCATTTGCAACGGCATGCAAATTTTTCGCACGGTAAATGAGCCGTGCTTTCGTGTACTGAGCTAACCACGTATAACCCATCGTGTTTTCTTCCGCCCAGAGCGTCTGGTGTCAGAAGGATTCACCGTATCAGGTTTGAATGACTTACTTACTCTCCGTTTTGCTCTGGGAGGACATGCGGGCACGAACAAAGTTCTCGGAAGTGGGACGGCTACTGCGAATTTGCTGTTTGATCTGACTGACATTTTGTCCGTTTTGATCTCTCCACTATCTTCTATGGTTGACATCAACGTGCACAACGAGGTGGAGGCTTCCGTGAATGTATTTGGGTTCAAACTGGTGCTTGCACACGGACTGGCTGCTTTTCAGGAGACCTACGGTTACAAAGTCACTCTGATGCCAAAGTTGGTGCGCACGGTTGAGCAGATTGGCTCGGGTATCGAAGCTCTGTTAAATTTTCCGAAAAAATTCCGTGCCATCGTGACGTCTGTGAACGCTGCGGTGAACGTTATTGTCAACGCACATTTCCGGATTCCCTCACCGCTGGATATTCTGTCCAGATTAGGCGACATGTTGAACAGAATCAAAAACATGGCTCTGACGTTTGCCAAGGAGGAGCTGACCCATCTTGTTCAGGATCCGCAAGACGACAGTGAGGACGATATCAACGCTTTTGATCGCGAAGATCTTCCTCCAGATTTCCGGCCTGACGACCCAGACAGTTTGCCAGATAATGCACGTCAGATTGCAGCTCCTGCTCTTCGCCGAATCTTGCGACTGTTTCGCTCGGCCATTCGTGAAATCCTCGCTGCCATCGGATTTGACAATGTGGTGGACATTGCTTCAAGTGCTTCTTGCTTCGTCACGGACAATTTGGCTAAGGTAAATGATCTGAAACGTGCGATAGACCATATCACAGGCAACGTTACGGCGATCCCGAACTTTCTGAAAGAAGAGCTGGAGACTGCAATCGTGTCAGTGCTGACATGCCCAAAGAATGCTCTTGCAACAATCAAGAAGGTGGTTGCTGATATTCAAGCAAAAGTCGTGGCTATCGAACACGTCGTCGAATCGATTCCCGAGATCTTGCTGCGCGACATTTGCCCCGAAACTCAATCAGGGAGCATCCAGATACGGACCTCGAGAGCACTGTCGAACGGAACTCATGTTCGCTCGGCCGGAACGAAATGCAACCCCGACACTCTGCAGGCTGCGTTGCTCCCATCTTGCTGCGCATTGAGTGCGACTGCACAACTGGACAAAGAAGTACTGGCGTGTGCGCGTACGAAATCGGCTGCAGCTAAGGAATTGGTTCCGCTAGAATCAATTCTTCTCAGCGATGACTGCAAAACGCTGACAGCCGCGGACCTCAAAGCAGGAGCAGTTAACGCATATGCTACCCGGACCATACTTCAGGTGAAGTCCGCTTCGTCCGGGAAGTACTATCTACATCAATCGGCGGTTCGTTCGCTTCGACAAGCATCGAGAGAATATATGCGAGCAAGCAATGCCAATTGTCAGCTATCCCCGTGCAGTTTTGCCTTTACAGATTACCTGACACCAACTGTATCCTCGACTGCACCGGCTTTGTATTACAACGAAGAGGGGTACGTTCGCGCACCTGGTGTAAGCCATGGTTCCACTACTGTTCTGATTACGCCATGAATTTCCATGTAGTTTGTCAACATCTGCTCCGATTTTTAAAGCTGATGAAGGAGCAACGCCTGCTGCGGATATTTCTGACGACTTTGAGGAGGCTGACGGCGTAGTGGAGACGAATTCGGACGACTCATCACAGTGCCCATATGTAACGGGCCTAGACGGCTCGAATCACGACCCCAGCGACTTAGTGACGCTGGTACCGGCTGACACGATAGGAACTCAGGGTGCAATGGTACGTCGAGTCGTGGTTGTGTGTTGCGCCAGGGTTCTGCAATTTGACGGTATGGCGCGAATGTCTTCATGTAGGCAACTCAAGCACGAGCAGACGTTGCCTGTCGATTTTGGCGAATGAAAACGGAAATGAAGAGACAAACTGGGTTCGACCTTCTTGTTTCCGCTGGCAGCAGTGGCGGCACCCCCCGATCACCAAATTGTCTCAGACAGGCAGAGGGCAAAGCTCTGGAGTTTGCATTAGGTACGCAGCTGCGATTTCCACATGTAATGACCTGTCCCACTCTTTCCATCTGATTTTCCTTGGCACGTTCAACAGGATGGAGCGTGGATGCTGATCCCGTTAAGAATCCAGAAGCCGATCAATTGCCGAAAGCGCGCTGTGTTGTACGGTCTGCCAAGTCGTTCTCTCGCCTTGACGCAACGCGTACAACATCCGACGTCATCGAAAGCATCAATGGGATAAGCAGGGATCTCATTGAGCGCAATTCGAAAGTATGTTTCGGGACTCGCACTAATGGGAGCGTACTGTGATTCAAAGCTACAGCTCGTGCACCATGATGGCAGTTTGTACGGAACGACAAGGACTTCTTACAGGCCGTGCTGGCTGTTACTGGAGGCACTTTATGCTCCATAATGCACTCGCCCGCGTCCCCTGCACTACTGCGCACTGTGAGCGTGGATCACTGTATCCAAATGTGCGTGGTTTGGCTGAACCCGGCTCGAGATACTGTAGGTTTGTTCAAGCGCTGTTTCGTTTCCTCGCGGATACTGAACATCTCGACGTCTGTTATGACAGTGCGGGAAGCGTTGCACCGGAAACGAGCAAGACCGAGCGAGCGTCGCAGACGAGATGGCGTCCAAAACTCAGTTGCCCCCGTCAGAGCAATTTCGAGGATTGAAAGCTTACTTTGAAAGTCCACGGTAAGTGATGACAAGGCACCCATAGTACCCGTTTTGCTACCTTGAACGCACGCCTGGCTACAGGATTGAAGCGTATCCGTCGGCAGAAGCTGTGTACTTGCGGATGGTAGCCCCTACGGCTGAGGCCACCTTCAATTCGATCGAACAACGGCTGGGTATGTCGTCCAAGTACCGAAGTTACCTGACTGAAGAATTCTGATTGAATGCTGTCACTGCTTTGAATAGTGAATTCTGGTACTCATCCATCTGTGCGGGACGCGATATTCTACGTCTCTGTGGCTTCGGTCGCGGCGGACGTTGTGCTTTCGAACCCAGAACTCATCGATGAGTTGCTTACTCTGTCGACCTACAATATACAGCAAGTTGTAGTTAGAATGCCCCTCAGGTGAGTTGGTTGCACCCAATTAAGTTCTCCAAAGTGCCATTTGTGTCACTGAGAATTTTTTGTGTTACCTCGCTCGCCCCTTGTAGAAATGGTGGCCCAGAAGAGCACTCACAAGTTGCAAGTGCTCTTAGTGACGTGAAAATTGCAGGTAATTCATGTGCCCATCCAGCACCCTGTTTTTCGGCACTGTTTGAAAGCGCCTGCGGTTGGTGCAGTTGAGATTTTATATATCCCTTGCATCGACGGGTGTGGAATCGTTACTGCCGCCAGCCATGTCAAGACGTTTCTCAACACGTTACACACTTCGGTACGCACAAAGCAGGGCGTGCTGTGTGAATCTGTTCTTGCGTTTCACGAGATCATGCTCTCGGTCCATGCAGGCACCGACTTTCAGAGGTCGGATCTGGATTGATGTGACGGGTGCAAGGTTTCTCGACACGACTACATCTGACAATCGAGCGGCCCGACAGCTGGATAACCGGAGGGCGTTGAAGGTACAGCGCAATGTTGTCCGGCTCTGCAACTCGCATGATCTCCCAATCGCCTTGTACATTATGGTACACAGATTATCATCAACGAGTTTGTTGACCGGAACGCGGAGTTTGGTATCTTCACCAACTCGAAAACGTGGGATAGTCTGCTTGGAACGCCTCCCGGCTCCGGCTTTGGTACAAACTTCTTCAGTGAGCTCGCATCATACGGTCTGATGGACGTTTTGAACAACGATTGAATGTAGATGCTATCGAAGACATGATCAAAGGCAGACCGTTCTGGATCAATGACCAAGACTCATTCCCTCAGCGCAGCTTGTATCCGTTGATTGCGTCGGACAAAGCGTTCTCGTTTGATGTCGGCATAGATCGTATGATAATGCGACAGTAAGTGCTGTTCGCCACCCCTTCGTATTTGCTGCGTTGTTTTCTAATTGTAAATTGTTGTTGCAGATACGATTCTGCTGTCTCGATTGTCCACAAGCCCCGTGCGGGCTCTTACATCACAGTGGTGATTGGTCTCTCCATGTAAGTGTCTTCTGGTTTCATTGTATGAAACACTTAGCATTTCTTATCGGTGCAACTGTTAACCTTTTGCAGCCGGGTCAAGCCGTTATTCGGTCCAGATGCCCTTGAAGATACGTTACCTTTCGTAAAATCTTATAAGCTCATGGCTCGCCTGCGCAACGAGTTGACTGCTTTCATGAGCAAGCCGTGGATTACGGGACAGTCCAACGAAGCCGTTCTCAGTGATCCAGTCAAGGCCGTTCTGCAACCGTGTGCGCAGAACGATATTATTGGAGGCGTGAATGCACATTGGCTGGACTTGCCGCCGCAAACCATGGCGTGCTTGTTAGGCTACGAGCGACATACTGTGTACTCGTGGCTTCATCACAATGCCTGGAAATTTGGATTCGTCCGGCCTACGACAGACAACCCAGCTCTATGGCAAATCAGTTCCGAGCTCGAAGACATCGCACACGAAAACAGACCTTGGTACGTGTGATTTTTTTTTTCAGCGCTGATGGTCAAATCTCTGCGCCTTGTCTTACCACGCATACTGTCGCTCGTAGGTACCAGTGGCCGATCAGATGTTTGAAATGTCGTGGATCATCTGTTCGGTATCAATTTCCCTCATTAGATTTCTCAGAGTCAAGGCCCAGCCTTCCGATGGCCAATTTCAAGGCTCTCTATTATCTCATCCAAGCTGCTCCTTGTAATCGTCGTTTTCCGTCTGGCAAACCGCTGCCGCAACAATCGGCGCTCATCAACTTGCATCTCAGTCCACCTTTTGACAGCGATTTCCAGAACGGAGATTTGCCGGATATCAAATACCGTCAGTATATGCTGCAGTTGTTCGATCAGATCAAACTCTGCCGTCGCGTTGGCGGCTCGGTTCCGGTGGATGTACCTCGCATGATGGATGGCGACTGGTACAATTTGCTTCCTTTCCGCTTTGATCTCACGGAGTCTGTCCCCAACGATCTGGCCAGCGCCGAAGGGAGTCATACAAGCCGCATCGCTGTGCTGTTGGCGTTGGTACACCTGTTTTCCAAGTTCGCCGAATTTGGCTCCGTTTCCGAGGCAGCAGTGATGATTCGAACTCTGAACGCTTCATCGTCTCACGTGCAAACGTTGGAGGCGCGATTAGATGCATACGAGCGTTTGTTAACCGAGCGCCTTTACTTGTTTCAGCTCACGCAGCTGCGTGACCTGCGACCCTCTGGAACTTTGAACCCGAATACGTTGTGGAAGTTGTTCGATCAACCATCAACGCGACCCGTTGTAATTGAAGAAGGGTATTTGAGTCCGATGCAGCTGTTCGCTCGAGATACCGCGCCGACAAGCTGCTTCAACTCAGATGACAGCTCTTGGCTTGCTGAAGACTCCAATTTTTTCTACAGCGCTGGTTTTACTGTCAAACTCCTGAACGCGGATCAGCGGTTTGAAGTCATACTGAAGAACAACGGCTGGCAGCAACTCAAACGCCGAGGATACTTTGCTTTCACACTAAGCGAGTCAGACAAGAAAAGTGCCATGGCAATCCGCAAAGGTGTTTACGCGTCCCTTGGCATTTCCCTCGCTGAGGGTATTGAGCCCGTGAGTGTGGCGGACTGCCGGAAGTCTGGTGTTTCCTTTGATGGTTTGGACTTGCGCGCTCGCACCGTGATGGGTTGTGCAAACATCAGAGGCGCGTTCTCAAAGCAGCTGGTTCGGCTGAACGAAATTGTTGCAGACGTGCAACATTTTACCTGTGTTCGGAGTATCTTTGCTGGACAAGACGCAAACGACGACCAGCCCAGTCAAAGCGACAATTCCTGCCCAATAGGGAGTGACGGCCACTGTCATCGTTGTCCGGATCTTTTCCAGTTCCGCGCAACTCAGCACGTCATTCCACTCCGTGCTGTGGGGCAGAGCACCGTGTTTCACAAAGCCTTTGTGCCCACTCTACAGTTTCTGGAAATGATTGGCCAAAAATACGACGTCACGTTCGAAATCATTTCGAGCATTCGAGGCTTTGGAGCAAGTGTAGGTGCACCCAAGTCGAAGCATTTTTCCGGGGCGGGCCTGGACTTCAACCTGCTGAACGGTGCTCTTGTTTGCAATCGGGAGAAGTGCATGGTTCCTTGCATCCAAGAGTTTGACTGCGCCAGGTCTCCTCGTTTTACGGCCAAATGTGACAACCCCGCACCGCAGTGTAACAACAGTGTGGTTAGAAACGTCACAAGAGCTCTCCTTTGTCTCGGACACCCCAAGTTTACGCACCTTTGCAACCACTGTCTCTTATACACATCTCCGAGCCCACGAGACTAAGGCGAATCTCGTATGCCGTCTTCTGCTT
>ENA-ORBV01007571-ORBV01007571.1-microbial-mat-metagenome-genome-assembly--contig:-NODE-7571-length-18613-cov-4.442113_pt1 | contig 18613 bp, 26 predicted proteins | sample MGYA00237777_ERZ505514 | MGnify/ENA primary metagenome ERZ505514 (study PRJEB26160, sample SAMN06269048) | microbial mat metagenome | isolation source: Oligotrophic lake microbial mat | place... | reverse complement strand
TTTCAAGCAGAAGACGGCATACGAGATTCGCCTTAGTCTCGTGGGCTCGGAGATGTGTATAAGAGACAGCAACTCGGGCATTCGCAGCCGCACTTGCCGCCACGATGTTCCGCGTCGTTCTCACCGATGTATCGAGGCTCTCCCGTTTCGATGTCACGAGCCCAGGCCATCACCAGTTCGCCAAGGGCTGCTTTCGCGCTCTCGACTGAGGTCGGTCGAATCTCGACAAAGGGTGAGGCGACTTTGGCCATGCCTGCTCAGACCGTCAGTTGCGCGACCCGTTGTCCTTGCGCTCCATGATGCCCTCGGCGCCGAACGTGGTCTCCGAGATCGGCCTCAGTTCCTTGGGCGTGACTTGGAAGATTGGCATTCTTGTTGTTCTCCTGCGCTGCAACTTGTGGCGTCAGTATCGCCGCATCACGCTTGAATCGGAAACGTCGCCGGGGCCTGTGGAAGACGGCTTTCAACCCGCGTTCAAACTCCGGCGTCACCCTTGCATGTTGCCGCACCTCCACTTATAGAGCGTCAATATTCGATCGGCGCCGACAGGCAATGGCTTATCGACCGCAGTCCGCACAGACCGGGCGACCGGTGCCAACCTCTTGGCGTCGAGCGCTAGAAGCTTACTGTTTGAATCTCGGTGTCCACGAATCAATGAGCGATTGCTCATCTTCCTCTTCTTCCGGCTCCGGCACGTCAATGTTGTACAGCACAGTCAAGGTCTTGCCGTAGCGGCCAAGTCCCACCACATCCTCACTGATTTCGATGCTGCGTTTTCCGCCGAACCACTGTTGGAGATTGGACGTATCCTGAACTCTGACCCCGTGCAGGGTGTTGGTTGGGATCTGGTTGAAGGTAAAGGTCGCCGTGTTGCGCGGCAAACCTTCGCGCTTCTTCATCCAGTCGATCCTGTCGAGCTGCTTCAACGATTCCGACATGAACCAGTGATCAATGATCCCGCCGCGGCTGACCACGATCGCCATCAACTCGCGCGTGCATTGGGTGTATCGGATTGCCGTGGCATGCAACGAGGTCTTGCAAAGTGCCGCCAAGGCTTCGATCGCCGCAAGACCGTTTCCAGCTCGCTCGAGCGCCGGAAAGAACAGATGACGGGGCATCAGGAAGCCGGCCGCAAATCGGTCAGCCTCAATTTCATACTTGTCGGCTGAGGCGAAGCCAGCGCGAGAAAGATGCGCTCCGCTGTCGCCGGTGATAACTGCATCCACATGACCAGGCAGAAAATAGTGTCCGAGCTCGTGCCGTAGCGCACCAGCATGCCTGAGACCCCCTGGTCGGCTATGGGCTTTGCTGCCACTTCAATCCCGCGTAGAAGTGCAATCTTTTTGGGATCAATAGGCAGGGTGCTGATCCCCATTCCTTTCACAATCTGCTCGGCGGCAAGTGATGCAAAAGCGTAGGGATCAGCGCGGGCCATGGTTACTTTTTCTCTTGGGCTCGTTTGGCCAACATAGTGATCAGATCATCCGCCATTTTTCGGTCCGAGCCTTGCAGTGACTCATAGTAACGGTGTAGCCGGTCTGCACCAGCCAACGCCTTGAAATCATCGACGCGGCCGATGAGGTAGTCAGTGGTGACATCCAGGCTGTCTGCCAGGATGCGCAAATTGTCGAAAGACGGCTTTCGGGTGCCGGTTTCGAAGTGCGAAATCGCTGACGGCTGCATCTTGGCCTTCTGAGCCAACTCACCTTGACTGAGCCCGCGATAGTCGCGCGCCTTGCGCAAACGCCCCGGAAAAACTTCTGATGGGGCAGGGGAGGATGTTGACAAGGACATGACGATATCGTATAGTAAATATTGACTTGTTCGTCATGGCCCATTTGGGCCTCTCTTTTGGCCGGGAGCATGACGAATTCGTCACATCATAGATGACGCTCTCGGCACAGGCAACAAAGAAAGGACATTGCCATGGCAGACGCTCAAGTAACGTGCATTGTGAAACCCAACACGCGAAGCCAGCACGAATACATCACGCATGTGGGGAACCCCGCCGGGAACTGGATGTGGCCGCGTGAACAAGTGATCCAGAGCATCGACAACAAAACCAACTCGTTTTTCGTGCTGGATCCGGCAAACGGCAGGCGCGCTGATATTGGGGTGGTCCGCGAATCCGGGAAAGCGCCATACCTGCGCACCTATGCGGATGGCCAGTGGAACAACAATCTGTTGTCCCTCAACCAATGCCCATTGAAGTAATCTCCGTTCGACAAGGAAATCAAAATGACAACGCCAAAGAAGCCAGGTCAAAGCACCGGCGATAAGGGTGGGATCTACCAGGAGGTAGGCCCAAGGGGAGGAAAGCAGCCGAACTACACAACGGTACCGGACAACCGACAATTGCCGCCCACAACCAAACCAGGCCACGGGTGGGCACCGGTGAAGGTGACACCCAACAGCAAACGCTGAGCCATGGCATGGCATCCACAGCGGGATGTGAGCGTTCGTGCCGTCGCTCTGCCGAACCATCAGGAAGTTGTCGTCACCGACTTTGGTGCGACCTACGACTGAGACGGCGGTACCGGCCCGGGGGTCATATCGATAGTGGATCTGCGCTTCTGAAAACGCCTGTTCCTGGGCAGTATGTCTCTGCTTCGCCCGGAACTGGCAAAAGCCACATCGCCAAGGCGCTGGCCTACCAAGCCACGCTGCAGGGCTACGACGTGCGCTACGTCGAGGCCGACAACGCGTTTGCCCACTACAGCCTGGCCAACCCGCAGGAACAGGGCAAGCTGCTGCGCGACTTGCTCGAACCCGATCTGCTTGTACTTGACAATCTGTTCCTGGCCCGGCGCATTGCCGACGCCGGCGGCGAGATGCTCCAGGCCATCGTGCACCAGCGCTACAAGCTGCGCAGAAGCATCGTGGTGATCTCAAACCGGGTGGTTCAGGACTGGGGCAAGTACCTGGGCGACAACACGACGGGGACCACCATCCTGGACCGCCTCATGCACCGATCAACCCTGCTGGAGTTCGAAGGACGCAGCTACCGACTCAAGGAGGCCGCCGCGCGCATGGCGCGCGACTCATCAGACGACTGATAATTCCCGGGTCCTGCCTGGAGGAGTTTGACTGGCCAAAGGTGGGGGAGTTTGAGGTGGCCATCGGGGCACAGGGGGCAAGTGGTGGTTGACGACAGCCCGTCACCGCTGATTGGCTGCACGAAGACGACTTACGTCGGGAGCCGGAAAAAAATCACATCAGCATTCGCCACGTCGAGCGGGCCAATCCGTCGATGCGCGTGGGCATGCATCGGCTTGGCAGGTTCACCAACGCATTCAGCAAGAAGCTGGAGAACCACATACATGCGGTCAGCTTCTACTTCATGGTCTACAACTTTCTGAAGATTCACAAAACCATCAAGACCCCTCCATCGATGGACGCAGGCATCACGACCTACTACCTCTGAAACATGGAAGCCGCTGTGAAGATGTCTGAGTCGATGGGCTTACCGGACACGCCGAATTCCAGAGATTGCCGGTAGGACGGCATCCATTTTTGGGGTTATAGGTGAAAGCACTGATGCGGCGGAGCATTGCGTATATACAATTGAGCCCATGAAAAACCTGATTGTCTCAGCGCCGACCAAGGTCAAGCTCAAGACAAAGCACAATATGACGATAGCTGAGGTACGTCAATGCTTCCTCAATAGAAAAGGGAGGCTGTTAGTGGACAACAGAGCATTGACCAAGACGAATCCGCCCACACTCTGGTTTTTGGCGCTTACCAATAGAAATCGATACTTGAAGATTGTGTATATACAGAAAAATATGGAAGTTCATTTGAAGACAGCTTTTGAACCTAACGACGAGGAGCTGGCGATTTATCGCCTTCACGGCGATGTTTGATTACTTTTAATTGAAACCAACAGGAGATTTATGATGGCTACCGCGAAGATCAAGGACACCCCTGAGGCTTGGGACGATGGTGAACTGGGTCGTGATGCGCAGTTCGCTGAAGTCGCAAATGCAGATCACGAGTCCGCATTGAGTGAAGCATTGGAAATGCAGGCAATATCGATCCGGCTGCCTAAAGAGCTGGTAAAACAATACAAGTTGATAGCTGGCTTCCACGGGGTCGGCTATCAACCACTGATGCGAGACATCTTGCATCGCTTTGTAAAGGGCGCCTTGAAGGAAATTCTTGAGCAGCAAATAAAGGCGGAGGAAAAAAAGCCGCCAAGAGAACCATTGGTGCCGCTTAAATTGGCGGCTTAAGATTGACTGGAACCCGCTTCGGCGGGTTTTGTCTTTTGATGCGCCAGCTAATTTGTAAGCGGGCTCATTGAAACTGAAATATCGTCTGTATTTTACGGCAGTCATTTCGTTGTGGCGGTTCTACATTGCCTTACCAACCCTACAAGAACGCGCACCATGAAAACCTATCGCATCGCATTTATCCCCGGTGACGGCATTGGCAAGGAAGTGCTCCAGGTCGGCCAGCAGGTATTGCGGGCGCTCGCCGCCAGCCAATCCGGCTTTGGCTTCGCTTTCACCGGCTTCGACTGTGGCGGCGACTATTACCGCCGCCACAGGCGTCACGATGCCAGTCGACGGGCTGGACCAATTGCGCCACAACGACGCCATTCTGTTCGGCTCGGCCGGTGATCGGGATATTGCCGACCACATCACGCTGTGGGGTCTGCGCCTGAAGATCAGTCAGAGCTTTGACCAGTACGCCAACGTGCGGCCGACGCGCATACTGCCCAGCCTCGAGAGCCCGTTGCGCCATTGCGGCCAGGCCGGTCTGGCCTGGGTCATAGTGCGCGAGAACTCCGAAGGCGAATCCGCCGGTGTGGGCGGGCGCGTGCACCAGGGTCACCCCATCGTGGCCGCCCCTGACGTGTCGACGATGACGTGCGCCGGCGTGGCGGGCATCATGCGTTTCGCCTTCAAGCTCGCCCTCTCGCGGCCGCGCCGCAAGCTGACCGTCAGCACCAAGAGCCACACCCAGCGCCACGCAATGGTCATGTAAGACGAGATCGCCACGCAGGTGGCGCAAGAATTCGCCGATGCGTCGTGGGACAAGGAACTGGTGGACGTCGCCAGCGCACGCATGGTGAACCGGCCTGCGTCGCTCGACACCCTGGTGCCAGCAAACCTGCACGCCGATATCCTGAGCGATCTGGCCGCTGCGCTGGCAGGGAGCCTGGGCATCGCACCCACCGGCAATATCGACCCCGAGCGGCGCTACCCTTCGTTGTTCGAACCGATCCACGGCTCGGCCTTCGACATCATGGGCCAGGGGTTGGCGAATCCAGTCGGCACCTTTTGGTCCTGCGGCATGCTGCTGGAACACGTGGGCGAAACCGACGCGGCGGCAAGCCTGCCGCGCGCCGTCAAATCGGTGACGGCCAACCCCGCTCTGCACACCCTTGACCTGGGCGGCCAGGCGCGCATCGCGGACGTAACGCAGGCAGTCTGCGCCGCGCTGGAGTGACCGCCAACCTTGGCGTGCACACGTAAGCGCGCGTCGCTTGCGGACCATCTGGAAGCGGGGGGCTTGCCCATACTGTGGCGACTTGGGGCAACACGCCCTGCACCCTGACCTGGAGCACCCGCATGGACGACGCAATGGCAACCGCAGAAACCCAGGCCCCGCGTGGCCGCCGCGCCGGTGGCGGGCGCGAAGCCAAACGCGCAGCACGGTCTGCCCGCAGCGTGCAGTCGGCACCCTACATCACGCGCAAGATTCCCTATTACGAAGTGCTGGACGAAGAAGGCCTACAAACCATCGAGCGCAACGCCGACACCATCCTGGAAGAAACCGGTATCGACTTCCGTGACGACGCCGAGGCGCTGGAACTGTTTCGCGCCGCCGGCTGCGACGTGAAGGGTGAGCGGGTGCACTTCCCGCGTGGCCTCGCGAGAAAGATCGTGCAAGCCACGGCGCCGCGCGAGTTCATGCAGTACGCACGCAACCCGGCGCACAACGTGGTGATCGGCGGCAAGAACACGGTGTTCGCGCCCGCCTATGGTTCGCCCTTTGTGCGCGACCTGGACAAGGGGCGGCGCTACGCCACCATCCAGGATTTCCAGAATTTTGTGAAGCTGACCTACATGGCGAACTCGCTACACCACTCGGGCGGCACGATTTGCGAACCGGTGGACCTGCCGGTGAACAAGCGCCATTTCGACATGGTCTACGCGCACATGAAGTACAGCGACAAGCCCTTCATGGGCTCGGTCACGCACCCGGACCGTGCCCGCGATACGGTCGAGATGGCCAAACGCCTTTTTGGCGACGACTACACCGACCCGGTGACCGGCAAACCACGCACCGTCATCATCAACCTGATCAACGCCAACTCGCCGATGACCTTCGATGAGACCATGCTGGGTGCGGCCAAGGTCTACGCGCGCGCCAATCAGGCGACCATCATCACGCCCTTCATTCTGGCTGGCGCGATGTCGCCCGTCACCGTGGCGGGCACCTGTGCGCAGACACTGGCCGAAGCGCTGGCCGGTATGGCGTTTGTGCAGTTGTGCAACCCCGGCGCGCCGGTGGTGCTGGGCAGTTTTGCGTCGAGTATTTCCATGCAGTCCGGCGCGCCCACTTTTGGCACGCCCGAGCCGGCTTTGGTGTTGTACGTGATGGCGGCGCTGGCGCGGCGCATGGGTGTGCCGTTTCGCTCCGGCGGCGGCCTGTGTGGCTCCAAGATTGCCGATGCGCAGGCCGCGTCCGAGTCCGCCAACACCCTGCTGCCGACCTGCCACGCGGGTGTGAACTTTGTGTTGCACACGGCCGGCTGGCTGGAAGGCGGCTTGTCCATGGGCTACGAAAAGTTCATCATGGACGTGGACCAGGCCGGCATGATGCACACGCTGATGGCCGGCGTGGACATGTCGGAAAACGGCCAGGCGATGGACGCCATCCGCGAGGTCGGCCCGGGCAAACATTTTCTCGGATGCGCGCACACCCAGGCCAATTTCGAGACCGCGTTCTACCGCTCGCCGATCACCGACAACAACAGTTACGAGCAGTGGGAAGCCGAAGGCGCGCGCGACCTGGCGCAGCGCGCCAACGCCACTTGGAAAAAGAACCTGGCCGAATACGAAATGCCACCGATGGATGCGGCGGTGGACGAAGCCATCCTGGATTACGTGAACCGCAGGAAGGCGTCGTTCCCGGATTCGAACGTCTGAACCGGCTTTGCGCATGACAGCGGTTCACACGGGCTCCTGTTTGTGTGGCGCCGTGCGTTACGAGGTGCGTGGGCTGCTGCGTGACAGCATCGCCTGCCACTGCAGCCAGTGCCGCAAGACCAGTGGGCACTACTGGTCTGCCACCCAGGCGAAGACGGCCGACCTGCATCTGCTGGAAGGGCGCGGGCTGCGCTGGTTCCGCTCGTCCGGCATTGCGCAGCGCGGATTTTGCCAGCACTGTGGCTCCAGCCTGTTCTGGCGCCCCGACGGCGCGGATACCACGTCAATCGGCAGCGGCACGCTGGATGGGCCCAGCGGACTCAAGACCATGTGCCACATCTACGTTGCCGACAAAGGCAACTACGTCGATATCGCACCGGCTGTGGCGCAGTGGCCGCAGGGCCGGCCCGGCTAGCCTCCCGGGCGGCTCTTGAGTTGCTTCTCAATCCGCCGCAAAAGAGATCTCGCCTGGTTCAGGCACTCTTGCAAAGTCGCATCGGTCACCGGTTCGCCATCGTAATCCGCGAGGTTGCGTTGCTTGCGCAAACCGTCCAGTATGCGCACGCACGCATCGTCTACACCAAGAGTGTGTGCCAAGCATTGGATTGCAGTCTGGTGATGTCCCGGCTTGCTGGTCGAAGTCCTGAATCCTTCGAGATGCAGGCCCATGTCTGCCACCGTACGGATCGTGGTGTAGGCGCAATCAAATCGCGTCTCAGGGCTATTCTGCACGAGATCGGCATCGTGCAGGCGTTGTTTTGCGGATGCCAGCATGCGCTTGATCAGGTCCGCCGAATATGGCACTTGATCGAGTTGCCCAATCCGGACCAGGTTAAGCAAGTTGATCGAGTTCATGCTGCGTTCCGATCAGGAACAACTTCGGCTTTGACAAAACGTCCAGTAGAAAAGGCGACTTGGACCTGAGCTTGGAGCGCCATTCGTCGGGTGAAAAGACTTTCGGATTGATTTCACGATGCAGGGCAGTTTGCGCTTCATACAACAGGCTCACTGTCTCCCCAAACTCCACGTCACCAATGACGCAGACATCAATATCACTACCAGCGCTCTCCTGAGACCGCGCCACCGAGCCAAAAACGAAAGCGGCCGCAATGCGATCTGAGGCGCCACTGAGGGCCAACTTCAGCACATCGGCCAAGCCAATCGTCTTGCGAAGCAAGGCACTCAGTTCGGGGTACACCGGATGGCCCTCATTGGCGAAGAATCGCACCTGATTGCCAACGCGCTCTTGCAGGAGCAAGCCCGATTTGTGCAAGCGGCCAAGCTCCTTGCCCATCGTGCCGGCTACGGTGTTCGTCAGGCGCGCGATCTCACGCACATGCAGTTTCCGCTGCGGCTGCAACAACAGCAATGCAAGCGCCTTTCCCCGGTATTGCAACGGGAACAATAGTTCGGAGACGGAGCATATCGTTTCTTTCAAGGCTACGATTGTATCTAATGGTGAAACATTCGGCAACCAACGTCTACCTTCGCAAAGCCTCAGTCAAACGCCCAGGCCGCCACCGCCGTCGGCCCGACCAACCCGTCCCACAATTTGCGCCCCACCGCGTCGCTGCCGGCACCTGACGCCACCATCAGCGGCAACAGATGCTCTTCACGCGGGTGCGACAGTCGGCCTGCAGGCGCAGAGGACCATTGGGCCAATTGCGCCTGCCGGTGCGCAGCGTCCCCGTGCAGGGCGCCGTCCAGCCAGTGGTCGAACTGCGCCGCCGCCGGGCCATTGCCAAGCTGGCGCAGGTTGTGGTAGCTCATGCCGCTGCCGACGATCAGCACGCCTTCGTCGCGCAACGGGCGCAAGGCTTTGCCGATGGCCACGTGGGCCTGCGGATCGAGCCCGGTCTTGAGCGACATCGCAACCACCGCAATGTCGGCCTGCGGGTACATCACCTTGAGCGGGATGAAGACACCATGGTCCCAACCGTGGGCAGGATCAACCTCCACCGCGATCTGTGCCTGGCGCAGCAGGCCGGCCACCTTGGCGGCCAACTCCGGTGAGCCCGGCGCGGGGTAGGTCAGGGCGTAGGTTTCCTTCGGGAATCCGTAATAGTCGTAAATCAAGGCAGGGTTGGTGCCGCCCGTCACGGTGACGACCGGTTCTTCCCAGTGCGCGGTAATGATCAGGATCGCGCTTGGCTTGGCAGGCAAGAGCGCGTTGAAGCCCGCCAGGAATTCACCCATGGGCCGGAACATGTCGGCCATTCCGTCGTGCAGGAAAAAAGCCGGGCCGCCGCCGTGCGGAATGTAGGCGGCGGGCATGGTGCTGGGGGTTGTCATGTGGGTAAGCCCTTTCAATGGCGTTTCACGCGCCGCGCATCAAAGGCAGGAGCCGCAAATGGCGGAAGGAAACAGCGCGAATTGTCTCTGAAGTGGCAATGGGGCCGGGAAAACCCTTATCATCTATGAATGATCTAACGTATACATTAACTAATTCATTGATTCACTTCGCGATGTACACGGCCCCTGCCTCAACCGTCACGCCTCTGGCTGGAAACGCAGTGTTGGCGCAGACGCACTGGACCGGTAGCGGCCTGTACAGGCCGGAGTGTGTGCTAACAACCTCCAAAGGCGATGTCTACTCTGCCGACTGGCGCAGTGGAGTCGCGCACATACTGCCAAACGGCGAGTCGCGTCTGTACGCCGCACAGACGCAAGACGGCGAGGTGCTCAAGCCCAACGGAATCGCCTTATTGCGGGACGGCTCTTTTTTACTGACCCATCTGGGCGTCACACGCGGGGGCGTCTTCCGGCTGCAGCGCGACGGCCGCACCACGCCTTTTCTGTTGCAGGCGGATGGTGTCGATTTGCCGCCCACCAACTTTGTTGTGGAAGACGCGGCCGGACGTTTCTGGATCACGGTCAGCACGCGCCTGGCACCGCGCGATCTGGGATACCGGCGCAGTTGCGACGATGGCTTCATCGTCATGGTCGAAGCCAGTGGCGCGCGCATCGTGGCCGACGGCTTGGGCTACACCAACGAATGCCTTGTCGACATCAGCGGCAAGTGGTTGTACGTCAACGAAACCTTCGGGCGCCGCCTGTCGCGTTTTCTCATCGGCAGCGACGGCAGTCTGGGCAGTCGGCAAGTGGTCACCGAGTTCGGACCCGGCACCTTTCCCGACGGCCTGGCGCAAGACGCCGAAGGCCACTTCTGGATCACCAGCATCGTGAGCAACCGGCTGATCCGCGTGGCACCAGACGGGAAGCAGACGGTCTGGCTGGAAGACTGCGAGGCGGCGCACCTGGAATGGGTTGAGCAGGCGTATGCCACCAACACGCTGGGGCGTCCGCATCTGGATGGCGTCAATAGCCAGGTCTTGAAGAACATATCCAGCCTGGCATTTGGCGGGGCCGACCTGCGCACGGGCTACCTCGGCTGCCTGCTGGGTGATTCCGTGGCCACGCTGCAGATGCCGGTGGCCGGCCATCCGCCATTGCATTGGAGTTACGAATGAACCGCGCGCACAAGGCTTCGCCCGACGGCACTTCGATGGTGGACGCCGCCTACCAGAACATGCGCCGACGCATTCTGGACAACGTGTGGGCACCCGGGTTCCAGGCGCTGGAGGGTGAAATCGCGCTGCAGCTGGGCATGAGCCGAACGCCCGTGCGCGAAGCCCTGATACGTCTTGCCAACGAGAGTCTGGTGGAGGTCATTCCGCGGCGCGGCATGCGCGTGCTGCCGGTTTCTCCGACCGACATGAAGGAGATCTACGAAATTCTCGGGGCGCTGGAGAGCACAGCCGCAGAGATGCTCGCCGCGCGCAAACCGGACGACGCTGAACTGCAACCGCTGGTGGCCGCAACCCGCGCGATGGAACTGGCGCTGGAGCGCGACGACCTCGACGCCTGGGCCAAGGCGGATGAGAGTTTCCACGAGCAGCTTGTCAACATGGCCGGTAACCGCATGCTCGCAGAGGCTGTATTCAGCTACTGGGACCGTGCCCACCGCGCCCGCATGTTCACACTGCGCCTGCGACCGAAACCGGTCAACTCGACCAAAGAGCACATGGCGCTGGTCGACCGCCTGCGCGAAGGCGACGCGGCCGGTGCCGCGACGGTAAATCGCGAACACCGGCAACGGGCGAATCGCGAACTGCTCGCCATCTTCGAACGTTTTCGCCTGCAGCAGATGTAGACACAGGAAGCCCCACCGCATGTTATCGAGTTACCACATCGCCGTCCTGCCAGGCGACGGCATCGGAAAAGAGGTCATGCAATCGGCCGCAGACGTACTCGCGGCCGTGGCGGCCCGCACCGGCGCCACCTGCCAGCTCGACTACCAGCCAGCCGGAGCGCAGCACTATCTGGACAGCGGCGTGGCCTTGCCCGAGCCCACACTGCGCACCTGTGAACGGGCCGACGCCATCCTGTTCGGCGCGATGGGTTTGCCGCACGTACGCGGAGCCGACGGAACCGAGATCATCCCGCAGCTCGATCTGCGCTTTCATTTCGACCTCTACGCCGGGGTGCGGCCGATCCGTGTGTTTCCGGGTTTGCCGACACCGCTGGCGCATCCGCTGGCGCGCAGCATTGACCTGGTACTGGTACGCGAGAGTACCGAAGGCCTGTTCTACGCGCGCGGGCGCGGCGACGTTCGCTCAAGCGACGGTGTCGTGAGCGAGGTCTACGACACCATGAAGATCAGCCGCGTCGGCACAGCGCGGGTCTGCGAATTTGCCTTCGCCTTGGCGCAGCGGCGCGCGCAGCAAAAGGGGCGTGTGGCACGCGTAACCAACGTTGACAAAGCCAATGTGTTTGCGTCGATGGCGTTCTGGCGTGCCATCTTCGAAGAGACTGCCGCCCGCCATCCGCAGGTGACCACCGACAACGCCTATGTAGACGCGATGGCGCTCAATCTGGTGCTCAAGCCCTGGACTTTTGACGTGCTGGTCACCGAGAACATGTTTGGTGACATCCTGTCGGACCTTATTGCGGCCCTGGCTGGCGGCATGGGTATGGCACCCTCGGCCGACATCGGCGACCGGCACGGCCTGTTTCAACCCGCGCACGGCACCGCCCCCGATATCGCCGGCCAGGGCAAAGCCAACCCGACGGCGATGCTGCTGTCGGCGGCGATGATGCTGGACTGGCTGGCGGTGCGCGCCAGCGACCCGCACCTGGCCGAGGCGGCACAGTTGATTGAGCGCGCGGTGGAGACGGTGTTTGCGCACGGCACCGTGCGCCCGATGGAGTTTGGTGGCCCGCACGGCACACCCGAGATCACACAGGCCGTCATTGCTGCATTACAGGTGGTTCCCTGACATGAACCCCGACCAGTTCGCCCCCCGTCGCCGCTGGCGCGTTGCCGTGGTCGGCGCAGGCTACTTCAGCCAGTTCCACCTGCAGGCCTGGGCCGGCATGCCGGATGTCGACATCGTGGGCCTGTGCGACACCGATCCGGCGCGGGCCGATGCACTTGGGCAACGCTTCGGTATCCCTGAACGCTTCACGCAGGCGCAGAGCATGCTCGATGCGTGTGCGCCTGACCTCGTCGATGTGGTGTTGCCACCGGCCCATCAGGCCGACGTCCTGGAAGCTGTGGTCAAGCGGCGCCTCTCGGCGATCTGTCAAAAGCCTTTCGGGACCAGCTTCCAGCAAGCAGCCGACTTTGCCGCTGCCGCCACAGACGCTGGCAGCCTGCTGGTGGTGCACGAGAACTTCCGTTTCATGCCATGGTTTCGCGAGGCCCACCGGTTCATCCATAGTGGGGAGCTCGGCACGTTGCACGGCGTCAGCTTTCGATTGCGCCCCGGAGATGGGCAAGGTGCCGATGCGTACCTCAACCGCCAGCCGTATTTCCAGACCATGCCGCGCCTGCTGGTGGTCGAGACCGCCATCCACTTCATCGACTGCTTCCGTTACCTGGCGGGCGAGGTGGTGGCTGTGTACGCCCGCTTGCGCCGGCTCAACCCCGTGATCCGCGGGGAAGATGCGGCACTGATCACCTTCGAGTTCAGCAACGGCGCCAGCGGCCTGTTCGACGGCAATCGGCTGAACGACCACGTGGCCGACAACCCGCGCCGCACGATGGGTGAAATGTGGCTTGAAGGCAGCAATGGCGTGTTGCGGCTGGATGGCGACGCCCGCCTGTGGTGGAAACCACACCACGGCCACGAAATGCGCCATGCGTATCCGGGTGCCGGGATCGACGGCTTCGGTGGCGGCGCCTGCGCGGCCTTGCAACGCCACGTGATTGACTGCCTCGCCAACGGATCCCAACCCGAGAACACGGCGTGCGCCTATCTTGACAACTTGCGGCTGCAGGAGGCGGTGTACCAGTCGCACCAGACCGGGCGCCGCGTCGACCTCGCAGACTTCAAACCGGCACCAGCCGAACCGGCCGACCACCCACTCTTCCCCCCACCACTTCAAAAGGAGACGTTATGCGCAACCACCCCACCCTGACCCGTCTGGCAATCGCGCTGGCCGGCCTCGCATTGGCGAGCGCCGCCCAGGCTCAGACCGTTCTCAAATTCAGCCACACCGACCAGCAGGCAGGCGCGCGCCAGGCCGCCGCATCGCTGTTCGCGAAGAAAGTCGAAGAGCTGACGCAGGGCCGCTACAAGGTGCAGGTCTTTTGCTGCAGTCAGCTTGGCAACGACCCGAAGAACATCGAGCAGGTGGCCTTGGGTGGCATCGACTTCACGGTGTCGGGCACCGGCTCCTACGCGCCGCACGTACCCACACTGAATCTGACCGCCCTGCCCTATCTGGTCGAGAGTTACGCACAGGGCTGGAAGCTGTACGACGAATCCAAGTGGCTCAAGGAGCAGTACGACAAGGCGCCGGCCAAGGGCTTTCGCTTTCTCTCCACCTGGGAGGCCGGGTTTCGCAGCATGACCACCAAGGATGCGCTGAACTCGCCGGACGACGCCAAAGGCAAGAAGCTGCGCACCTTCCCCAACGAGATGATGCGCTGGACGCTGGAGGCGATGGGCTTCAACATCCAGATCATGCCGCTGCCTGAGGTTTACCTCGCCATCCAGCAAGGCGCGGTGAGTGGTCAGGAAAACCCGATCGACACGATTTACTCGAACAAGTTTTATGAAGTGGCGCCGCACGTCACGCTGACCAACCACACCTACAGCCCGATCCCGCTCGTCATCTCGGAGAAGACCTGGCAAAAGTTCTCACCGGCCGACCAGAAAGCGGTGACCGAGGCAGCCAACATCGCCGCCAAGTTCAGCCGCACCATGATTGCCGGCAACGACGACAACCAGCTCAGGGAGATGGCCTCCAAGGGCGCCAAGATCAACGCCCGGCCGAACGTGGCAGCCTTCCGCGCGGCAGTTCAGCCGGTCTACGCCAAGGCACGCGAGAAGTACGGCAACGATGTCGACACTTTCATGAGGGACGCCGAAGCAGTCCGCAAGACCACGAAATAGACGATGACCGCCTACCTGACTCCAGTGGCAGCCGCACCGCTGCCGATTCGACTCGTCGGGCGGCTCGTGGACTGGGCCGTGATCAGCATTGGCGCCGCCATGGCCGCATTGGTCTTCCTCAACGTGAGCCTGCACATCATCCACATGGACCTGGCATGGGTGACCGAACTCGGTGAGTTGATGATGGTCTGGGTCACGTTCCTTGGAGGCGCCTGTGCGGCACAACGCGGGGCGCACATGACGATCACCGAGTTCATCGACAAGCTGGAGGCACCACAACGGCGCTGGGCCGACGCCGCCGTACAGCTGGTATGCCTTGGAATGTTGCTCATTCTGACGCGCTACGGCTGGGCGCTGGTGAACCGCAACTGGGGCAATCAGCTGACCGTCCTTGAATGGCCGATGGCGATCCAGTACATGGGCATGGCGACCGGATGCAGCCTGATGGCCCTTTTCGTCGGATTCGACCTTTGGCAAATCCTGCGCGGCGTACCGCGCGGCCTGCGCTACCCCGCATCCGAGTAAAGACACGATGCTTGCCCTGACCCTGTTTGGCATTTTCTTCGCCATTGCCCTGGCCGGCGTACCGCTGCTGTTCGCGATGCTGGTCACCACCGTCGGCGTGATCTGGGCCAGCGGCATGACGCACCCGATGGAGACCATCTTCCTGTCGTTCATCGGTGGTGTAGAGCCCTTCATACTGCTGGCGGTGCCACTGTTCATCTTCGCTGGCGAGTTGCTGGCGCAGGGAGGCGTCGGCAAACGCATCGTCGAATTCGCGCGCGTGCTTTTTGGCTGGCTGCCCGGCGGGCTGGGTGTGGTGACGGTTGTCAGTTGCACGCTGTTTGGAGGAGTGTCCGGCTCGGCGATAGCAGACACCGCAGCCATAGGCTCGCTGGTGATCCCGGCGATGGTGGCGCGCGGCTACTCCCGTGGCTTCGCCGCTGCCCTGTTGGCCGTAGCCGGCACGATTGCTCTCTTGATGCCGCTGTCGATCCCGTTCCTGATTTACGCCTTCATCAGTGGCGTGTCCATGCGCACCTTGTCGATGGCCGGCCTGTTGCCCGCCCTTGCAACCGCGCTCGCGCTGATCGTGGTCTGCATGTGGCACGGCCGCCGCAGCGGTTGCGACAACGGTGACGAGCGCTCCACTCCAGCGCAGATCTGGGCCGCAACCCGCGCCGCCGGCCCGGCGCTGTTGATGCCGATCATCATCATCGGGGGCATCTGGACCGGTGTCTTTACACCGAGCGAGTCCGCTGCAGTTGCGGTGGTCTATGGCATCGTCGTCTCATTGTTCTATTACCGTGACCTGCACTGGAGCCGCTTGCCGCAATTGCTGCTGAATGCCTTCATGACCAGCGCCACAGTGATGCTGGTGATCGGCGCAACCGGGGCGATGGCGTGGCTGATCACGGTCGAGCAGGTGGCGGTCCAGCTGGCAGCGTGGATCCAGGTGGTTGCCACGGAGCCCTGGATGTTCCTGCTGTTGTTCAATCTGTGCCTGCTGTTGCTTGGCATATTCATCGAGCCACTGCCGGCCATGCTGCTCTCGGCGCCGTTGTTCCTGCCGCTGGCCAAACACTTCGACATGGACATGGTGCACATCGGCGTCGTCATGACGGCCAACCTGGCCATCGCCCTGTACACGCCGCCGGTGGGTGGTACTCTTTTTGTGGCCGCGAAACTGGCGAAAGTGGGCATCGGCGAAATCACAAAGCACCTGTGGCCCCTGATGACGGCAACGTTTTCAATCGTCCTGCTCGTGACCTACATCCCGCAGCTGTCCACCTGGTTCCCGCGCTTCATCCAATCGCTTTAGTCGCCAACAAGTTGAGTCTTCACAAATCGTGCAAAAAATCGTCTGGCATCAGAAGTAACGATGTGGTTCAATTTGATCAGGCTGAACGCCCTGAATCCATTGAAATTCTGTATAAAACAAAGGCAACCCTGGAACACCTGCGAGAGTTCAAATCGGTTGAGAACTCAAAAATTTCGCGCGTCCGCGAGGCGTCTTCATGCCCTGGATCGACCCGTTTGGTTCCGGCTCGTCCGGCTTGGGGAAATACCGCACAATTCCCGCCATGACGATTGCATTGGGCTGTATTGCAGACGACTTCACCGGCGCCACCGACCTGGCAAACAACCTGGTGCGCTCCGGCATGCGCGTAATGCTGACTACCGGCATCCCGGATGCCCCGGTCGAAGATGTCGACGCCATCGTCGTGGCCTTGAAATCGCGCACCATCGACCCGCAGCGGGCGGTGGACATGTCGCTTGCCGCCGCGCGCTGGCTGCAGGCGCAAGGAGTCAAGCGCACCTACTTCAAGGTCTGCTCCACTTTCGACTCGACGCCGCACGGAAACATCGGGCCGGTCACTGAAGCCTTGATGGGCCTGCTCCAGGCACCGTTCGTTCCGGTTACGCCGGCGTTTCCCGAAGCGGGACGCACCATTTTTAACGGGCACCTGTTTGTCGGGGACCAGTTGCTGTCGGATAGTCCGATGCGCAACCACCCGCTGACACCAATGACCGACGCCAACCTGGTGCGGGTGCTTCAGGCGCAGCTTCGTGCGCGGCGCGTCGGGCTGATCAACCACGCCACGGTCGCCCTGGGTGGCGCTGCCATTGCCGAGCGGGCGCACGCCCTCACCAAGGCTGGATGCGCCATCGCCATCGTTGACGCGGTCGACGACCAGGCCCTGCAGCGGCTGGCCGCGGCGTGCAGCGAATGGCCCTTGGTGGTGGCGGGATCGGGGCTGGGCCTGGCACTGGCCCGTCGGCTCGGCTTCACTGAACGCGCCGAGGCATCCGCCCTTCCCGTGCCCAGCGGCACTGCGGCGATCATTTCTGGCAGCTGTTCGGCGGCAACAAATGCGCAGGTGGCGAACTTCATGGCGCGCGGCGGGCAGGCGTACCGCGTCGACGCGATGCGCCTGGCCAGCGGCGAAGACTGCGCCGCAGCCGCACTGGACTGGGCAAGCGAGCGTCTGGGCGCCGATCCGATTTTGGTCTATGCGACTGCAGCACCGGATGTGGTGGCCCAAGCCCAGAGCAACGCCGGAGCACACAACGTCGGCGAACGGGTTGAAGCCGCACTTGCGACCGTCGCCAGTGGCCTGGTCGCGCGTGGTGTGCGCCGACTTGTCGTTGCCGGCGGCGAGACCTCCGGCGCCTGCGTGAATGCCCTGGGCATAGACCGCTTGCGCGTCGGCCTGCAGATCGCCCCCGGCGTACCATGGTGTCATTCGCAGAATCCCGACCTGCACATCTCGCTCAAATCCGGAAACTTCGGAGGCCCTGACTTCTTCCACGATGCCTTTGCCGTCCTGAACCGCGGCAGCACCGACAGGTCTGCAAAGGCCTGAGCATGCCAGCCGCACGCCCATGAACGAATCTGAACCCGCCGTCCGGGAGTCGATCTGCCGCGTTGGCCGCTCCTTGTACCAAAGGGGTTATGTCCATGCCACGGCCGGCAACATCAGCGTACGTGTTGGCGCCGGTTTCATCATCACGCCCACCGACGCCTGTCTGGGTGATCTGCAGCCCGACCTGCTCGCCGCCGTGGATGACACCGGCACGCAGCTCAGCGGGGAACCAGCCAGCAAAACGCTCGCCCTGCACCGGCGCATCTATGCCAGCGCGCCAGAGGCGGGTTGTGTCATCCACACGCACAGCCATCATCTGGTTGCGCTGACGCTCCAGGGTGTCTGGCAGCCAGACGACATCCTGCCGCCGTTGACCCCCTATTACGTGATGAAGGTCGGGCATGTCCCGCTGGTGCCGTACCACCGGCCCGGAGACCCGCAAGTGGCGGAGCTGGTCGCTGGCCTGATTGGGCAATACGCCAGCCGCGGCACGCCCATTCGTGCCGTGATGCTGGACCGGCTGGGCCCGAACGTCTGGCATCGGAGCGTGGAACAGGCGAGCGCCGTGCTGGAAGAACTGGAAGAAACCGCGCGGCTCTGGCTGGCCTGCGGACGTACAGCGCAGGCCCTGACCGGGCAACAGATCCAGCAACTGCGCGAAAGTTTTGGCGCGGTGTGGTAA
>ENA-ORBV01007569-ORBV01007569.1-microbial-mat-metagenome-genome-assembly--contig:-NODE-7569-length-18616-cov-5.219807_pt1 | contig 18616 bp, 14 predicted proteins | sample MGYA00237777_ERZ505514 | MGnify/ENA primary metagenome ERZ505514 (study PRJEB26160, sample SAMN06269048) | microbial mat metagenome | isolation source: Oligotrophic lake microbial mat | place... | reverse complement strand
ATCGATTGCTCAGTCGTTCCGCTACTCGAAAGAGGCGAATTCATATCGTACAAAATGGGCACCGCTCAATTTCCATATTTAGAGTCACATAAAAATCAAAGCATACAACTTATTCTTTGGACTTTCTTAGAAATGCATAGCGCAGGATAGCCCGTCCTTGAAAGAAAATACTACATGTGCTCTCGTAAAGTACTAGCTCTCAACATGACTGAAGCCGAGTGCCGACTTGGGCTACTCCACTTGCATAGCAATCGTGCCCGAAAAAGCTGGGCTTTTCTTCGAACATCAATCTGCTCCAAATTTGAATAGAGACTGTTTTAAAGTGAAAAAACATTAAACACTATAATTCGTTCGTTCCTTCATTCATTCTCGCATCATGGACGATCGATACAGGTATCCATCGCTTTCCACGTGCGGTGGTTATGGTCGTACTGGTAGCAGTAGCACTGATGACATTACATGCACACGAAAGCCTTGGTAGATCACAAAGACTCCAACCATTTCGTTTCCATTTCGATTTCAGTACGACAATTAGTTGATGTTGAGAGACGGTATGTCGGGAATCTCATCTTCCTCCTCTGCTTTTGCAGCAGCTGCCTCCTTTTTGTCATCTCCTTCTTCCTTCTTGTCAGCATCCTCTCCTTCAGTCTTGTCCTTGAGTTCGGCACGTTTCTTTTCCACCTCCTCAAGTTTTTTGTTTCCTTCTTCTAGAGACACCTTCATTTTCTCTTCCATTTCCTTGACCTTCTTGGGATCTTTCAGAACGTCTTGTGTCTTTTTCATGTGTTGCTGAAATTGGGGATTCTGTGTCATTTTTTTCATTTGTGCTTGAAAGGCAGGATCTTGCATCATTTTCTGTGCCTCTCGCATCATTTCAGGATCCTATTGTTTCGAAAGTTGGTGGCGGTGTTGGATTTGAGTCATAAATAATCGAGGACGGTTCAATTCGAGGAGGTTCAGTGTGTAGGGTGGGTATGCGGGTAGGATGTGGGTTACGTAGAAGATGGCAGTGCAGTGGATTGGAAATTATGGTACAAGGAATGGATGACAAAAAGAAAGGAAGGTTTACAGTTAGTTCTGTTCGTTGGTTGATATCGGGTGCAAAACGAGAGGACTGGTGCGGTTTGACGCTCGGAGCCCAAAGCAGAAGAAATACAACACAGAACACAGAACGAACGAAACGGCACAAACCATACGCATCGAAGCAGCCGTGACCGCGGGCACCTTCTACTCATTCCGGCTCAAAGAAATATCCTCCGCGACTCATCGCGTACAACTTGGTAGCACCGCCAGACAGCCAAGCCCCTCACACGGCGGCGAACAAAGCGAAAGAGCGAGAAATGGGGAGTTTAATACTCACTTGCATATCCTTCATGAGTTGAGCGAGCATCATATTGTTCATAGCCATGGTTGCAGATTTATATTTTTCGAAAAGTTCAAGGAGTTGCTTGTTCGTTGGAATAATTGTGTTCTTGTGAAGTTACTTGAAGCTGTTTTTGTTCCAGAAGTTGATGATGATGGGTGAAGGTGGAGGTAGGGCGACCAATCATCTACAAGGGTCTATTTCGTGAGGATGAACCACCTCACACAAGTCGTGACAAAGTTGCTTCCAGTAAACACGTGTATTGATCGGCAAGTTGAACTTCAATAATTCGTCTGTCTGGTGCTCCAACATTTCCTCCAAAACGACCCGGACATGCTTGACGTCATGTACCTGGCTAAAACGGTCCCGCAGGAAATCGAAGGTTCCGACTTCGATTCTCGCTTTTGAAAAAAGAGGTTCGCTTTTCCAATCACGTCGTGCTGACTGATGTCCTGAAATATTGACCATCATCAATTCTCTGTCCATTGATTGATATTTCATTCCGAACGCTTTTTCTTCTTCTTCCTCCATGCAACAAGAATTTGAAGACACATTACATATGCAGTATTAATAACAATAGCAATACTTCAGGACATATATAGACAGACTGACAGACCATGGCCACAAGCGCACCCACTTTGACTGCTGATACAACAGCTTCCAAAAAGGAAACCCAAGGAGCAGAAAAAACCAATGATGATCCTTCACCACAATCTGCTGCACCGGCAGTGGTGCTCGCCACAAGCCAAAATCGATGGGTCGGCAAACCCATTCCATCCTTTGTCTCATATGGGATGACCTTTTTGGCCTTTCCTCTCAACATGATGGCAGGAGGGTTTACGCTGTTTACCTACGGTATTTTCTTTACCAACAATTTATATCTACGATCGTTTTGTCTCGTGTACACGGCATGGATGGCCTTGATGGATAGCAAACGATGTGACGGTATTGGGTATCCTTGTCACAATACATGGCCCTTCACCACTTTGCGGCGCTGGGTGCGCAACAATTGGTTTTATGCCGCACACTGCAGTTATTATCCCATTACACTGCACAAAACAGCCGAATTGCCTGCTACGATTGCAGATCCCAAAACAAAAGAACCACAAAAACAACAATACTTGTTTACGTGTCATCCTCATGGAGTCATTGGCGTGGGTACCATGGCTACTTTTGCTACGGATGAAGTCGGATTCAAGAAGCTTTATCCTGGATTGGAGACGTACATGACGGGTCTTCGTCAAGTGTTTTACACCCCACTCTTTCGAGATTGGTGCATGTTGGGAGGAATCTACTCTGCCGATCGATCCTCCTTTCATCATATTTTTACTACCAAGCAAGAATCGGCGGTTGTCAATGTACGTACTCGTGGGTGTTTTATACTTAATCGACTGTAATATATACACAATCAGTTTTGGTGGCCCTCGTTGACATGAATGAATGACGAGTGGAGGATGACGTTTGATGGATCGATGACGAATCATTATGGTGAATGCAGGATCTGACGAATCGCACCGGACGAAGTTGGTTGGAGGCATGATTGCTTAATCAACGATCCATTCGATTCTCACTTCTCATTTATTTTATTTTCCTTCTTTTTCATTCCTACTCTGTATCAACCATTCTTTAATAGTTGGGAGGAGCAGCCGAGGCCTTTATTGGATTAGGGACCAATCCCGCGACAGGTAACACCGTCATGAAATTACTCTTGAAAGATCGCAAAGGATTTTGTAAATTGGCACTGCAATACGGCGTCAGCATAGTACCGGTCATCACCTTTGAAGAACATTTGTTGTTTGATCTCTTGAAGTTATCCGAAACAGGAGGTGGCGTTGGTGGACTCTTGTACAAATTTCAATTGTATTTGCAAAAACAAGTCATTGGGTTTGCCCCCGTCCTGTTTTGGGGGAACTTGTGGCCCCTCATGCCCAAACGCCATCCCCTCAATGTCTTTGTCGGCAAACCGATTGCGTGTCCGCGGATTGCCAAGCCGACCCAAACCGACATTGACGCCACACATGACGAGTATTGTCGGGAGTTGGTAGACATGTTTCACAAGTTCAAAAAGCTAGTCAAGGGTTGTGAAGATTGGGAATTGGAATTGATTGAACATCCCTTCAAAAAAATCACCAAAATGTAAAAAAAACCCGCAGAGGACGCCATGGACTGAGCTGCCAATGCCATTCCATCTCTTTTACATACATAGAGTCGATTGGTTGATTCTCTACAAGTACAAATACTACGTCGTAGACTGCTTTAATATTTATTTACTTCTTCACTTCCATACTGTGAGATTTGACTACTGTGGTAGAACTAATTGTGGGTTGGTAAATGGGTGAAATCAACGTCTGAAGACTAGAAGTGGTGTGCGTCGGAGAATAACCGTAAGCGACCGAAGCGCAACAAAGTACGACTGTAACAGTACTACTACTACTAGCTACTAGCTAGCTAGAGTACTACTAGCTACTGTAACTACTAGTAAATACCAGTACAATGTAGTACTGGCAACTAGATGCAAGTATGTCATAGCACTTAACACCGCTGTATACCACAAGAACAACCCTACCTTCCTTCCTAAGAAGTATAGCTTACCATGGAAAACCGCTGTACATGTACTTAACGCGATGTTTTTGCCGGAGGTCTCATTTATCTTCCTTCCGTGTTCATGTACATGTATGCATGCATCCGGCTTATTTAAACCATAGTAGACAGACTATTGCAAGTAAAAATTGTACGTACCTGGAAGCTACGGTACGGTACCTGGTACCAGGTACTGTGCGTTGTACCAGGCACATGCACCACATCGTCCAGAGATGATGAGGCTTCTCGATCAAGACAGCCATCACACAGCAACATACAATCATTAACACGAGAGAAGCCAGCTGTACTGCTATTCCAAGATTAGTAGACTATAGTAGACTACGAACTAGCTAGTAGCGGAGAAGCCAGCAGCTACAGTACCTGAGCTACTAGCAGTCGCCGCCAGAGTAGTGAACAAAAGCAAAAAGCAAGACAAGAGAAGAAGACCATTCTGTAATAACAGTCCGGACAGTACACATCAAGTGAATAGTACTCTAGTAGTAGGATTCAGTTCAGTTCCGTACACTGTATCATTCACTCCTCCGCTCTCCTTGGCTGTTTCTTCTACAAAGGAAAACCGAACTTTGCACACGTAGGTTGTCACGTCTCATCCGTCGCCATCACTTCGAAGTACGCGCTAATAGCTATAGTCGAAGAAACCGCACTTAGTACGGCAATACAGCAAGAGCAAAGACAACAGGACAACACAGAAAGAATGGATCATAGTAAAGACCGACTCCTCGTGGATCGGTTGCTGAAACCAGCACCCGTCAGCAACTCGACGTTGAAAGCTCAAATGATCGCCTTGGAGATCTTAGATGACGACCAAGAACCACCCCTTCCCAAATTCAAGAAATTAAAACTTCAAGATGACGACGATTCGTCCTTTGCCTTTCAAAACCCCTCCAAGCGGTGTCTGCATCGGATTCACAGTGATTTGCAAAAGCTCTATCAAGATCCCATTGAAGGAATTTTTGTAGTCCCCGATGACGACAAGGCCAATCGATGTCATGCCATTATTTTGGGTCCTTCCGAGACGCCCTACGAATATGGATACTTTTATTTCCTTCTCGATTTCCCAGATCAGTATCCCCATGTGCCCCCGCGTGTCATTTTGCAAACCACAGGAGGAGGAACCGTTCGTTTCAATCCCAACTTGTACAGTTGTGGTAAGGTATGTTTGAGTATTTTGGGGACCTGGAACGGACCTTCTTGGACCCCGGCCTTGAACATTGGGAGTGTCTTGTTGAGCATTCAGTCCTTGATGAATTCCTTTCCCTACCATAATGAACCTGGCTTTGAATCGGTCAATCGGAATAGCAAGGAACCCCGCAATTACAATCACATCATTCGTCACGAAACCATTCGTGTGGCCGTTTTGGGTATGGTGCAATGGGCCTTGACAGCGCAACAGCAACAACCAAGTCAACAACCAAGTCAACAACAACAATACCCTTCACGCCAAGGCGATTCTCCCAGCAACAACAGCAACCAACAAATACTGCCTGAAAAATTGGCCGATTTGGTCGTCGAATCCTTTCGAGCCACGAGTGAATGTTGTCAATATTTGTGTGACGAATACAAAACGCTCGATGGCAAAGCCTTTCAAGATCCCTACCAAAAAAACAAGGGCACCTTTCATTTTCGGAGTCTACAGCGACGGTTGAAAGAAATGGAACAACAAGTTTCCACAACAACCACAATATCGTCCACGGCCTTATCGATATCGTCATCATCGTCCATATCATCCGTATCCCACAATGAGCAGCTGGGGCGGCAGAAAAGCAGTGAGACTAGTAGTGACGACATCATGATGTAAGAAGCGATGTGGTATTCTTAGGCAAGGGGCGGTGGCGTCAGCATCACGAGTGGCGCGTACTGTATGTAGATCCACCCCGATGTGGCATTCATACCAGACGGATTAAGTGTTTCCCGCACTATACCATGACCAAGGCCAGGTCTGTCGTTGACACTCCGAAGAATTTTATCCATATTCAAATGCATTTATAAAATAGAGCGTATGATTTTATTATAAATTATTTGTAATAATTATGTAACACTGGCCATTAGAAAGGACGTGCACATATGTGGGCCAACTGTCAAAATGCTGGCGAAGTTAAGTTTATTTAGATTATCACTCCTGCGAACTACAGTATTCTTTGGTGTGTGGAGGAGTAGAACCAAGCAAGCCTATGGCTACTCTTGCAGACAATGATCCCTCTTTGTAAGTCGTCCCTGCGGATAGTTAGTCCACAGGCTTTTGGTGAAGAGTCCGTTGCAGAAGATTCATTTGGAGGGAGCGGGGAAAGCGCAAGCAAACGTCAATGAAAGTTGTGCCCGCATTGTGGATAATTTTCCAAGTTTACAATATGTCGTTTCTGCTCGGCCCACAATTTCAGTGGATTGCTGGGGCAGCGGAATGCCTTGAAAACGTTCTTTTTCGGCGCCGCAGGTCGCAAAACAAAGCAATCAATCACCCCATGTACAGAATTCATTGCAGATAAAAGAAAGAATTTGCGTATTGATTTGATGGTTACCATCAGAAACGGAAACCAGTATTTCGAGCCCCTATGTATGAAGCCTCTCTCGCTCCTTCTGTGAAGTTTTCATCACGATCCGGAAGGTAGAGGCGCATTATTTTCCGTCATATATGCCTCCAATTGGGCAATTCTCTGCTCCAAGAAATGCCGTTCCGCCGCTTTGCGTTGCTTTTTCGTATCCTGGCCGTAATTTCGATTGCTCCAAACTTTTCCTTTTTCCTTTGGCTCATCTGGCAAGGGAATAAATAAATCTTGCTGCTCAAGTTCGGCCATGAGATCACTGACACGTTTGTGAAGATGTTCCAAAGAGTGTTGCTTCTTCTTCTTCTTTTGACGCTGTTGACGGTTCGGGTGCTGCGTTTTTCGCCTGTTCACGTGTTGTCTACCGCTGACATCGACTTTGTCCTTCAGTTGCTGCGTCAGAGAACGAAGCTCTTCCTCGAGCTCGGCATCTCCCTGGTTGTCGCATGCATCGTACTCGTCGCCATCTTCCCACATTGTGTTGGTGATGTTACCGGGCCGTTCGCCATGGCCTGCTCTGTGTATTTGTTGGTGTTTCCATACCGTAATGTTCAAACTTGTCCAATGAACTGATTTGATTCATTGATCTTGTCAACTGCAGGATGAATGAAACAACCTGCCAGCCCAGCAGACAGGAATCAATGACCACACTACAACATATTGGTTTTCCCGTGGGGGGTCTCACTCTCCACCCGGGCGATTAATGTATGGGAGAAAGCCCAGCCGCTTCGCGACTGTTGAGGGCGAAGCTAAGTAGCGTTCAGTACCAAGCCTACGTGGGAGCCTAACGAATACATACAACGAGAAGGACACAACCAGAAGGGCAAAATGCGCGAAAATCCGAAATTCGACAGGCACTCTGTGTAGATTAATGTACCGGTAACAAAATCAACATTTTGTTCACCACAAAAACACGTTCAAGCCGGGGGAGCTTGCATCAGAAACATTTTGTTATCTATGAAACGTGTTTGTTGAACAGTTGACATTGAAAACATTAAGTGCGAAACCGTCACTGTTGCGCTTTTTGTACTGAATGTGTTACACTTTTTGCACTGAATGTTCTGCAGCAAGCGCGCAGGGTTCACCAAACACATTCATCCCTCAAACTCCCTTGTCTTGGTGGTCTGCTGTGAGACCCAACAAAACCTTCAAACAAATGAATGGGCTTTTGTAAAATATCATTGCTAGCGTCTGTTAACGTATTTATGAGAAATGCCGCCATCCGAGGCCAGTATCGAAAATGATGTTTTGTACTGTACATATTCGTACTGCACCTGCCAGCCATGTCTATTGGAATGCCAGCTTATGCTAAATTTATCAACTGAGTGTGAATGAAAGGATCTGTTGTCGGGAATAATAAACGTAGTTCATCGATCAATGACTGGGCTCATTATTGCCCCTCAACGGCTTTTTATCTCTTTGGTTACCGCATTCTTCCTTTGTTCAGTGACTGGGGTTATTTCTTCAAGCTGGTAACCATGTATGCAATGCATTATTGTGTTCGTACTTTGTACAGTACCCGACGTAAATAATCAAGCGCTCACGAAGTCTAGTCTTGGTAGCTCTCATTATTATTTTATAGTACTCACATCGTCTACTGATTCTGACAGTAAATACACCTATCTGTTGGTTTTGAAAATCTTCAACAGAAAAGGATGTGCGCGTGAAATGACAGTGTAAGTTGGAATGAACCAGGGAGAAAAACTCAGCAACTGACTGACACACATCATGGTACGTAGTACATGTAGCGTGGTAGTACGTCGTAGTAACATTACTAGCTAGTCTACTATTACTGGTACAATGTACCGCTTCCAGGAAGTCCTGCTTCATGCAACGAGTAGACTACTCTACATTGCATTGCGAAACGAACCAACTCTATTGTTGTGTCAACATACTTCACGCAAGAGGTTCACATCACCAGATAACGTCTTTCTTTCTCTTGTCGTCTGCTCCATCCATCTAGCTACCAGTACACCCAAGTCAAGTCAAGCCAAGTCAAAGTCCGTTGCATCCATCTCACAGCTAACAGCTATCTATTTTATCCTCCATCGCCTCCATCAAGTCCTACTAGTAATTCCCTGCACTCCTTTCTTCCACTACCGCTACTACCGCTACTAGCAGTCTTACCAGTATCCAAAAATGTTGAAACAATTGCTTCCCAGTTCCTCGTCGCCCACCTCGACGGCTACCACTCTGATGGAAGAATACGATGAAATTCAAAATGCCAACATTTTTCCTTCCGCCGAAGCTGACGATGGCGTAGGCGCTTGTCCACTACCCGACAGTCATCATTCTGCCTCTATAGAAGGATGTCCTTCTCCCATTCGCATGACTACCAAAACTACGAGCAGTACTTCTCCTTCTACGACTACTGAAATGAGCGAAGCAGATAAGTTGCGACAAGAGGTCGAATTTTTGCGCCAACAATTGGCCGAACGCGATGGTACCGTCAACGAATTGCATCAACAAATTCAAGAAGACAAAAATGCCCACAAGAAATTACAGGCCAAATGGGATTTGTTTTTTGGAAGTGGTAGCAGTGGTAGTGGTAGTGGTAGTGGTGGTATGAGTACTACCTCGTATGGTGGCAATCGCTCCACGAGTCCTACACCGGCTTCTTCTTCGTCATCTCGTGGGGGTAGAAATAATTATGACAGTAGTATGGATGGATCCAGTCGTTCGCTCATGAATGTCTCGAGTCATCATACTCCCAAGAACAACGGTGCTGGTGGTGGACCAATTCCAACCGAGCACAAACATCAACTCCTACGTTTGAATACGGCCATGGAAAAATTAGAGTCGGAAAAGGAAGCCTGTATGCAAAAGACTTTGAAACTCGCCGTCCAATTGGCCGAAACCAAAGCCAAAGTTTCCACTCTCGAATGTCAATTGGACGAGTACAAGAATGTCATTTTGTATCAAAATTCCGGCGCCAAACTTGCCGTTGCCAGTGTTGGGTTGGGATCTCGCTTTGGACGCAACAAGCAAGTGCCAGTGCCGGCAGCGGAACGGACTACCGACACTCGTGCGGACAATCGCATGATGACAGAGCAATCGGAAAAGTCCTATTCGAGTACGGTCTCGTTTGGAGGGATTTCCACCAGTACCAATGGCCTCAACAACAGTGGTACCAGCAATGGTGGCTATGGCGGATTTTCCTTTGCTTCCTTTCCCGTCATGGACATTGAATTGACGGAAGAAGATGATGTGGACAACAATTCCTTGGAAGATGAGAACAGTCAACGCCCCATGACTTCTGTTTCGGAACAGTGGGGATCGGACCGTCGCAATTACAATACCAGCGGCAACATGTCCAGTGCCAGTAGTGCTGGGAGTCGGAATCGATTGAACTCCAAGACAACGTCAGACTCGGTCAATAGCAGTGGAAGTGGCCGCATGAGTCCTACCAATACCGAAGGATTGGGATCTCGATTGCGTGGCAAGCTAGGTGGGATTTGGAATAACCACAGCCACAACCACAACAAGACGGATACCGCAATTCCACCAGCCACCGTCATGAGGGAAGAAGTGGAAGAATGCGATTCAACATCTGCGTCAAACTAGGGCCCATCTTTTTTGTTGGTTGTCTTTTTCTGTGTTGTTTCCAACACACCGTTCCCAGAAGAAAAACATTCCAACAACCGCGCTACACTGCGTTCCTTCCTACCTTACTTGATTTATCCACCAATGCGTCCACAAAAACAAAATACATTGCGGCAGAAATGGCCGCCAAATCTATACCCAATATCCACACACCGTCCAACAACAAACTAGGCACACAAACACATATTCCAGAGGCGGTATCTAACGCAGCAGTCATTCGAATTGTGACCTTTTGACACCTACATCTATCAATCAATAACAATTATTCTAATACTATGATGTTTCATCCACCAATTTTATAGTAAAGAATTTCCCTGTCGATGTTCTTTTTATTATGCCACACACACAAAAAATCATCTGACTACTGCAGCACTTGTATTATGTTTAGAGTGCAGCAACTGCCGTGCTGTTCATGGTGTGGATAATCTTACTTGGAGCAATCAAATGCAAGGGTGTGTATGTTTCAAAAAGTCGTTTTGCGGGAATGTTCCTTCATGGACCAAGTTCTACCAGTACCTACAATACTAGCTAGCTAGCTACCAACTAGCTACCAACTAGCTACCAGGTAGGTAGCTGTCTGCTAAGGTGTGGGGGGTGGCTAATAGTTACGAAAACGAAGCAAGTCATACGCTGCTACAGTAGCTAGCTACTCCATACAGTAAAGATCGATGGCACAAAGAAAGGTCGTCATCAACAAACACGACTCGCACAGTATGCGCGTTCTTATGAACGGGCGAAGTTGAGTGCCGTTTCCATTGGATATTTACTACACTTTGTACTGCATATTACGTACGACACAAACACGTATGAAACCACTATGTCTTAAGATACCGAACGGACGTCTGTCCAAGTAGTAAGTCTGATCGCCCCAATTACAATGTCAGGAATGGTTCCTTTGAGCGTCCTAGCTAGCTCGTGTCAGAATACACGTCACCGATTGCGAGAAATCTTTCGACATGTGCACAAAAGAAGATCTTTCGATCCGATTCTCACTGTTGACACAAACAAGAAAACCAAAAGGTGTCTTTTAAAATCGGAGAGAGAAAGAGGCAGCAACACACAAATTCTGGCTCCAGTACAGAAGTCACAACTAGCTTCTCTAGTAGTGGAGCAAGTACTTTGTAGCAATCCTATATAATACTTTAGATAGACTACAACTCGGTAACATGAAAGAACCAAAAAGTGCACTGTCCCTTCTTGCCTTACTGCTGCTGTTGGCAGCAGCTTGCTCGGCATTTTCAGTTCCGCCGACAACTACTCGTAGCGGTTTTATAAGTAGTACTGTTGTGATCGGTCTAAGAAATGACGGGCCACTTACAACTACGACTGCCTTGTTGGCTAAAGATAATGCTGAAGAAGAAGAAGATGATGAAGATGAGATTGATATTGAAAAAACGTTGGAAGAAAAAATGGAAAAAATCGATCAAATTGGCAACAAATTGATGAATTTAGCCTCGAGTGTTCCCAACTCAAGCAGTGCTGGCGGCCAACCAAAATTGGGCATTGATTTGGGCGCACAGTTGAAGCCCTTTAGTGACAAAGAAGCCGCTGATTTGAAAGCCGCCGCCATGGAAATTATCAATGATGGCTTTGCCGAAGGCATTGATGAAATTGATGCCTTGCGCAAACAAATGCGACAACAAATCGACAAACAACGCGCCCAAAACAATTTGGTGGCGGATCTACAGTTGCAAAAGGAACAAAGTCGACTCCTTAAAAAAATTGACAAAATGACGTCCGACTTTTTAACGTCCACCCAAGCGACGCGAGATGAAACCAAGTTGGTCGCCAAAGCGGATAAACTGTCGCAACAACAAGGACAAGGCGTGGAATACGGTGTCTGGGGTATGATTGGTGGTGCTGCCGTCGCCACGACTGGTTCGAAACATGTTGGTTTGTTGGGAAGCATCGATGCGGCCAAATTGGCCGCGGCACGGGCTCAAAAAGACAAGCAAACGGAAGAATTGGCCGACGTGCAACGGTCCTTTGGGACGGCCGGAATGAGCCTTCAAAAAGGCGAAGAAGAAGCCACCATGGGAATGGTGGTCAACAACAATCGAGTCGTCATTATCGCCGATCCTAGTCAGGTATGTAATAAGTCGTTTGGTTGTATTTTTTTCTATTTGCCATGGAAGGGCTGTCTCACATCCCAGCTGCTCTGATTTTCCTACTCTTTTTTGACGTACGATACTGTAGGATCCCATGGCCAAGAAGCTCATTCCTGCCTTTACGGAAGCCATTCGAAAAGACATTCCCACCATCAAAGAAATTACCGTGGTCAAACCCACCGAAACCATTCCTCTGGGTGGTGACAATGCGGCTTGTGCCATTCTCTTTTGTACCAGTCTCTCGGATCGTTCGTCCGTTAATAAAATCATGGATCGGTTGTTGCGCAAAACGATGCAGAGTAATGGTCAAATTGGATCTCCACCCACGCAGTTGGTCGCCATTTCTACCATTGGGACCGAACGGACCGATAAAATGCCCTACAGTATGCAAAATTTATTGGGTGGAAAGTTGGAACAACGACGACAAATGGAAGAAGCCGTCATGGCCACCGTCCAAGACCGTGTCGTCGATCCACCTTTGGATTTTACCATTTTAAAATTTGGAGAATTGAAGGATGCCAAAGATCCTTTGAGTGTCATGCCAGGAGATGTTTTGGATGGTACGACACCCTTGGATACAGCCACCAATGTACTGTTGCAAGCGGTAGCTTATCAACCCTATGCTCGCAATGCCACCTTGTGTGCGGTTGGCAATATCCCCGCCACAACTGACGAAGATGAACGGGATGCCATGTGGGACGATGCCTTTTTGAGATTGGACGGCCCCGAAGTCGAACGATGGACTATGGCCGAATTGGGACATTCGAACGTCTATGATCGATTGTGTGAATATCTCAATGAATGGGGTACGTATTGATTACTTTTTGTTTTGTTTGCCGTGCGTGCATTGGGATGTTTCCTTGATCCTCCTTCTATGGTCGTGTTTTGTTATACGAAAGTCGTGAGTCTCACCTACGTCCCGTTACAACACTGCCAAAACCACAACCACCATTGTTTAGCCAACAACTTTGCGCTCAATCCACGAGGCTTGACGACTCCCATTCGTGTCGAGCCTTCCAAAATCAAGCCATCGAGCTTGACCGAACGGGTCGGTGTTCGCGAACGATCTGGTGTTCAATTGTTGTTCTTGCCCACGGCAACCGGCAAGAATTATTTGAGCAAGGAGGAAGAACGCAAACGCGAGATGGTCGGTATGGCCACGAAAATTCCTAGGAATAAAATGGCCAAAGAAGGTGGGATTGAAGTGGTGGTGGAAATTACAGACGAGGACCAACTCCGTATTCGAGCCAAACGAGTCAATTATGCCGTGGGTGTACCCCTCAAAGAATTGAGTGAAGAAACCATTCTGAAACGATTGGAAAAAGCCATTGATGTGTGGTGCAAGGAATCCAATTAGATGGAAGGTATAACCAAATAGTACTAGAGTAGAAAGTTGGACGTAAATGGCGCAGTAATTCGACAGCACAGAGGTGTGCCTTCGCTGATGATAGCTAGAAGTATTCGATGCCGAACCGAATTAGTTGGCGTCGCAGGATCATCAGAAATGAGTCCTTGGTAGAAAAACACACTAGAGAAGCTTCTACTAGCAAAGATGAAAGTACAACAAGCGTCGCAACCCTACAGTACTCAGAAAAAGCTAGAAGCATAGACGCTTATTATTACTATATTTTACCAGCCACTACCCACGCCTTCTGCACCCATTGATGATTAGTGTCTTCTTATGGGTTTCCGCTGCAGGAAACTTCACTCCTTTCAACATTCAAAACATGCATACCACAAGTTGATTGGTTTTTTCCTCGTTCGTCCATCCGTGTCAGCAGTCAGTCGTCGCACTGTACTAGTACAACGAAAGAAGCAGGAAATACTCCCATTTTAGTTGCTCTTTTTGAAATCGCGTTTCTTGTACCGAATCATGCACTTTTGCAAGGGTCCCACCACCATATCTTCGTAAGCACACGTGGGAAATTCCTTGGGCGAAATACGTTCAATCTCATATTCACGAAACAAAATACTGAGGACCGTCTTGACTTGCATAAAGGCAAAATTTTGTCCCATGCAAGAATGCATACCACCCCCAAATCCGAGAAAGGCATAGGGAATTTTTTGTTCTTCTCGACCCGGAGCAAATCGATCGGGATCAAAGGAATCGGGATTGGGAAAGGTCGTTTTCAAACGCATACTGACCGTGGGCGACACCACCACTTGATCCTTGGGAGGAATCATGTAGGTTTTCTTTTCGCCTCCTTGCGTAATGGTCACGGGAATAGGTTGAAGCGCCTTGCGAATGAGCATGATAAAGGTCGGACACAAGCGTAGAGCCTCGTACATGCAATTGTGCAAAAACTCCATTTGGTTGACGGTATCATAATCCAATGGCTTGGACATGTCACCGTCCAAGACTTTTTCTTGTTCGGCCATCATGCGATCGACCATGGACTTGTCATCGGCCAAAAAGAGGGACGTCCAGGTCGAAGACAAACAACTGGTATGTTGGCCAGCAAACAAGAGCGCAATCAAGAGACCCGTCACTTGTTCATCGGTAATGGGAGTTCCGTCCTTGTACTTGGCTTCCATAAAAAGCGAGAGAATATCGGTCCCATCGCTGCCATTGTCGGGATTTTCGCGTCGTTCCTTGATGACTTTGCTAAAGAGGGCGACCATTTCCAACCGCGCCTTGTCGCGCTTGCGATGTGCCTCGGTGGGAGCATTGGGCCAAAAGGGCGTGTAGGGCAACAAGCCATGATCCAAATCGTGATACAAGTGTTGGACTTCCTTAAAGACGTGTTTGCGGACGTCTTCGCCGTGCAAACAACGAGAAGCCGTCAGAATGGTAACCTCACTGAGGGCTTCCAACAAATCACATTCTCCTTCTCCTCCTTTGGTTCCCCATTCTTGTTCTAGATACCGCCTTGTTTCTTCTTCAATTTTGGCCACATATCCCTTGAGTCGAGCGACTCTTAATCCATTGGCCAGCGTTTGAAATTGAACTTGACGTTTCTTTTTGGGAGCATCGTAAATGACCTCGGGTCCAAAAACGGGTTTCATAAAATCGTAGACGCCCTGCTGTGTGAGCTGATCGTCGTTGGCCTTGAAAAAGATGGATTGGGCTTCGGGTCCAATCAAAAAGGTCAAGCGCTCGAAAAAGACCTATTATAGTAGAAAGTGGGTGGAGTGTTTGTAGGTTGGTAGTGTTTGTAGCGGGATGATTGGACGTTGAGAAAAGGAATTTATTGTAGATACAAAGACGGGTTGCATTTAGAGATTTTGGTTGGTAGAGCAGTACAGAGATTCGAAGAAAATTGTGGCAGTCAACAGAGTGGTTGATGACGTGAATTAAATAGAAGGACGTGCCATGGTCGCCAGCCAAAAAAGGAGGAAATAAATCAATGAAAATTGAAAAATAGGGAAGATGAGTTGTTTCGCCCCCCAAAATTCAGCCATTCAGCCATTCACCATACAATCAAAAACAAAGAAACAGAAAAAAATAATAATATAAAATCACGACACATTCCATATTACGTACCGGAATGGTAAAGACGGGCCCGTAGTCGCGATAACAACGCTTCACCATTTCGTTGGGACTCTTGAAAAATTCCAGAATCACGCCAATGACGGGAATGGGAAAGACCGGACTCGACAAGACCATGGGAGGAGCATCTTTGCCTCCTCGACGAGGTCGAAGGACAGCCAGATACAAAGCAAATAGAAATAACGCAAAGATTTGAAGCCACAGCATCTTGCACTAGCTAGTATGAAGTAATTATTTAAAATAATGTAGGTAGTGGTGGTGGTGTTGCTACTAGGTAATGGCTGGTTTTGTTGAGACTACACAATCAATTGTCATTCGTTGTTGTTTCCTCTTCCTTGCCATGTAGATTCATTCACTCGTCAGAATGTATTTACTCCTCCGCTGGGTAGAATCCTTTTTTCTTATTCATGGTTCATAATCATTGAACAACATGTGCAGCTAGGGATAGTGGACTGCTGCCAACCCGCCGTTCGCAATAACGGGTCGGTTAAGGATTCAAAGCCGTGGCGAATTCTCATTTGCTCATTCTATTTAAAGGGATTCCAAGCAGGCGAGTCCGGGTTTGCCAATGAGAGTTCGCAATAAGACTGGACCGAGCGCCAGCAGAGACGGCAAAAGAGCATGCAGGGGTTTTTCACAAGGTATGATTTCGAAATCTGAACGTTTCATCAACATGCCCGGGGTGTGATCCATCTCAACAAGTTCACACCCATGCTTGTGAATCACTCATGAGCATTTTGACAGAGCTGTCAAATTCCTTCAAGCATGAGCACACATTGCAATGACAGCCGATCATCAATGTTCCTGCAATGCCCCAAATTGGGCATAAAATGGAGCATCCTGATGCGGGACTCATTGATCCGGGATGCATTCACGGAAGATGCACTTCTCAGCGTGTGGGATTGGTTGCTGCCAGCCCTGTCCTTCACAGGCAGTGAAGAACATTGCTCAAGAGAACAACACAAACGTCATCAAGACTGAGCACCCACATGAAACAATGGCTGCATGTTTTAACCACCACAAAACGCCCTAAAGATGTTTTTTTCTGGATGGCATGACACGACCTGTCGTTGTGAGACAAGTCACTCCCAATTGGATGACAAGTCCAGAGCTGTTGTGCCTGCAACCGCATCAATGTCTCCCCAATCCCACGATGCTGTCAATTCATTTGGCATGATGTTCCAAGATCACACATTTTGAAACCATGCCTTGCTCTGTGTCACTCAACTGATGAGTCCATCGCAAACTTCAGCGAAAGCTTCACTCATCAGAGCGCTCACAACTCACTCTTTCTTTCTTTGTTTGCAATTTCTCTTGTTTCAACCTTCTTTCAAAACCACCATGTTGTTCAAATCAGACACCCTCCTCTTTGCGATCCTCAATCTCCTTGGCATGCCAATTTGCTGGACGGCGAAAGGATTCAAAGCCCTCAACATCTGTCAGAATTCCAAGGTCATGTGGGATGCTCTCATCCGTGCTGGAAACACCATCGAAGACCTCAGAACTGCCAATGCCCCTCGTGAAAAGGAAGTCACCACTTGGAACATTTTTGGAGCTCATGCCGAGCATGTCATTTGAGAGCATGTCATCTGCAAGAGCGACCGCAACTTCGAGGGAGACTGTCCCTTCGGCTTTCCAGAAACTCGTGAGGAAACCAAGAAACAAGGCGATCGTGCCACATCACCATCAACATGAAGAAACAGATTTGCAACAGCTGCTTTGTCATTCCGGGGCGCAAATTTGGCAAGATTTCTCAGGGGGCATTCACATTGAAGGATGTTCTCCGTGGACATGCCAAGGACTTTCGTGCGTTGGTCAATGAGATTGAAGACGAAGCGGTTCTGTTCTGTGTCTCCAAGGACAAGCATTTCAAAGCCACTCAGCGCGCTTTCATCCTCAACTTTCCTGATTGAGTTGCTCTTGACCCTTGAGGTGACACCATTGTGCTTGGGATGGATCCTCCTTCGCCTGCAAGGGAGTGCGATGGCATTTGGTCACAGCCTTGTGAGATTCAGTCCCCAGTGAGTGGAGCAGTCTCATGAAACCGGTGCTCGCTGTTTGATCAAACATTCAGCAGTTGGATTCATTTGTTTGACAGATCCAATGTTTGCTGTTCAACCCTTAGCATGAGCACATTCAGTTTGACCTGAAGGTCAGTTTTTGTTGAATCATTGACATCAGCCCACTGAATGCACACAGCATGCACACCAAGGCTGGTTTCAAAGCCATCCTTTCAGCAGTCTGCAAAACGCTGTCCAAACTGACAACAATCGCGGAAACAAAAAAGTGCCTGCCACCAGACAAAATGTCACCACAACACTTCCAAGCTCTGCAAGATGCAGGTCCAATCGCCAGAAAGATCCCAACATTGGCTCAACAACCGCAACACAATGAGTGAAGAAGCCAAAGCTCTCAAAGAAGCTAAGGACCATTCCAACAATGAAGGCAACAGGAGAAGAACAACCTGCTTTTGTGTTGGATGTTCCAACATCTGGTCTGAACCAGTCCACTCAATCATCAAAACTGCCAAGACAAATTCAACCTCCAATCTTTGAGTGTCTGTGTCTTGCCACAGATTTGCCAATCTCAGAGAAATCTTTCACCATCGGCCTGACCTCCCAAGACTTTGAACCTCCACCCTGCAACTGCATCCATGTCTGGATGAAATGGCGCCTGTGGCTGCAACAACATTTGCAGGAATTCAACAGTGGTCCACAAAGTCAAATGCAACAACACAGGAAAAGTGTGCACAGGTGACACACAACAAAAGTTCAAAGCTGGAATGCAACAACACTTCAGTGAAGTCCAGAAATCAGCAAAATGGGGAGCAAATCTGCACTAGACCTCTACAAGGAGCTCTGTGGACGCACAGTGTTTCCCCTCATCCATTAGGGATTCAGGGCTAGGGATT
>ENA-ORBV01007568-ORBV01007568.1-microbial-mat-metagenome-genome-assembly--contig:-NODE-7568-length-18616-cov-5.680188_pt1 | contig 18616 bp, 12 predicted proteins | sample MGYA00237777_ERZ505514 | MGnify/ENA primary metagenome ERZ505514 (study PRJEB26160, sample SAMN06269048) | microbial mat metagenome | isolation source: Oligotrophic lake microbial mat | place... | reverse complement strand
TACGAGATTCGCCTTAGTCTCGTGGGCTCGGAGATGTGTATAAGAGACAGCTACTGCGTGATGTCCAGCAAGCACCTCCGCACCGACTTCAACTACGCGTGGCCGAGCGCGGAGATTGCGGTGATGGGCGCTGAGGGCGCCGTCAACATCCTCTACAAGCGCGAGATCGAGAAGGCCGCCGACCCGGCGGCCATGCGCGCGCAGAAGATTGCCGAGTTCCGCGAGCGGTTCGCCAGCCCATACGTGGCGGCCGAACGCGGCTACGTCGACGAAGTGATTCTGCCGAGGACCACGCGCGCCAAGCTGGTGCAGGCACTGGCGACGCTCGATCACAAGCGCGACAGGAATCCACCGAAGAAGCATGGCAACATTCCGCTGTAGCGTGCTCGCGGCGCTGATCTTCGCGAGCCTGGCCTGCGCGCGAGCGTCAGATCCGCCGGCGGCCGCGCCGATGACGACGCCGATGACGACGCCGGAGCCGAGGCTGATCGCGCAGACGACCATCGCGCACCTGGCACCCAAGCGTGATTTTGTGGGACCGGCGCCCGTTCGCTTCGAATGGACCGCGGTCAAGGACGCCGACAGCTACCTGTTTGAACTCCAGAATGAGATCGGCATGGTCGCCTCTGCCAAGGGCATCCTCGTGACGTTTCTCGACTGGCCGAAAGATCAGCGGCTGGCGCCAGGCACCTATTTCTGGCTGGTGTCGGCGATTCGAGACGGTCGTGCCATTGCCGGCTCTGGCCGTTCAGCGTTCGTGGTGAATGAGTAGTCCCGCGCTGGCCTTCCGCCCCAAGGCGGTGATTTTCGACATTGACGGCACCCTCGTCGACAACATGGCGCTGCATGCCGAGGCCTTTGGCGTGTTTGCCGAACGCCACGGCTTGCCGGCCTTGACGCCTGAGGACCGCGCGCGGCTGGATGGCCGGCGCAATAGCGAGATCTTTCCGATCCTGTTTGGTCGCGAGGTATCACGCGATGAGTGGCAGGCCTGCGAGGCTGAGAAAGAAGGCCTCTATCGCGAGCTTTCGCGCGGCCGATTGGTGCCGATGGCGGGCCTCGCGCGGCTGCTGGCGCGATTGACCGGCGATGCCATCCCCATGGCGCTGGCCACCTCCGCGCCCGAGCCCAACGTCGTGCACACGCTTCACGAAATTGGCCTCGCCACGTCGTTCGCGATCATCGTGCGCGGTGATCAGGTCGCGCGGGGCAAGCCGGCACCCGATGTCTTCATCGAGGCCGGCCGCCGCCTCGCAGTGGCGCCAGAGGACTGCCTGGTGTTCGAGGATGCGCCGATGGGGATTGTTGCCGCCCAGGCGGCTGGCATGGCAGTGGTGGCACTGACGACCAGCTTTACCGCCGATCACTTCGCCGGATTGCAGCCGAGACCGACTGCGGTCTACCGCGACTTCGACGCGGTGCTCGACGAGTTCTTCACCTAGCTCTCCGCCGGAGCCTCGTCTTCCCGCCGTTCGACCCGGTCAACCCACCGTTCGCCCGCCCACCACGAACCTAGAGCGCCCGCTGGTCGTCACAGTAGATTGTCCGCGCCACCTGCGGGCAAGGAGATCGAATCATGATGAGAAGCATTCCCACCGTCGCCCAGGCTCTCGCCGGTCAGGCCGTGCTCGCGGTTGGCATTGTGCTCGCGTCGGGTGTCGTCGGTGATACGGGTCGGGTGCAGGCCGCGCCGGTAGAGGCAGCGGGAGAGGCGGCGGCGGGCGCCGTCACGGTGACGGTGAACTACAAGGGCAAGGGCACGGTCGACCGCTCACATCGCGTGTGGGTGTGGCTGTTTGACACGCCCGAGATGGGGCCCGGCTCGATGCCGATCGCGGAGGTGTCGGTCGACAAGAACGGCGCCGTCGCGACGTTTGACGTGGGCAACGAGCGGGTCTGGATTGCCGTGGCCTACGACGAGCAGGGCACGATGACCGGTAACAGTCCACCCTCGCCGGGTTCACCGATTGGGATCTACGCCTCGGCCACCGGTGCGCCCGAGCCGGTGACGGCTGGCGCCAAGGGCGCGGTCACGGTGACCTTCGACGATTCGCAGCGCATGCCTTAGCTCGACGGCTGGCGCGGCCGCTCGGCGGCCCCGCCAGCCCTCCCTCTAACTGATAGAATCGCAAGCGGTTCTGTCTGATGAAGAAAATCCTGATCGCCAATCGTGGCGAGATTGCCGTGCGCGTGATCCGGGCGTGTCGGGACATGGGCATTGCCACGGTCGCCATCTATTCGGAGTGCGACCGGGCGGCGCTTCACGTGCGGCTGGCCGACGAGGCCTGGCCGGTGGGCCCGAGCGCGCCGCGCGAGAGTTACTTGCGCATCGACGCCATCATCGAAGTGGCGAAGAAGTCGGGCGCCGACGGGGTCCATCCCGGATACGGCTTTCTCGCCGAGAACGAAGACTTTGCCGCGGCCTGTCGTGCCGCCGGCCTGGTGTTTATCGGTCCCTCGCCCGAAGCCATCACCTTGATGGGCAGCAAGACGGCGGCGCGACAGGCGGCGATCAAGGCCGGCGTGCCGGTGGTGCCGGGCACCGAAGAGCCGCTCAGCGAGCAGACCTCTGATGCCGACGTACTGGCGGTGGCCGGGCGCATTGGCTATCCGCTGATGCTCAAGGCGGTGGCCGGTGGTGGCGGCAAGGGCATGCGGATGGTGCCGTCACCGGCCGACTTGCCGTCCGCACTGCGGGCCGCGCGATCGGAAGCGCAATCGGCGTTTGGCGATGGCGCGATCTACCTGGAGCGCCGGATTCTTGCGCCCCGGCACATCGAGGTGCAGCTGCTTGGCGATCATTACGGCACGGTGTTGCCGTTTGTCGAACGCGAGTGCTCGATTCAGCGGCGCCACCAGAAAGTTGTTGAAGAGAGCCCCTCGCTCGCGGTCTCTCCCGACCTGCGGCGTCGCCTGACATCAGCGGCGGCGGCGGTGGCCAGGACGGTGGGCTATACCAATGCGGGCACCATCGAGTTCCTGCTCGATACCGATGGCGCGTTCTACTTCCTCGAGATGAACACCCGGCTGCAGGTTGAGCATCCCGTCACCGAGATGGTGACCGGGGTCGACCTGGTGCAATGGCAAATTCGCATCGCTCGCGGCGAGCGATTGGATCTGGATCCTGAATCACTGCTGACGCCCAAGGCGCACGCGATCGAATGCCGCATTTACGCTGAGGATCCCGATCGCGGGTTCTTGCCGTCGCCCGGCCGCATTCAAGGCCTGCGCGTACCGCAAGGACCCGGCGTGCGCGACGACAGTGGCGCCTACGAGGGCGGCGAGGTGCCGATCTTCTACGACCCGATGATCTCCAAACTGATCACCTGGGGCGAGACCCGTGATCACGCCATTGCCCGCATGAAGAGAGCGCTCGCGGAGTACGAAGTGCGTGGCATCCGCACCACGATCCCGTTCTTTAAGTGGCTCCTCGATGATGAGGATTTCAAGGCGGCGCGGTTCGACACCACCTTCATCGACCGCAAGATGGGCGCGCCTGGCGCCGGCCCACTGCAGATCGTTGATGCGGCTCATGAGGAACTGGCGGTGGTGGCCGCCGCCGTCCACCTGTTCACGCGGTCGAGCGCGGTCGTGGCCACGTCCGCGCCGCCGGTGAGCGTGTGGAAACAGACCGGCCGAATCGAGGCCTTGCGATGACCTTCGAGATTGCCGCCGGCAACCACGTCCACACGGTGACGGTCGTTCGCAAAGGCACGCTGCTGCAGGTGGCGGTGGGCGGCCGCACGATGGTGGTCGATGCGCGCCGGGTCGGCGACCTGGCGCTGTCACTACTGGTGGTGCCGGACGGTGCCAGCGAGCCCGTGCGCAGCGTCGACGTCGCCTTGGCGGCGCAGCGCACCGCCGGTGACTTCGATGTGCACCTGGCCGGGCTCACCATTCCCGTCCAGGTCCGCCAGGCGGGCGGGTTTGGGCGTCCGAAGAAGGGGAGCGCCGCACCGGGCACCGGCCCCCAGCGGATTGCCGCTCCCATGCCCGGCAAGATCGTGCGGGTGCTCGTGTCGGCTGGCGATGAGGTGAAGGCACGCCAGGGCCTGGTCGTGGTTGAGGCCATGAAGATGGAGAACGAACTGCGCGCCGCCCGCGACGGGCGCGTGCGCGAGGTCTCGGTGGTCGAAGGGCAGTCGGTCGACGCCGGCGCGCTGTTGCTGGTCGTGGAGTAGTCGCGACTGATGACGCAGGCGCCGGAAACAGCAGGGCCGCAAACGACAGAGGTGGCGCAGGGCCCGGGCCGGCTGCGTGCCGCAGTCACCGCGGTCTATCGCTTTGCGCGTCGCTTTGCCCTGGTCATCGGCGTGATCGTCGCCGTGATCGTCGTCTCCACCCTGACCATCGATCTGGGACCCGCCCTGCGGGCGCGGGCCGAGACGGCCGGCAGCAACTGGTTCGAACGCCACCTGACCATCGGGCGCCTGGGCGTGCACCTCGCCCGCGGCCGCTTCGTAATCGAGGACCTTCAGATCGACGGCATGCTGCCCGGCGAGCCGCCCTGGCTGGTGGCGAAGCACATCGAGGTGTCGCTCACGTGGGGCGCGTTGTTCGGTCGCGAGGTGCTGCTGGACAACATCGAGATGACCGACTGGCGCATGGTGGTCGAGTCGTTTCCCGATGGCCGCCAGACGTTTCCGCGGGTCGGCGGCCCGCCGCGGCCGCCGCGTACCGGGCCAGGCCTGGTGGTCACCACCCTGAAGTACGTCCGCGCGCATCGCGGCGAACTGGTCGTCAACGACTACGGCTCCGACTGGTTCGCGGTGGCGCCGAACCTCGACGTCACCGTCGCCAGGATCGGCGACTACCGCGGCACGCTCAAGTTTAGTGGCGGCAACATCGCCGTCCAGAAGTACGTGCCGATGACCGCCGACTTGTCGGCGTCATTCAAGCTGGCCGATGGCAAGGTGGTGTTCGACCGCATCGACTTGCTGACCGATGGTGCTGTCACGCAGTTCACCGGTGTGGTCGACACCGCGCAGTGGCCGGAGCAGCTCTACCAGGTCAAGTCGCGGATGCAATTTTCGCGCATGCGGGAGATCTTCTTCGCCAACGACACCTTCAGCCTGGCGGGCGAGGGTCTGTTCGCGGGCACCTTCCACATGTTCAAGGGCGGCCGCGAGTTGAAAGGGGATTTCACCAGCACCGTCCTCGGCGTCGACGACTTCCGGTTCCCCAACCTCGCCGGCTCGGTGGTGTGGGTGCGCGAGCGGATGGAAGTCACGCGGGCGACGGCTGACTTCTACGGCGGGACCAGCCAGTTCCGCTACGAGATGTCGCCGCTCGGCAACCCGCAGGTGCGCGCGCGGGCCCAGTTCGAGGCCGAGTACCAAGACGTCGATCTGGCGGCCCTCTCGGAGCTCTATCAGTTGCGCGGCGTCCGCGTCGACGGCCGGGCGTCCGGGCGTAACGCAATGGGCTGGACGCTCGGGACGTTTGCTGATCGCGCTGGCGCTGGCACCGTGACCTTCACCGCACCGGCCGGAGCCGTGTTGCAAGGCCCACAGCTGGCGGCCGGGGCCGCGGCCGCCGCGCGCGAACGCTACCTGGTGCCGGGCCCGTTCAGCAATCACACGCCGCTGTCGCCGCTGCCGGTCGCGGGCAGCCTGACCTACGCGTTCGATCCCGACGCGATTCGCTTCGAGCCCAGCCAGGTCTTGACCGCCGACACGTTCGTGGCCTTCGAGGGCGCCACCGCTTACGGCGAACGCTCGAAGATGCCGTTTCGTGTCACCAGCCGCAACTGGCAGGAAAGCGACCGCATGCTGGCCGGCATCATGACGGTGTTTGGTGCGAAGACCAACGCCATTGCGATCGATGGCGTCGGTCGTTTTGAGGGCGTGCTGCTGGGCGCGTTCGCGCGGCCGCGCATTGAAGGTCGCCTGGTCGGTGCCGAGATGCGGGCCTGGGATGTCAACTGGGGCGAGATTGATGGCGACTTCGTCGTCGAGAACTCGTACGCGAACGTGAGCCGAGCGGCCATTCGCTCTGACCTGTCGCGCCTGGACGTGACGGGCCAGTTCTCCCTCGGCTACCCGCGCGCCGATGGCGGCGAAGAGTTCGACGCTCGCATTCGCGTGACCGACCGCGCCATGGTCGATTTCCGCGACGCGTTCGATTTGCAGGACTACGAAGTCGACGGTAGCGTGTCGGGCGACTTCCACGTCTACGGCCAGTACGAGGGGCCGCATGGGTTCGGGCGCATGACGATCGCTCGCGGCATTGCCTACGACGAACCGTTTGCCGAAGCCGAGACCGCCTTGCGCTTCGAAGGCGCCGGCGTGCGTCTCGACGCGATTCAAATGTCCAAGGGGGGCGGCGAGATCACCGGCGCCGCGTACGTCGGTTGGAACGGGACCTATTCCTTCAACGCCGACGGCCGCAACATTGCCGTCGAGACCCTGGCGTTGACGACCTATCCCGGCTATCCCACCCTTTTCGGTGCCCTCGATTTCAGTGCCACCGGCACCGGCACGTTCGAGCTGCCGCGTTACGACGTGCGATTCAGCGCCGGCGATCTGTTCTTCGGTGACGAAGGCATTGGCGAAATGTCAGGCCGGCTGTCGATGCGCGGGTTGTTGATGACCTACGAGATGGAAGTGGCCTCGACCCGCCTGGCGGTGTCAGGCACCGGTCGCGTCGAGTTGAACGACGAGATGGATGCCGAGATGTCGTTCCGCGTCAGCGATACCTCGCTGGATCCGTTCATCCGCACCTTTCAGCCCACCTTCTCGCCGTTCACCTCGGCGATCGCCAGCGGTACCATCCGCATTGTCGGCGAGCTGTACAACCCGGACGCGCTGCGCATCGATACCGCGGTCGAGTTGATGGACCTGCGCCTGGTGGACTATCGCCTTCGCAACGCGGCTCCGATTCAGCTGAGCGTGGAGGGCCAGTCGTTGCAGGTGGAGTCGTTACGCATGATCGGCGACGGCACCGAGCTGGATCTCTCAGGCAGCGTCGACCTGCGCGACCAGTCGCTGGCCCTGCAGGCCAACGGCGCCGCCAGCCTGGCGGTGTTGCAAGGATTTGTCGCCGACGTGCGGAGTTCCGGCCGAGCCGAAGTCACCGCCCGCATCACCGGCACGGCCCGCGAGCCAGTGGTCGCCGGCAACGCGTTACTGACCGATGGCCGCCTGCGCCATTTCTTGTTTCCCCACGCCCTTGAAGAGCTGAACGGCATTGTCACCTTCGACGGCACCGGCGTGCGACTCGACGGCGTGACCGCGCGGCTGGGCGGCGGCGGCGTCCGGTTCGGTGGTCGCATTGGCCTGGCCGCCTATCAACTGAGCGAGTTCGATGTGACGGTGGTCGGTCAGGACATGCGGCTGCGCTATCCCGAAGGCATGCGATCACTGGTGGATGGCACGCTGGCGCTGCAGGGCCCCGCGGCGTCGCCGGTCGTCACTGGCACGGTGACCGTGAAGAACGCCAGTTGGACCCGCGGCATCGACACCTCGGGTGGGCTGTTCAGCGGCCTGACCGGTGGCGAAACCGGGCCGCCGGCGGTTGAAGGTCAAATGGCGTCGGCCTCGGCGCTGCGGTTTGATGTCCGCCTGCTCGCGCCGTCAACGCTGCGCATCGACAACGACCAGGCGCGCATTGTCGCCAGCGCCGACTTGACCATGCGCGGCACGCTCGATCGGCCGTTGCTCTTCGGCCGCGCCGAAATTGTCCGCGGTGAAGTGGAATTCGAGGGCCGCCGTTACCTGGTGACACGCGGCAGCCTCGACTTTGCCAACCCCGATCGCATTCAGCCGTTCTTCGATGTCGAGGCCGAAACCCGTGTTCGGGTGCCGGGGCAGACCTATCGTGTCACCATGCGGATGGCGGGTACCACGGAGCGGCTGCAACCACAGTTCACGTCGGACCCGCCGCTGCAAACCCTCGACATCCTGTCGCTGCTATTCAGTGACCAGGCGCCGAGCGGCGACATGGAGCTGGCCGCGCTGCAGCGTCCGAATGAACGCGAGCAGCGGCTGGTGGAGGCGCGCGCCACCCGCGCCCTGACCGGCGCCTTGTCGGCCGAAGTCGGGCGGGTCGTCGAGCAAACCTTTGGCGTCGACACCTTCCAGATCACGCCGCTGCTCAACGACCCCTATCAGCACTCCGCGCGGGTCAGCCTCAACCCGACGGCGCGCGTGACCATTGGCAAGCGCATTTCAAACCGCATCTTCCTGACCTACGCCCGCAGCTTGTCGTCGGCCGAACACGACGAGATCATCCTGTTGGAGTTCGACGAAAGCGACACGCTCGCCTGGGTGCTGTCGCAGAACGAAGATCGTACCTACGCGCTCGAAGTTCGCAAGAGGCACACTTTCTGATGCGGGTGCTGCAGAGGCCACGGTCGCGTCCGGCTGCAACCGGGCCATCAGGCCACCGGGTTGCCATCGTGGTGGCCGGTCTGCTGCTGATGGTGGCGGCCGGCGCCCACGCCGAACAATACCTCGGCCGGACCGTCGCGGACGTGCGGGTCGAGGCCGACGGGGTGGCCCTGCTTGACCCGGCAGTCGTCGAGCTGATCGAAACGCGCATCGGTGAGCCGCTCACCATGCTGAACATCCGTTCGACCATCGACCACCTCGTCGGCCTTGGCCGCTTCGAAGATGTCCGTGTCTTCGCGGCGCCGGTGGTTCAGGGGGTGATCGTCCGCTGGCTGCTGACCCCGGTTCGCCGCATTGGCACGATCGACATCGAGGGCCACGCGCAGCTGTCAGCGCAAACGATTCGGACCGAGCTCGCCGATCGCTTTGGGGCGCGGCCGTCGGCCACGCGGGTTGCCGACATGGTCGGTGTCCTCGAAGCGTTCTATGCCGATCGCGGGTTTCGCCAGGCGGCAATCATTCCCCGCCTCGAACCCGACGATTCGCAAGCGGAGCTGGTCAAGCTCGTGCTGACCGTCACGGCCGGTACCCGGGTGTCGGTTCGTGACGTCACGGTTGCCACCACCCCGTTAGCGCCAGCGGTGGATGTGCTGCGGCGCCTCAACCTGGATGCCGGGCGTCCCTTCGATCGCACGGCGCTCGACGCGCGAGTGAGCGCCTACGAAGACGAGCTGCGCGGCCGTGGCTACTACGAGGCGCGTGTGCGCCAGACGCACGAGGTGACCGCCGATGGCGCGGGTGTCAGCGTGCAGGTCGAGGTCGAGCCGGGGCCGCACGTCCGGGTCGTGTTCGCTGGCGATGCGCTCGATGGCGACGCCGAGACGCTGGTGCCGATTCGGGAGGAGCGGTCAGCCGACCAGGATTTGCTCGAGGACGCCAGCCGCCGGATTGAGGACGCGCTTCGCCGCGAGGGCTACCGTGCCGCCCAGGCGCCCTATGCCCGCCGCCAGGAGGGCGACGAGGTGGTGGTGACGTTTACGGTGACGCGCGGCCTGCAGCATCGGGTCAGCACGGTGGAGGTGGCCGGCCTGTCGGGCCTGACCCGCGCCGATCTGCTACCGCTGCTGCAGGTGCGACCTGACGAGGTGTTTGTCGAAGCGCGCGTCGGCGCGGTGACGGCGGCGATTGCCGAGATGTATCGCGTCCGTGGCTTCACCCAGGCTGCCGTCAAGGCCGCGATTCAGGTGCTGCCCGAGGCCACGCGCAGCGGCGCCGCCTTTCGTCCAGTCGAGGTTCGTTTCGACGTGCAGGAGGGGACGCAGACGATGGTGTCAGGGGTGAGCGTCGAGGGCGCCACCGCGATCCTGCCCGCGCAACTCGCCGCGCAAATGGCCCTGGCCGCCGGCCGGCCGTTTTATCGTCCGCAACTGGCTGCCGACCGCGACGCCCTGCAGCGTGCGTATCGGAACCTCGGCTACCAGAGCGTGTCGGTCATCTCGCAGCTGGCATTCGCCGACGAGCAGCGCCGTGTCGCGATCACCTGGACCGTGACCGAGGGGCCGCAGATTCTCGTCGACCGCGTCTTGATCAAGGGCAATCAGCGCACGGGCATCGATCTGATTCGGCGTGAGTTGACGATCGGCACCGGCAGCCCGATGAGCGACGACGCGCTGATCGAAAGCCAACGGCAACTGGCGGCCACCGGCCTGTTCCGTCGCGTGCGCGTCAGCGAGTTGCCGCGCACCGGTTCCAATACGCGTGACGTGCTGGTGGACCTCGAGGAGGCGCCGGCCACCACCATCAGCTATGGCGGCGGTCTTGAAGTGGGACGAATCGGCGCCGAAGAAGACGATGGTCAGGCCGGCGATGCGCTCGACATTGCGCCACGCGGCTTCTTCGACATCAGCCGACGCAATTTGTGGGGCAAGAACCGCTCGGTCACCTTGTTCGCTCGCGTCACGCTGCGCAAGTCGGCGTCCGATGACGGCAGCAACGCGCGCACCTATGGGCTCAATGATTACCGCGGCCTGTTCACGTTCCGTGAGCCGCGCGCGTTTGGCACGACCGGCGATGCGCAGTTCACCGCCTTCGTCGAGCAGGGGCTGCGCACCAGTTTTGATTTCAACCGCCGCGGCGTGATCACCGACTATGCCAAACGGTTCGGTTCGCTGCGGGCCACCGCTCGCTACACGTTTGACTCAACCAGGCTGTTCAACGAGAAAATCGCCGCCGAAGACCAGCTGCTGATCGACCGCCTCTTCCCACAGGTCAGGCTGTCGAAGGTGTTCGGGTCGGTCTTGCGCGATTCACGAGATGACGTGCTCGACCCGCAGCGAGGATCGGTGCTGGGCGTGGACGCCTCGGTGGCCGCCAAGGCGATCGGGTCGGAAGTCGGGTTCGTCAAGACCTTCGGCCAGGCGTTTATCTACCGCCGGCTACCCGGCCGTGGCTTCGTCATCGCCGCCGGTGCCCGAATCGGCGTGGCGGTGGGTTTCAAGCAGGCCGTGCCGCCGGTGGTGGAGATCGCCGGCCTGACGGCCGGGCCGATCGCGCGCGCGCCGTCGCGGGCTGCCGGGTTCCCCACCGAGATTCGCGAGGTGCCCGCCAGCGAGCGCTTCTTCGCCGGCGGCGACACCACCGTCCGCGGTTTCGCGCTCGATCGCCTGGGCACCCCGTTGACGCTCGACCGGCAAGGGTTTCCGCAAGGCGGCAACGGCCTGGCTGTGTTCAATCTCGAAGCGCGGGCGCCGTACTGGAAGAACCTGCAGCTGGTCTGGTTTACCGACGCCGGCAACGTCTTCAAGACGGCCTCCGACATCCGCTTCGACGAGTTGCGCGTCAGCAGCGGCATCGGCTTTCGCTACCGATCGCCGATTGGCCCGCTGCGGGTTGATTGGGGCTTCAAGGTCAGCACGCGTCTGCTGTTGACGGGTGGTCGTGAGCGGTCCAACGTGCTGCACATTTCACTGGGGCAGGCGTTCTGATGCGCCTCTCCGTGTGTCTGCTGGTGGCGGCCTGGCTGGCGCCGGTGCCGCTGGCCTTCGCGCAGCACGGGGAGCTGGTCGACCGCACCCTGGCCATTGTCGGCACGCAGGTCATCACGCTGGGTGACGCCCGCGCCGCGACTCGCCTGGGCCTGGTCGGCGCCGATCCATCGGCCGACCCGTTGTCGGCGACCCAGGCCCTGGTCGATCGCGAATTGATTCTCCGCGAAGTACAGCGCTACGCGCCGCCGGCGCCGTCAGGCAGCGCCGTCGAGGCGCGGCTGGAGGAGATTCGCCAACAGTTGCCGGGCCCGAACGACCTGCCACGCATGCTCGAAGAGACCGGCTTTACTGAGGCGCGGCTGCGCGCGTGGTTGCGCGACGATCTGCGGACGGTCGCCTATCTGGCACAGCGGTTCGCCTCGGCGAGTACGCCGACCGAGAGCGAAGTGTCGGCGGCGTTTGCCCAGCAGCGCACCGACTTCGAGCGCAGCGGTACGACCTTCGAGCAGGCCGCGCCGCTACTCCGCGAACGGCTGGTGACCTCGCGCCGCCGTGAGCTGATCTCGGATTGGGTCTCCGATCTCCGTCGCCGCACGGACGTCGTCATCCTGCCGCAAAGTGAACCTGCTTCCCTTTTACGCAAACCGTAAAAGGGAAGCAGGTTCACTTTCACCGGAAGAATGCGCGGAGCAGTGCGCCGCTATTGAACAGGCTGTGGCTGACGATCGGAGCGATGGCGCTGCCGCGAGTCAGGTAGATCAGCCCCCAGGTCGCGCCGAGCGCGCCGGTGAGAATGGCGGCGTCCCAGCCCTGTAGCGTGTGACCCAATCCAAAGGCGATGCTGGTGACCAGCAATCCGAGTGCGCCGTGACCGAGGTCGTGCCGGAACCGATGCAGCAGGAACGCCCGCTGTAGCTCCTCGCGGAAACCGCCCGCCACGATCACGACGACCAGGAAGGCCAGCAGGCCAGTCTGCGTGCCGAGCAGGCCCTCGAGCGGATTGTTCGGCACGTTGTGCAGGAACGGCACGAACGCCCGAATCAACAGGGTGAGGCCGAGGACCAACGCGACCACGAACGGCACCGAGAGCACGCCGATGGCGACCTCTTCACTTGCCCGACGCGTGCCCAGGAACACCTCGCGCGGGCGTTCGCCATTGCGAATCAGCAACCACATCATCAGCGTGACCAACACCACCGTGTCGCCGAGCGACAGCGCGAAGACGAACGTCGCTGACAGTGCGCCGTCGGCGTTGAGTGGCGGGATGCCGATGTCCTTCAGCAACTCTCCCAACATGATTTGGGTCGGGTAGCCCGAACACATCAGAATCTCAAGCCACGCGTGCCAGCGGTGCCGAGACTGCGTGTTCAAGGGCGTCGGCGCCGGTTCAGTGGCGGTGGGTTCGAGGTCGGTGTGGGTCACGGGCAGCACGGCGTTGGTCTCGCTTCGGCCGATGGTACACTCGAAACAGTGGTTGAGCCGACTTCGCACGCCGCCGAACGGGTCTTGATCGTGGACGATGATCCCGCGACCCGGTCCGGATTGACGGAGCTGGTGCGCGCGTGGGGCTTCACCGCTGAATCGGCGGGCGACGGCGCCGAGGCGCTCGAACGGGTGACCGACTTCCGTCCGTCGATCATCGTGTCCGACATGGTGATGCCGCGCATGAGCGGCCTCGACCTGCTCAAGGCCCTGGCCGGTGAGGCCGAGCACATCAAGGTAATCCTGTTGACGGCGCAAGGCACGGTCGATACCGCGGTCGAAGCGGTCAAGGCCGGCGCCGAAGACTACCTGACCAAGCCGCTCGATCCCCACAAGCTGCAGCGATTGCTCGAGCGACTCGCCGAGATCAATCAACAGAAGCGCGAGAACCAGGCGTTGCGTCGCCAGCTCACGGGCAGTGGCCGCTTTGGCCGCATCATCGGCCACAGTGCGTCGATGCGGGCGCTCTACCAGGTGCTGGAGCAGGCCGCGCCGACGCCGGCCTCCATGCTGCTGCTGGGCGAATCAGGGACCGGCAAGGAGCTGGTGGCGCAGACCATCCACCAGTTGAGCCCGCGCACCGCAGCGCCCTTCATCGCGCTCAACTGCGCGGCGATTCCCGACACGTTGCTCGAGAGCGAGATCTTCGGCCACGAGAAGGGTGCGTTCACCGGCGCGACCGATCGCCGGCTCGGTTGCTTCGAGCTGGCCGACCGCGGCACCCTGTTTCTGGACGAGATTGCCGAAATGACGCCGGCGACGCAGGTCAAGCTGCTGCGGGTCTTGCAGGAGCGGAAGTTCCGCCGGCTCGGTGGTCGTACCGAGAACAGCGTCGACGTGCGGGTGATTGCCGCTACCAATATCGATCCGGCGGCCGCGATTCGCGAGGGCCGGCTGCGCGAGGATCTCTACTACCGGTTGAACGTCTTCACCGTCCAGCTGCCGCCGCTGCGCGACCGCAAAGACGACTTGCCGCTGCTGATCCAGGCGTTCATCGACGAGTTCAATATCCGCGATCATCACACCGTGAAGTCGGTCGCGCCGGCCGCGATGCGCTTGCTTGAGCAGTACGACTGGCCGGGCAATGTGCGCGAGTTGCGCAATGTGATCGAGCGGGCGACCATTCTCGTCCGGGGTGAGGTGATTGAGCCGGCACATCTGCCGGCGCTGGGCGCGTCGCCCTTGGTGGCGGCACCGGTCAACGGCCTGACCATCGCCCCCGGTATGACCGTGGATGAAGCGGAGCAGAAGTTGATCGTTGCGACGCTGGAGGCCGCCAACGGCAACAAGACCCGCGCGGCCGAGATGCTGGGCATCAGCCTGAAGACCCTGCACAACAAGCTCAATCGCTTCAAAGAGGCAGGTGCGTCGGGTGCGTCAGGTGCGTCGGGTGCAGCGGGTTCATCGGGTAGCTAGCCGCACATGACGTACCCGACGCACTAGGGTCATGCATCTGTCCCTCAAGCAAAAGCAGGTTCTCGGCGTCACCGCCATGGTGGCGATCGTGGTCACCGCGCTGAGCCTGCTGCACCTGGTCAACCTGGCAGGCGTGCTCCTGGAGGAAAGCCGCGCGCGTGCAGAACTGTTGTCGAACGGCGCCTACCACCAGGCCCGCGACGTCGTGACCAGCCGCGAGACCGCCGCCGACGAGTTGCGATCGAGCCGAGCCGTTCAATCCGCACTGGAAGCCACCATCTACTCGCCAGACGTCGTCGATGCCGTGATCGTCGATGCCGCGAACACGGTGCTGGCCGCGAGTGACCCGGCGCAGCTGGGGCAGACCGTGGCGCCGCGCGTGCCCCTCAACAACGTCCTCGTCGCCGGCGGCCTGGCGCAGTTGCGCGCCGTCTACGCGACGGGCCAAACCCTGGAGTGGAGCCAGCCAATGGCGCTCGGTGATCAGCCGTTCGGCGAGATCCGGATCGGCCTGTCGACGCTGTTGGTTCGCGAGGATCTCAACGAGTCACTGGCGCCGGCGGCGGTCGCGGCCGGTATTTCGCTGGCGGTCGCGGTGTTGGTCGCCATGCTGCTCGCGCAACTGGTCCTGCGCCCCATGCACGTCATTCGCAGCAGCCTGACCCGCCTGGGCCGCGGTGACCTGGGGGCCACCCTCGACCTGCGCGACGATGAGGAACTGCGGGAACTGGGTGATGTCTTCGACCAGGTCAGCGAGCAACTGCGCGCGGCGTCGCGCGAGGATTTCAATCCCGCCCAACTCGCCAAGCTGGCCCGGCGCATCCAGATCATGGGCCGGCAGTTTTCCGGCGTGAACCACGAGCTGAAGAACCCGCTCAACGCCATGACCATTCACCTCGAGCTGCTGAAGCAGAAGCTGGCCAACGACCCGGCGATCTCGCATGTCGAGATCATCCGGCAGGAAGTGCGTCGTCTTGACGAGCGGGTGCAATCCCTCATGCGCTTCGTGAGACCGGAAGAGGTGTCGTTCGCGCCGGTGCCGGTGGCGCCGCTGATGGCGAATGTCCTGGCCTCGCTCGAGCCCGAGGCCGAGCGCGCCAACGTCGTGATTCAGCAGACCTGTAGCGACCGGTCGCTCGTTGTTGAAGGTGATGCCGCACTGCTGCGCGATGCGTTCCTGAATCTGGTGCAGAACGCGGTGCAGGCCATGCCCGCGGGCGGACGGCTGTCGCTTGGTTGCGCGGCGGTGGACGGCCGGCGCGTGCGGGTACGCGTCGAAGATACCGGGGTGGGCATTGCGCCGGAGAATCTCGAGCGCATCTTCGAACTCTATTTCACGACCAAGGAGACGGGGACAGGCATGGGGCTGGCGCTGGTGTTCCGGACCATCCAGATTCATGACGGCACGATCGACGTGGAATCCACGCTCGGCGTGGGGACCGCGTTCATCGTGAATCTGCCCGCGGCGTAGCGTGGGCGCGAACGACAGCGGAGGCGGCCTGTCCCGCCGTAGCTGGCACGGTGACCGACAGCGGAGGCGGAATACAATCGTGACGATGAGAGTGGGACGTCTGGCGACGCTCGTGCTGCTGACCGCATCGCTCGGTGCGTGTGCCGCGAAGGCACAGGTGCGCACTGAGGTCGAGCTGCCCACGCTCAATCCGCCGCCCCCGCCCCCTCGAGTGGTGACGATTTATCAGGATGAGCCGGCGCCGGTGCCCGTGGCGCCGGTCGTGGAAGCTGCGCCTGCGCGCCCGCCAGGGCGGCCGGCGCGGGCCGAGGCGAAGCCAGAGCCGGCCGCGTCATCCGAGGCCGCCGGCGACGTGGCGAAGCCCGCCTCGCCACTCTCGCTGACCCTGACGCCCATGGCGGGGAGCGAGGCGCAGACCGCCGCGGCGATTCGCGACTTGATTGCCCGGGCGACGCGGGATCTGTCGCGCGTCAACGCCGCGTCCCTCAATGCCGATGGTCGCGCGCAGGTGGATGCCGCTCGCCGCTTCCTGCAGCAGGCCGAGGAGGCGCTCAAGGCGCGTAATGTGGTGTTTGCCGGCAAGCTGGCCGACAAGGCCGCGACCATGGCCGCGGTCCTCGTCCGCTGAGCACCGGATTCCACTTGGTCGATGGCGCGTGGCTACCGACCGGGATTCGGGTCGCCGGCATCCTAATTTTCAGGTAGTCGCCGTTGCACACCCCTGCACCTGGACTGTTATTTACATTGCCGAAAAAGATTCGTTAAGCGAAAATAGGGCGAATCTTCGTATTTTGGCCCTAATCCGCGATATATTGCGGACGACCTAAAAGAAAAGCGCAATATGTTGTGCTTCGAGTCCTTGACAACAAATTTTTACAGGCGCATATTGGGCTCCGCGCTCGAAGATGACTTTCAATCGCCAGACACCTCCCGGCGTCAAACGATTGGGGCTGAATCGGAGCCGAGTAATAAACGAAGAAGAGCCGATTTAGAGACGTCAGACCGCGCGTACCAACCAACTTTAGTAGCACGTTTATTTAGATAGGGCGTCCGCCCCATAGGGGAGGGGTGTCGCCATTCGGAGGAAGAAGCATGCAGGACGCTTCCCAGAAGGGTTTGTCAGCGGCACCCGCCGGACAGACCGTAAGTTCATCGTCGGGCAACGTTGAGCCGGCGGAGTCAGCAAGAAGCCGAAAGTCTCAGGCCTCCCCCGGTCTGGAGTTTCCGCGTTTTTTCACGGCCGCCGGTAGCGATCCATTCGACCTGGTCGAATGGGAGCTGCGCGACGCCATCATTGGCAACGAAAAAGGCACCGTTGTGTTCGAACAGCGGGGCGTCGAGATGCCGAAGTCGTGGTCGCAGCAGGCCACGAACATCGTTGTTTCAAAATATTTCCGGGGGCACATCGGGTCGCCCGATCGTGAGCAGTCGGTCAAGCAACTGATCGGCCGCGTCGTTGACACCATCACCGAGTGGGCGCGCAAGCAGAAGTACTTCGCGTCGGATGCGGCGCTGCAGGCGTTCAGCGACGACTTGAAGTTCCTGCTCGTGCACCAGAAGGCGGCGTTCAACAGCCCGGTGTGGTTCAACTGCGGATTCGAGAAGGCGCCGCAGTGCTCCGCGTGCTTCATCAACGCCGTCGACGACACCATGGACTCGATTCTTGGCCTGGCCAAGACCGAGGGCATGCTGTTCAAGTTCGGCTCCGGCACGGGCAGCAATCTCTCGGCGATTCGCTCGTCGAAGGAACTGCTGACTGGTGGCGGCACGGCCTCGGGGCCGGTCTCGTTCATGAAGGGGTTCGATGCGTTCGCGGGCGTGATCAAATCGGGCGGCAAGACGCGCCGCGCCGCGAAGATGGTCATCCTCAACGCCGAACACCCCGACATCGTCGACTTCATCAGCTGCAAGGTTGAGGAAGAGAAAAAGGCGTGGGCGCTGATCGATGCCGGCTATGACGGCTCGTTTACCGGCACCGCCTACGGTTCGGTGTTCTTCCAGAACTCGAACAACTCGGTGCGCGTCACCGACGAGTTCATGCGCGCGGTGCTGGACGACGGCCTGTGGCAGACCAAGGCGGTCACGACCGGCGAGGTGATGGACACCTACAAGGCACGCGACCTGATGCGCCTGATCGCCGAAGGCACCTGGGTGTGCGGCGACCCCGGCATGCAGTTCGATACCACCGTCAACGAGTGGCACACCAGCCCGAACACGGCGCGCATCAACGCCAGCAACCCGTGCTCGGAATACATGTTCCTGGACGACTCGGCCTGCAACCTGTCGTCACTGAACCTGATGACATTCGTTAAGAATGATGGGAAGGACGACGGCGAGTTCGACGTCGAGGCGTATCGCGCGGCCTGCCGCACCATGATCACCGCGCAGGAGATCCTGGTCGACAACTCGAGCTACCCGACCCCGGCCATTGCCAGGAACAGCCACGCCTTCCGCCCGCTGGGCCTGGGCTACGCCAACCTCGGCGCGCTGCTGATGTCGCGCGGCCTGCCCTACGACAGCGACGCCGGCCGCGATTATGCCGGGGCGCTCACTGCGGTGATGACCGGCGAGGCCTATGCCCAGTCGGCGCGCATCGCGCGCGACCACGGCGGTCCGTTCGAGGGCTACGACCACAATCGCGAGCCGTTCCTGCGCGTCATGCGCAAGCACCGCGATGCGATCAAGGACATCAACGCCAAGCACGTGCCGGCCGATCTCTACGCCGGTGCCAAGCAGGCGTGGGACGAGGCGGTCGAGCTCGGCGAAGATTTCGGCTACCGCAACGCGCAGGCCACCGTGCTGGCGCCGACCGGCACCATCGGCTTCATGATGGATTGCGACACGACCGGCGTCGAACCCGACATCGCGCTCGTGAAGTACAAGAAGCTGGTCGGCGGCGGCATGATGAAGATCGTCAACCAGACCGTGCC
>ENA-ORBV01007567-ORBV01007567.1-microbial-mat-metagenome-genome-assembly--contig:-NODE-7567-length-18620-cov-18.550127_pt1 | contig 18620 bp, 19 predicted proteins | sample MGYA00237777_ERZ505514 | MGnify/ENA primary metagenome ERZ505514 (study PRJEB26160, sample SAMN06269048) | microbial mat metagenome | isolation source: Oligotrophic lake microbial mat | place... | reverse complement strand
CGTGATGAACAAGGGGGGATGGGATTGCGGCAGCCATCGTTCGATGTACGGGATTCCCCGCATGTGCTGCGGCACCCTGCGTAACACGTCCCGCGAGTCGCTGGTCAAACCCTGTAGCTTGGTTCACACACCGCACTGCGCCAAATAAAAACGGCCCCGAACGGGGCCGTTTTTATTTGGCGGAGAGGGTGGGATTCGAACCCACGATACGCTTGCGCATATTCCGGTTTTCGAGACCGGTACATTCAACCACTCTGCCACCTCTCCAGTAATCTGTTGCAGCCATGGCAAGGGGCCGCATTCTACCAGCGTCGCGGCGCTAGCGCACTGCCGGCGCCAGCGACTGCAGTCCGCCCATAAAAGGCTGCAGTGCGGCCGGGATGTCGACGCCGCCGTCGGCGCGCTGGTAATTCTCCAGCACGGCCACCAGCGTGCGTCCGACGGCCAGCCCCGAACCGTTCAGCGTGTGCACCAGTTCGGGCTTGTTTTTGTCGTTGCGATAACGCGCCTGCATGCGCCGCGCCTGGAAACCCTCGAAATTGCTGCACGAGGAAATTTCGCGATAGGCGTTCTGTCCCGGCAGCCAGACCTCGATGTCATAGGTCTTGGCGGCGGAAAACCCCATGTCGCCGGTGCACAGCAGCATCACGCGGTACGGCAGGCCAAGTTTTTTGAGGATGGTTTCGGCGTGTCCCGTCAGCTCCTCCAGCCCGGCATAGGACTGCTCGGGATGGATGATCTGCACCAGCTCGACCTTGTCGAACTGATGCTGGCGGATCATGCCGCGGGTGTCTTTGCCGTAAGAGCCGGCTTCGCGGCGGAAACACGGTGTGTGGCAGACAAACTTCATCGGTAGTTGCGCGCCGGCAAGGATTTCGCCACGCACGATATTGGTCACCGGCACCTCGGCGGTCGGAATCAGGTACAGGCCGTCGGCGGTGATCGCAAACTGGTCGTCCTCGAATTTCGGAAACTGTCCGGTACCGCGCATCGAATCGGCGTTGACCAGGTATGGCGCATAAATTTCAGTGTAGCCGTGTTCTGCCGTATGCACGTCGAGCATGAACTGCGCCAGTGCGCGATGCAGCCGCGACAAGCCACCTTTCATGATCACAAAACGTGCCTGTGCGATCTTGGTCGCCGTTTCGAAATCCAGCAGGCCCAGCCCTTCACCGATATCAACGTGATCCTTCGCCGTGAAATCGAATTTCTTCGGTTCACCGACACGTCGCACTTCGACATTGGCCTCGGCATCACGGCCGGCGGGCACGCTGGCATGCGGCACATTGGGCACATGCATCAGGAAATCATTGAGCCGCTGCTGCACATCCTCAAGCCTCGCCTCCAGTGACTTCAGCTGTTCGGCCTGAGCGTTGACCTCCGCCATCAGCACCGAGGCATCTTCCTTTTTCGCCTTCAACTGGCCGATCTGCCTGGAAAACGCATTGCGTTTCGCCTGCAGTTCCTGGGTTTCGATCTGGATGGCCTTGCGTTCTGCTTCAAGCGCGGCGAACTGTGCCGTGTCCAGTGTGTATCCGCGATCGGCCAGGCGCGCGGCAACCGTCTGCACGTCAGTCCTCAGTGTCTGTATGTCGAGCATATCCGTCTCAAATCGAAGTTATTCCAGCGCCATGCATCCGGCATGACTGGCTGCACCACAGGCCAGCCCAGAAAAGAGCCGACATTATCGGCGAGTTCATCGACTCCAGCCAGCCCTTGGCGCCGTAACTTGACATGACGTCGGGCACCCTTCTAGAGTCCGGCCTCCCCTACTTTCCCGCTCTCTTGCCCACACCATGTCCACAGCTTTCGCCCCAAAAATACGTGCATTCAACATTCCCGGCTTCATCCCCCACACGCGGAAACCGAAAACACGTTTCCCGTCCGGTGCCTGCGATTGCCACGCCCATGTGTTCGGGCCACAGGCGCATTTTCCGTATGTCGCCAATGCCGCCTACATCCCCCCCGACGCGGTGACCACGGATTACGTCGGCATGCTGAAAAACAACGGCTGCGACCGCGGCGTGCTGGTGCAGCCCAGCGTTTACGGCACCGACAACAGCTGCATGGTCGATGCGCTGCGCTCGGGATTACATGCGCTGCGCGGCATCGCCGTGGTAGAAGCAACCGTATCTGACAGTGAACTCGCCGACCTGCATGCCGCCGGTGTGCGTGGTGCGCGTATCAACCTCGCATCCGAAACCGAAGGCCTGACGCTGGCCGACGGCGAACGCCTCGCGCCGCGATTGAAAGAACTGGGCTGGCATCTGCAGTTTTACCTCGACCTGCCGAAAATGCCCGAGGCCGAAGCCAAACTGGCGAAGCTGCCGATCAACATCGTCATCGACCATTTCGCGCGTTGCCAGGCCGCAGACGGCGTGAACTCGCCCGCGTTCCAGGCCCTGCAACGACTGGTCAGTCGCGACAACTGCTGGGCAAAAATCATGGGGCCCTACTTCACTTCAAAAAATTCGCCGCTCTATCCTGAACTCACACCGATGGCGCGAGCGCTGGTGAAGGCCGCCCCCGACCGCATCGTCTGGGGCACCGACTGGCCGCATCCTGGTGCGCGTGCGCTGATGCCTGAGGATCACTTACTGGCGGAACTGCTGGCGGAATGGGTGCCGGATGAAACGCTGCGACGCAAAGTGCTGGTCGATAATCCAGCCCGGCTCTACGCATTCTAAAAATATAAATAAAAACAATTGGTTACAAGTTAGTTGTTTTTATCCCGATCCAACTGGCGCAGGCGCGCGAGCTTCTCGGCGATTTTCCCTTCGAGCCCGCGATCCGTTGGTTCGTATAGCCCCGGCGGTTTCATGCCGTCCGGCAGGTAGTTTTCACCGGCGGCGTAGGCTTCCGGTTCATCATGGGCATAACGGTATTCGCGCCCGTAACCCAGATCCTTCATCAGTTTGGTCGGCGCATTGCGCAGATGCTCAGGCACGGGACGCGATTGATCATTGCGCACCAGTTCACGCGCGCGGTTGTACGCCATGTACGCAGCATTGCTTTTCGGCGCGACTGCCAGATACAACGTAACCTCCGCCAGCGCCAGTTCACCTTCAGGTGTACCGAGGCGCTCGTAGGTTTCGCAGGCATCGAGCGCCATGCGCAGCGCGCGCGCATCAGCGAGACCGATATCTTCCACCGCCATGCGGATCAATCGCCGGCCAAGATACAGCGGATCTGCGCCGCCATCGAGCATGCGCACCAGCCAGTAGAGGGCGGCATCCGGCGCCGAACCGCGCACGGATTTATGCAGCGCGGAGATCTGGTCGTAGAACGCATCACCACCCTTGTCGAAACGGCGCAGGCTTTGCGTCAGCGTCTGTTTGACGAAGGCATCATCAACTTCGGATTTTTTGCTCTGCGTTGCCGCCGTGGCCACCTGCTCCAGCATGTTCAGCAAGCGGCGGGCATCACCATCGGCATAAGCCACCAGACTGTCGCGAGCGGCGTCCGATAATTTAAATAAAAACAATGACTTATCTGTAGTCCGCGTGATCAGTCCGGCGAGATCGGCATCGGTCAGCGGCTGCAGCACATACACCGCGGCGCGTGACAACAACGCGCCATTCACCTCGAACGAAGGATTTTCAGTAGTCGCGCCGATGAAGGTAATCAGACCCTGCTCGACAAACGGCAGGAAGGCATCCTGCTGCGATTTATTGAAGCGATGCACCTCGTCGACAAACAGGATGGTGCGGCGTCCACTCTGCTGCAACACGACTTCAGCGCGCGCCACCGCTTCACGGATTTCCTTGACACCGGCGAGCACCGCGGAGATGGCAATGAACTCGGCATCAAATGCATGCGCCATCAAGCGTGCCAGCGTGGTTTTACCAACGCCGGGCGGGCCCCACAGGATCATCGAATGCGGCTTGCCGGCTTCGAAGGCGAGGCGCAGCGGTTTGCCGGCACCGACCAGATGTTGCTGCCCGACCACTTCGTCGAGGGTGCGCGGCCGCATGCGCTCCGCCAGCGGCGCATCGGGCTCACGTTTCGCGAACAGGTCGTTCACGCGGCTTCCGCTTATTCGCTGATGACGTCGGCGCCCTGCGGCGGCGTGAAGCGGAACACATCGGCGGCGATGCGCGGATTGCGTTCGACGTCGGCAAAGGTGATCACCGTGGTCTGGCCGAACTGGTCGCGCAGTTCCATTGCCTCCAGCCCGGACTTGCCGAAACCCATGCGCACGCGCTCGAACACCGTTTCGCGGCTTTTCGGCAGCGCTTCCAGCCAGTCCAGCCCCTTGTCCATGCCGAGGTTGGACAATTTGAAATCACGCTCGAGGTCGTTGCTGCCGGCGAGCAGGGCCGCGGGACTGGAACCCAGCGCGCGATCCAGCTTGCGCACCGTGACCTGGTTCAGGTCCTTGTCGTAGATCCACAACCGCGTTCCATCACCGACGATGATCTGCTCATACGGCTTCTGGTAATCCCAGCGGAATTTGCCCGGCCGTGAAAACTGCATGATGCCCTGCGCCTGCTGCAGCGGCTTCAGGTTCTTGTCGAGCACCATCTGCGCAAAACGCGCCTTGACGGTCTGCGTCTGGGTCAGAAACACTTTCAGCGCATCGGTGGCCGCGGCGGACGCCAGTCCCGGCAGCAGGCACAACAGGATCAGGAGGGTCCGCATCACAGGGGTTTACGCACGCGGTCGATGTTTTCGATGCGGCCCGAACGCAGCGTCACCGCGGTCAGAAAAGGATTGGCCAGCGTCGGAAAATAATAGTACGACTTGAGGCCTTCGCGGATATTGTCGACGGCCTGGTGATCGGGTTTTCCCGCCCGCAGCACCAGTTCGCCTTCGGTCATGCCATGCTCAAGGCGGATGTAAACTTCGAACGCCATGCCGCGCGGGGCAGCATCTTCGGCGGCACCGGCAAAACCGCACCACAGCGCCAAAGACAAGATAAGGATACGGGTAAAAATTCGAATCGACATGAAAGATCAGACCGTCAGTTGCCGGAAAAGTTTGTAACAGTTTATTTCGGAATATCAGTCACTGTCCGACGCCGAAGCCGGCGCCAGCACTTCGCGGTTGCCGTTGGACTGCATCGGCGATACCAGCCCTGAGCGCTCCATCTGCTCGATCAGCCGTGCGGCGCGGTTGTAACCGATTCGCAAATGGCGCTGCACCAGCGAAATCGACGGCCGCCGCGTTTTGAGCACGATGGCAACCGCCTGGTCATACAAGGGATCTGCCTCGCCGTTGCCGCCCTCCGCACCTTCAACACCACTCTCCGCCGAGGTTTCCGGGCTTTCGAGAATTTCATCAATGTATTGCGGCTGCGCCAGGCTCTTCAGGTGATTGACCACCTTGTGCACCTCATGGTCGTCAACAAAGGCGCCATGCACGCGCTGGGTGTAGCCCTGCCCGGGCGGCAGGTACAACATGTCGCCCTGGCCCAGCAGTGCTTCCGCGCCCATCTGGTCAAGAATCGTGCGTGAATCGACTTTGGCCGACACCTGGAACGCGATCCGCGTCGGAATGTTGGCCTTGATCAACCCGGTGATCACATCCACTGACGGCCGCTGTGTGGCGAGAATCAGATGCACTCCTGCGGCACGCGCCTTTTGCGCCAGCCGCGCAATCAGTTCCTCTATTTTTTTGCCGACCACCATCATCAGGTCGGCCAGTTCGTCGATGACGACGACGATCAGCGCCATTTCCACCAGCGGCACCGGATTGTCGGGTGTCGATGCAATCGGATTCATCAGCGGCGTTTTCTTTTTCGCTGCTTCGCGCACCTTCTGGTTGAATCCGGCCATGTTGCGCACGCCCAGCGTCGACATCAGCTTGTAACGCCGCTCCATTTCACCGACACACCAGTTCAGCGCATTCGCCGCCTGCCGCATGTCGGTAACCACGGGTGCCAGCAGATGCGGGATGCCTTCGTAAACCGACAGCTCGAGCATTTTCGGATCGATCAGGATCAGCCGCACCTGCGACGGCGGCGCCTTGTAGACCAGCGACAGGATCATCGCGTTGATCGCCACCGATTTGCCGGATCCGGTGGTGCCGGCCACCAGCAGATGCGGCATGCGCGCAAGGTCGGCGACCACCGGGTTGCCGGCGATGTCCTTGCCCAGCGCCAGCGCCAGCGGTGAAGCCATGTCGGCATAAACCTGCGAGCTGACGATTTCCGACAGCCGCACGATCTGGCGTTTCGGATTGGGGATCTCCAGCCCCATGCAACTCTTCCCGGGTATGGTTTCGACAACACGGATGCTCATCACCGACAACGCGCGCGCCAGGTCGCGCACCAGGTTGATGATCTGGCTGCCCTTGACGCCGACCGACGGCTCAATCTCGAAACGCGTCACCACCGGCCCGGGATAGGCCGCCAGCACTTTGACCTCGACGCCGAAATCGAGCAGCTTTTTCTCGATCAGGCGCGAAGTGAATTCCAGTGTGTCCGCAGAAACCGTTTCGATATTGGCATCGGCCCCGTCGAGCAGGCTCAGCGGCGGCAGCAGCGAATCGGGCAGATCGCCGAACAGCGGCACCTGCTTTTCGCGTTCGACCCGCACCGACTTCTGAATCTCGATGCGCGGTGGTTCGATGCGCACCGGTTCGTGCGCCTCGATTTTTTTCTTGTTGTCTTCAACCGCATCCTTGCGCGCCACCACGGCTTCCGCGCCGGCCTTGCGATCAGCCCGCTCCTGCACCTTGGCCATCACGAAGGCACAGAACCGCTCAGACCAGTCGCCGAGGCGCTCGATGATCTGGAGCCATGAAATACCTGTAAACAGGCTGAGTCCGGCCGCCAGCAACAACAACAGCAACAAGGTGCCGCCGGTAAATCCGGCCACCATGGACAGTCCCTGGCCGACCAGCGCGCCCAGTGCACCGCCCGGTGCGCCGGACAGTTCAGCGCGCAGCGTATACAGACGCAGCGACTCGATGCCGCAACTGGCCGTCAGCAACAGGATAAAACCGATCAGCATCACTGCGTGGGAACGACGGTCAGTCTCGATGACAGTTTCGATACGGCGAAAGCTCCACAACACCAGCGCCCCGCACAAGGCCACCCACCAGTACGCCGAAATGCCGAACATGAACAGCAGCAGATCCGCCACATAGGCGCCAACCAGACCGCCGGCGTTGCCAAGGCGGTCCGTGGCCACGCTGTGCGACCAGCCGGGATCACCCTTGTGGAAGGTAAACAACACCAGCAACAGGTAGAGCGCGACGGCGAGGAAGGCCAGCCACCAGGATTCACGCAGCAGGGCCGCGAGTTTCGGCGGCAGCGGATTGGGCGCAGTTTTGGCGGCAGGGGATTTATCGCTGGCCAGCATCAGGTTGTTCGCAGTTAAATTTTATTAACTCGTTTTGTTAACCCGATGATTATAAGTGAAAAGACCCTGCGCGCCGCAGCATTACCCATACCCGCGGAAAGCGCCGCCGGAAAAACAAACCCCGCCGGAAGGCGGGGTTTGTCAGCACGAAACTGCAGCCTTTAGCGCACGATGCATTCCTGGCTGGCGCCGCCACCCACAGCACCGCCACCAATGCCCAGCGTGAACGGCAACTGGCTGATGTTCATCCCCGGGTCACCCGGCAGCAGCACCGGGGGTTTGCCCGGATCCTGGGCAAAACCGAACTGGCCTTCATTGACCAACTGGTTGCCGCCCTGGGTCTGCATGATGTAGCTGCCGGTATATGTCGTGTGATACGTGCCGGGTTCCAGATTTCCACAGTCCGCCGCGCAGGCCACGGTGTCTCCGGAAGAGCCGCGGATACCGATGGTGGCAGTTGACGTGCCGATCTTGTATGCGTCCTGATTGCCGCGCTTGCCGATCAGGCCGGTTACGGTGCGCAACCCGCCTTTCACCAGGCGCATGAACATGCCATCGCTCTGCGGCGCGTCCTTGTTGAAGGAATACGCCTCGAGTTTCATGGTGCTGTTCGGACGCATGGTCGCCGCGCTACCGTCGGTAAAATTGATCTGGGCGTAACTGTCGCGCTGCGTGGTCAGCACGTCGCCCGGCTGGACTTCTGATTTCTGCGAGAGAATCCGCACCGAACCGTCAGGCCTTTGAACGGACATGGTCCCGCTCAGATGGGTAACCACCCCGGCACCAGCAGCCCACGCACCTGCGGCAACCATCGCCAGCACAACACCCGCCAAGCCCTGAATCCACCCCTTGCTTGCAAACATGACCAGTCCCCTTTCGATACCTGCCCGCAGGCCGCACGGGGATCCCGTTATGGCTACTGCGCAAACAAGTCCATTTTTACACCATAAGTCGGGAATTTGCGAGAAAAAACCGGATACCCGAACCCCGCCAAACCCCTGAAAGCGTGAGAAAAATCACGCCCCCCCCACCCAACCAGACCTCAATCTGCAGAACCGCGCTGCGCCATCGACTTGCGGTCGAGCACGATAATCTTGCGCTTGTCGGTGACGATCAGGTTCTTTTCCTGCAGATCCTTGACCACCCGGCTGACCATTTCACGGGAAGCCCCGATCATGCGCGCGATTTCCTGCTTTGCCGGTGCCCGTTGCACTATCCATTGGCCGTCAATATTTTCGGCCATGTCGATGATCAGACGGGCAACCCGTCCGTAAACGTCGATCAGCGCGAGGCTTTCGATCTTGCGATCGGCATCGCGCAGGCGTTTGACCATGTTCCGCAGCACCAGCATTGCCATTTCGGCATGGCTTTCCAGGCAGGCCAGGAATGCAGTGCGCGGAATTCGCAGCATCTCACAGGGTTCCAGCGTCTCCACCGTCGCCGAACTCGGCAGGCTGTCGAGCAGTCCCATTTCGCCGACAAAATCCTGGGCACCCATCACCGTCAGGATGACTTCATGGCCCTCTTCATCCGGGATCAGCACTTTGACCCGGCCTGACAGAACGATGTACAGCGCTTCGGTTTCCTCGCCGGCGCGCAGGATGGCCGCACCGCGCGGATAACTGCGCTGCTGCACGCCCGGCAGCAAGGCGGCGATCTGCTGATCCGAAAAAGACGAAAACAGCGGGACTGTTTTCAGAATCTGGGGATTCAATGCAATTGGAGCAGGCATGGGCTCGTCACTATTGGCTGTTTTTCCGGGCACGGCCGCATACCGTGGCCGCTAACAGGGGGCATGTTGCCAGAACGCAGGCCAATAGTCATGCCCGTCCGGCCCTTAAGGCGCCGACCTGGCCGAATATCGCGGCGCACGCTGCAAACTGCTACATTCTTGCCTTTTCGCCAACCACCTTCATCTTCAGGGAATCATGATTTCTTCAGCTTCCGCCACCCGGCACTGCCGGGTACTGATCCTCGGTTCCGGCCCCGCCGGTTATTCGGCCGCCGTGTACGCCGCGCGCGCCAATCTAAAACCGGTGCTGATCACCGGGCTCGCCCAGGGCGGTCAATTAATGACGACGACCGACGTCGACAACTGGCCGGCCGACGCCGACGGTGTGCAGGGCCCCGAACTGATGGAACGTTTCCAGAAACACGCCGAACGTTTCAACACCGAAATTATTTTTGACCACATCCACACGGTGCGGCTGAAAGACACGCCCATCACGCTGATCGGCGATCAGGGTACCTACAACTGCGATGCACTGATCATCGCCACCGGCGCATCGGCGATGTACCTCGGCCTGCCCTCGGAAGAGAAATTCATGGGCAAGGGCGTGTCGGGTTGCGCCACCTGCGACGGGTTTTTCTACAAAAACCAGGAGGTATCGGTGATCGGCGGCGGCAACACCGCGGTCGAGGAAGCGTTGTACCTGACCAATATCGCCAAGCATGTGACCATCGTGCATCGCCGCGACAAGTTCCGCGCTGAAGCCATCCTCGTCGACAAACTGAACGAGCGCGTCGCCTCCGGCAAGGCCACCATCCTCTGGAATCACGTGCTGGATGAAGTGCTGGGCGACAACACCGGCGTCACCGGCATGCGCATCAAACATGCCAGGACCGGCGCGACCACGGACAAACAACTGCAGGGCGTGTTCATCGCCATCGGCCACAAGCCAAATACCGATATTTTCGCAGGCCAGCTTGAAATGCAAAACGGCTACATCGTCACCCACAGCGGACTCAAGGGCAACGCCACCGCCACCAGTATTCCCGGCGTGTTCGCCGCCGGTGATGTGCAGGATCATGTTTACCGGCAGGCAGTGACCAGTGCCGGCACCGGTTGCATGGCCGCGCTCGACGCGCAGAAATATCTCGAAAGCAAAGGCCTGGTCTGAATCCGGCCCGAGCCGGACAGGCTGATCGGGGTGCGCTGTGAAAAAAGCCAAACCGTCCCCAAAGGGGACTTGCTTCGCGGCGCCCCCCAAGAGGACTTGCTTCGCGGCGCCCAGCGGCGTTAACCCGCCGGACAAAGAAGAATCGACGCCCGAGCTGCTGCGCACGGCGCTGGCCGATGTCACGCCGCTGCCGCCCGCTAACCGTGCCAGGCTGGTCCGGCCTCGACCGTTGCCGATTGCCGCGCAACGCCAGCTCGATGAAATCGCTGTGCTGCGCGACACGCTCAGCGACGCCCCGGCCTGGGAACTGGGCCTCGAGAACGGCGACGAACTGCTGTTCCTGCGCAACGGCATATCGGCGCAGCAACTGAAAAAACTGCGTCGTGGCCACTGGGCTGTCCAGAATCATCTCGATTTGCACGGTCTCAATTCCGTGGAAGCGCGGATTCTGACGGCGGAATTCCTCGCTCATTGCGTACGCGAGGGACTGCGCTGCGTGCGCATCGTGCACGGCAAAGGCCTGGGGTCACCCAACCGGGAACCAGTGCTGAAGAAAAAAGTGGCGGGCTGGCTGGCCCAGCGCGACGAAGTGCTGGCCTACTGCCAGGCGCCGCAGGCCGATGGCGGCGGCGGCGCAGTGCTGGTGATGCTTAAAGCCCGAAGATAAAAGAAGCCGCTCAGATGGCGGCTTCGTCGGTCTCGCCGGTGCGGATACGAATGACCTGCGACACATCGCTGACAAAAATCTTGCCGTCGCCAATCTTGCCGGTGCGCGCCGCCTTGATCACTGCATCAATGGCCGCCTCCAGCAGCTTGTCCGGAACCACGACCTCGACTTTCACCTTGGGCAGGAAATCGACGACGTATTCCGCGCCGCGATAGAGTTCGGTATGCCCCTTCTGCCGGCCGAAGCCCTTGACCTCCGTCACGGTCAGTCCGCTGACACCGATTTCAGACAGCGCCTCGCGCACTTCATCCAGCTTGAAGGGCTTGAATATTGCCTCGATTTTTTTCATGGGGTCTCCGGCTGTTTACCGTGGATTATTATGGAAAAGAATAGCACAAGGCTCAGTGCCTGAACTTGTTGGTGATCGGATAACGCCAGTCCTTGCCGAACCCGCGACTGGTAATGCGGATGCCCACCGGCGACTGGCGGCGCTTGTATTCGCTGATGCGGATCAGCTTCACCACCCGGTCCACATCCGCCGGGGCATGGCCCATGGCGACGATTTCCTGGGGACTGCGGTAATGCTCGACATAGGCCTCCATGATCGCATCCAGCACATCGTACGGCGGCAGACTGTCCTGATCCTTCTGGTCGGGACGCAGTTCTGCCGAGGGCGCACGGTCGATGACCCGCCGCGGTATCACCGGCGCCACGGTATTGCGATATTCAGACAGCCTGTAGACCAGTGTTTTCTTGATGTCCTTCAGCACCGCAAAGCCGCCGGCCATGTCGCCGTACAGGGTGGCGTAACCGGTGCCCATTTCGCTCTTGTTACCGGTGGTCAGCACGATGGCGCCGGTCTTGTTGGACATCGCCATCAACAGTGTGCCGCGGATCCGCGCCTGCAGGTTTTCTTCGGTCACGTCCTCGGCAAGGCCTTTGAACTCGCCCGCCAGCGCGGTGCGGAACGCGTCGAACACAGGCAGGATCGGGATTTCGGAATAACGTACGCCCATGATCCGTGCCTGCTCCGCCGCATCCTCGCAGCTCATGCCGGCAGTATATTGCGAGGGCATCATCACTGCATGCACCCTGTCGGCGCCCAGCGCATCGACCGCGACTGCCAGTGTCAGCGCCGAATCAATGCCGCCGGACAGGCCGAGCAGCGCCCCGGGAAAACCGTTTTTACCCAGATAGTCACGCACACCCAGCGTCAATGCGCTGTAAACATCCCGCTCCAGAGCAACCACGGGCGCCACTGCGCCCTTCACCGGCACACCGCCGACCAGTTCGACCAGCGTCAGCGCCTCCTCGAACGCCGGCAGCTGGTGCGTCAGTTCACCGTGGCCGTCGACCGCAAACGATGCGCCGTCAAACACCAGTTCATCCTGACCGCCAACCTGGTTGGCGTAAACGACCGGCATGCCCGTCTTGCCGACGCGTTCGCGCACCACTTCATAACGCGTCAGCTGCTTGTTGATATGGTATGGCGATGCATTCAGCACCAGCAACAGTTGCGCGCCGGCGTCGCGCGCGGCTTTTGCCGCCGGCTCCTCCCAAACGTCGGCGCAGATGTTGATGCCGATGCGCACACCCTCATGCTCGAATACGCAGGGCGCGTCGCCGGAATCAAAATAACGCTCCTCGTCGAACACCGTATAGTTGGGCAGCGTGCGTTTCAGGTACGTCGCCACCACCCTGCCGTTGCGGATCACCGACGCTGCGTTGTAACGTTTGCCGCCAATCTGGTGCGGGTGCCCCAGCACCAGCGTGATATTCCGGGTAGCGCGCACGATGCCATGGAATTCGCTGTCACAGGCGCGGTAAAAATCATCGCGCAACAGCAGATCCTCGGGCGGATAACCCGAGAGCGCAAGTTCAGTCGTCAACAGCAGCCCGGCGCCGCCCGCCCTGGCGCGCTGTGCGGCATCAAGAATTTTCGCGGCATTGCCGGCAAGGTCACCGACGGTAAAATTGAGCTGTGCAATCGCTATTTTCATATCGCTAATATATCATCGGCGCGCGCACCTTTTTGCGCGCCACGCTACCTCTACACACATGCTGCACTGGTTTCATTATTACCGGGCGCGCCTGAACCTGATGCTGCGCCGGCACGACGATGCGGTGGCCGCTTATCGCGACGCACAGGTCGCCAATCCGCATTTTGCTCTGGCAGCGGCCAGCGCCGGTTTCCTTGAGGCCTCGCGCCAGCGCTGGGACGCCGCCGCCAGCGCCTTCCAGCAGGCGCTGGCGATCACCCCCGAAGACGCCGACCTCTGGTTCAACCTCGGCTATGTCCGCCAGCAACAACAGGACGATGCCGCCACCATCGAATGTTTTGGGCGCGCCGTCAAACTGAAACGCAGCCTCGACCGCGCCTGGTTCGGCCTCGGCCTGGCCCATCGCAGCCGCGGCGACATCGAGGAGGCGGTGCGCGCCTTCAAAGTGGCCGCCGAACTGCAGCCGATGAACCCGCATGCCTTTTACGAACTGGCAATGGTGCAGCTTGCACGGGGGAATCTGCAGGACGTGCGCAGGATCATCAAACATGTCGCTGAGTTCGATCCGCAGATGACGCGCCAACTGATCCGCGACACCGGCCAGCATCCGGAGGGCGTGACGCTGCGGTGAAGCTGCACGTCGCATCATCGTTGACGGACGTTGCTGCGGGGGCATGGAACCGGCTCGCTGGCGATGATCCCTTCCTGCAACACGCCTTCCTGCACGCACTGCATGACAGCGGCTGCGCCTGCCCGGACACCGGCTGGGCGCCGCAGTACCTGCTGCTGCGTGACGGTGATGAACTCGCCGGCGCGATGCCGCTGTATCTGAAGGGCCACTCCTACGGCGAATACGTGTTCGACTGGGCCTGGGCTGATGCCTACCAGCGCCACGGCATCGAGTATTACCCCAAGCTGCTCAGCGCCATCCCGTTCACGCCGGTGGTCGGCTCGCGTTTGCTCGCATCCAAACCCGAATACCGCAATCAACTCGTTGCCGGGGCGCTGGAACTCGCCCGCCGCAGCAAAACCACTTCGCTGCATGTGCTGTTTCCCGCCGCAGAGGATATCGAATGCCTCACCGCCCACGGTTTCCTGCTGCGCCAGGGTCGTCAATTTCACTGGACCAACCGGAACTATGACAACTTCGATTCTTTCCTCGCGCAATTCAGCCACGACAAACGCAAAAAAATCCGCCAGGAACGGCGCAAGGTGCGTGACGCCGGTATCCGCTTCACCTGGATCGAAGGCACGGCCATCAGCGATGACGACTGGCGGTTTTTTGCACGCTGTTACAGCCAGACTTACCGCGAACATCATTCCTCGCCATACCTGAACCTGGAATTTTTCCGCCGTATCGGCGCAGCCATGCCCGACAATCTCGTACTGGTGCGCGCCGAACGCGAAGGCCAGGCCATCGCCGCATCACTGCTGGTGCGCAACGGCGCCCGCCTCTATGGCCGCCACTGGGGTGCGCTGGAACATCACCCTGCGCTGCATTTTGAAGCCTGTTATTACCAGGGAATCGAATACGCCATCGCCCGCGGCCTGCAGGTGTTCGAGGGCGGCGCGCAGGGCGAGCACAAAATGGCGCGTGGCCTGCTGCCGGTGACCACCCAATCGGCGCACTGGCTGGCGCATCCGGAATTTGCCTCCGCCATCGAGAATTTCCTCGACCGCGAAACGGCGCTAATGGAAGAACACGACCGCGAACTGGCGGCGCGCAGCCCCTTCAAGGCCGGCTGAGCAGCCCGGCATGGCCGTCTTGCCTTATAGTTACGCCCCACCCACAGTTACGCCCCACCCACCGGAATCCTCGCATGAAGTTCTGCAGCAATTGCGGCGCCGCAGTCGCGCTCAAAATTCCCGCCGGCGACACGTTGTCGCGCCACGTCTGCGACGCCTGCGGCATCATCCATTACCAGAATCCGAAAATGATCGTCGGCTGCATCGCAGAGTGGGAGAGCCGCATCCTCCTCTGCCGCCGCGCGATCGAACCGCGCCACGGCCTGTGGACGGTGCCTGCCGGCTTCATGGAAAACGGCGAAACCACGGCACAGGGCGCTGCGCGTGAAACGCTGGAAGAAGCCAATGCCCGCGTTGAAATCGGGCCGCTGTATGCGATGTACAACATTCCGCACATCAACCAGGTCTACATCCTGTTCCGCGCGCGCCTGCTCGATCTGGATTTCAGTGCCGGCACCGAGAGTCTGGAAGTGCGCCTGTTCGACGAAGCGGAAGTTCCGTGGGAACAACTGGCCTTCGCCACGGTACGCAACACGCTGACTCATTATTACGCTGATCGAAAATCCGGCGAGTACCGCTTTCATCTCGGCACCATCGAACGCGCAGCCGCACGTTCCTGAGCACTTTTTACTGGTTTTTTACCGGCCCTATTAACCGCGTCTTTCAAAAAAACCGGTAAAGCCGCGATGGCGATGAAACGCACCGATGACAAACCGGTGGGGCCGGCAAACCCCGAGGAAATCACGCAGGCGCAAAAACATCTGGCCGAATTGCTGGCCATTACCGGCAATGTCAAACGCTGAGCGGAGCGGTCCAGCAATCGCATTCCCGGCTATCTATAATATTGATATTGATATTGCCCGGCTTGAGGGTTTTCTTCAATGCAGCGGGTATGAGCCGGTGCGGGTACTTTGCCGGCATCCATCGGCCGCGCTTTGGGCGATTGATCTGATATTCTTAAGTATTTAATTTAATTTATAAAATTATTCTTAAAGTAAGGTTCATTTTGTCCGGCACATGATGGCACTACGATAATCCGTGTAGTGCAGAAACTACGTTTCGCGCGGAAAAATGGGGCCAGGGATTCGGCAGTACAGCATCAGCCGCCCGCCCAAAATCAGCACTTCAGCAAGAAATGCTGCACCGATTGCTGCCACGCCGACAGCGGCGCCGTTAAGGTGGGGTACAAAGAGTGTGACGCTGCCTACGGCAAACACCACCAGCAACCGTATCAGCGCGCTTCCCGCAATCACCTGCGTCTTGCGCATCGCCGAAAGCAGGCCACGAAACAGCGACGAATAGCCCCACACGATCACCACCAGCAGGATCAGTTGCACGCCGGGCGTGGCGTAATCAATGAGCTTGGTGGGCAACCCCATAACGCGGCCCAATATGACGTCACGCATGGGGGTATAGAACAGGCAGCCCACCAACACGACGTAGCCCAGCGTCAGGCGGTTTGCAAACCGCAGCATCACGCGCATGTCGGCACGGCTGTGCACCAGCGCCTGCGCGGTTTGCACAAGATTGCGCAGCGGCGAGGCGACCAGCGATTTGAGCGCGTTCACCACGCCAAAGGCCGCCAGCGCCAGATCCGGATTGGCCAGACGGCCGAGAAAGAAGTTGATGACGAACATCACGCCGTTCTCGGTGATCTGCGTAATCATCAGCGGCCAGGAGAATACCCACATCTGGCGATAGGACGCCTGTTCGCCGCCGCTGGCGGGCAGTTCTTTATAAAACGGCCGGCTGACCCAGAACATGTAGATCGCCTCCACACTCATGCAGCCGACCAGTGATGCCGCGCCGGCGACCGCACCTTCCAGCCAGAATGGCAGCACCATCAGCATCAAGGCCTGCGAACCCAGCCGTACCATGGTTGCGTGAGATATCAGCATGGTGCGCCGTCGCATCATGCACAGCGCCGTGGCAAGGTTGCGTATCTGGTTCGGGAAAATCCACAGTCCCATCACCGCGGAGGCGGCTTTGGCGAGGCGTGTGACCTCCGGGCTGGCGCCCATCATTGTGCCGAACAGCCAGTCGCCAAGCGGCGTGAGCGCCACCGTTTCAATCAGGATGAATGGCACCAGTGACACAAAAAAATAGAAGCGCGCCACCCGCCAGAACGAGCGCTTGTCCGAGATGTAGGACATGCCCGCCTGGGTGCTGACGCTGATGATGCCGCTGAACGTGGTATTGAATGCAAACGCGATGCTGAATGCCGCGAGGGTGGTCGTGGGGTCGCCGAGTCGGGCCAGAAAACCGTGAACCAGTGAGTGGGAAAGCTGATGCAGCTCGGTGGTAAGAATGAGCGGCACAAAAAACAGGATGGCCGTACGAACGGTCAGCGGGGTATGCGACCGCATAAAACTCCGGCGAAGTTTAAAGAAAGGTCAGACCACATTGCGGCAGCTTCATCGAGGCGAGGATTCCGCGGGCATGCAAAAGAAGGCTGGATCAAAGCGAAAAGACTGAAAACACCAATAAAGCATAGCGCACTGACGGTGCTCAAGAAAGCGTGTCGGGCGGAGCCATAGTGTGGTCCTGGATAGTCTCCGCAGTACTGTTGGACTTGTTATGCTTTACCCGGCTGGGTAACGGACAACCGCTCGATCCGATGGAGGAGCATCGTGAAACATTCGCCAAGCGGCTGCGCTATCACCTGGAGCGTGACCCTGCCATCCAGAACGCGGCGCTGCACATCTTCCTGAATGCGATCCAGAAAACCCTGGGGCAGTGCAGTCCGGGCGCCAGTGCCGCGTCGCATATCGGCGCGGTGGTTTTCATCCACCGCTTCGGCGCGCGGCTCAACACCCAACTGCCCATCTGCATTTCCACTGCATCGTCATCGATGACGTATTTGATGCGTGGCGAACGGTGGCGTCGCCTTTCACCCCGCCAGCGGAGTGGATGCGCCAGCGATCGCGGCGGTTCATGCCACCGTGCGAAAGCGACTGCTGCGGGCGGCCCTGCGACGCGGGCTGATGTCGGCGGACGACGCACAGACTATGGCGAACTGGGAACACGGCGGCGGTTTTTCAGTCGATGCCGCGGTACGCATCGAGGCGCACGAGCGCGATGGTCTGGAGCGCCTGTTGCGCTACTGTGCCCGCCCGCCCTTTGCGCTGGAACGCCTGCGCGAGATCGACACCGGGCATCTGGTCTACGAGAGCGTGAAGCCGGGGCCGGGTGGCAGTGTCAGCCTGATGCTGACGCCGATGCAACTGCTTGACCCGATCACCCTGAGCTTGTCGAAGGGCTCGCGGCGCTGATTCCGCCACCGCGCCGCCATCGTCACCGCTACTACGGGGCGCTGGCACCCCACTCGCCGCTGCGGGCAGCGGTCACCGCACTGGCGCAGCCGGCAGCGGATACCCCTGCTCCGGCGATGATTGGCGCGAGTCCATCGGACGCGACCCCGGCAGAGCCGGCACATCGCCAGGCAGCTCGCTACGTCTGGGCGCTGCTGCTGGCGCGCATCTACGAGGTGCTGCCCCTGCTGTGTCTCAAGTGCGGTGGTGTCCGGGGATACCGTCTCAGGCCGAGCCTGAGACATAAGATGAAGATCATCGCCTTCATCACCGAGGGGGCGGTGATCCGGGAGATTCCCGGACACCTGGGCGAGCCGATTTCGCCGCCGCGTCGGATGCCAGCGCGCGGTCCGCCGCTGCGGGAGATGCAGGACAGTGGATCGGACCCCATCGATCCGCAAGCGCAACCAGCACCGGACTACGAGTTCGATCAGCGTATCGCGTGGTAGGGCACAAGACGAACAGACTCGCTCGTCGGGGGCGACTCGTGCCGGTGGCCAACGGCACAGACAACGGGAGTGCCGGAGCGGGTTTTGCAGGGGCTATCAGGAACTCTCGGCGCAAAATTCAACGAAAATGGGCTGGATGCTTCAGAATGTGGCGTTGAAATTCCGTAACTATTCAGCACCGACGGATTGTACTTTTTTGAAGAATCCTAGATACTTCAGGCCATGGATGAACGACCAGAC
>ENA-ORBV01007566-ORBV01007566.1-microbial-mat-metagenome-genome-assembly--contig:-NODE-7566-length-18622-cov-5.527635_pt1 | contig 18622 bp, 14 predicted proteins | sample MGYA00237777_ERZ505514 | MGnify/ENA primary metagenome ERZ505514 (study PRJEB26160, sample SAMN06269048) | microbial mat metagenome | isolation source: Oligotrophic lake microbial mat | place... | reverse complement strand
GTCCTGCTCTACCGTGGTTTAGGTGGCCGCATCGACGTCGAATTCAAATAACGTGAACATCTTCGAAGTAGATACCCCCGCAATCGTAGTGGACCTGGACGTCATGGAGGACAACCTCCAAAGGATGGCCGACTACACGCAAACCCACAACCTTCGCCTCCGTCCACATACCAAGACCCACAAGAGCCCCCTGCTCGCCCGCAAGCAGATTGAACTTGGCGCAGTAGGCCTTACTGTAGCCAAGCCCGGAGAAGCCGAGGTCATGCTCGCGGCCAACCCCCAGGATCTCCTGGTCGCCTTCCCGACCCTCGGTGCCACGAAGATGGCCCGCTTGAAAGAAGTCGCCCGCCACACAAACCTGACGGTAGCTCTCGATTCATTCGAAGCAGCCAAGGCATTATCAGACGGCGAAGTCCCGGCGAAGATCCTCGTGGAGTTTGACGCCGGCCTCGGCCGTGTCGGCATCCAGCCAGACGAACTGATTGATATGATTGGCGCGATCAAAAAACTGCCCCACATCCAGTACGACGGTATCTCTTTTTATCCGGGCCACATCAAGGACCTCGGCGAAGAAGGCCACGGCATGATCGAGGCTCTGAACGTTCTGCTGAATCAGACAGTCGACACTTTGAAAAAAGCTGGCCGCGCCCCTCGTATTGTTTCCGGTGGTTCAACTCCAACCATGTTCCAGTCCCATCGCATTGAGGCGATGAACGAAATCCGCCCCGGCACCTACATCTTTAACGACCGCAACACCGTCGTTGGCAAGGCCTGCAGCCTTGAGCAGTGCGCCGCCACCATAATTGCCACTGTGATCTCGACGGCTCAAAAAGGCCAGATCCTGATCGATGGCGGCTCGAAGACCTTTTCTTCAGACCGCCTTCTGAACGACGCTGGCGTGAGCTTCGGCAAAGTCTTGAATGCCCCCGGTGCGCTCTTCCACAAGATGAACGAGGAGCACGGCTTCATCGACATCACCGAATGTGAGCGCACCTTCCACATCGGCGACAAGCTCCAGATCCTCATGAACCACGTCTGCGTCGCCATGAACCTTCAGGAGCAGGCCATCGGCTACCGCAATGGCACATTGGAAACAAGCTGGCCGATCGCAGCCCGCGGCAAGCTCACCTAGGGCCTACGGCTATGGATGGCTCAGCAACCTCTACACCACCGAGCGTCTCGTGCACGAATCGTGAACCCTTCCAATAGTTGTTTGGTATTCGTGTGGATGATCAGTATTGAGAAAGAACGAAATTGAAAGCATGAAAATTTTTATAACCGGCGGTGCCGGATTCATCGGCTCTGCATTCGTCCGGCTGGTCGCGCGTCAGCATCCTGACTGGCAGATTACAAACCTCGACAAGCTTACCTATGCAGGGAACCTCGAAAATCTTGAGGCACTGAAGGGCAATCTCAATTACAGATTTGTACTTGGCGACATTGCCGACGCTCCTTTTGTGGATGGATTGTTCGCCGAAGTGAAACCAGATTCTGTGGTTCACTTTGCAGCTGAGAGCCATGTAGATCGAAGTATTCTTTCGCCCGAGCCAGTCATCAAGACCAACTTCAACGGCACCTTCTCACTGCTTGAAGCGGCCCGACGCAATGGCATCGGTCGATTCCTGCATGTCTCGACGGATGAGGTGTACGGCAGCATTGAGGAACCATTGGAGGCAGATGAACATTATCCATTGCGCGCCTCAAGCCCTTACTCTGCATCAAAGGCAGGGTCTGATCTGCTGGCATTGAGCTACTACACAACCTACAAGCTGCCGGTTTGCGTAACGAGAGCGAGCAACAATTATGGGCCATATCAATTCCCCGAAAAGCTCATTCCACTGATGATTTCAAATGCATTCGAAGATCGACCTCTGCCCGTTTACGGCGACGGGATGCAAATCCGCGATTGGCTATTTGTTGACGATCATTGCCGGGCAATCCTGGCAGTACTGTCGAAGGGTGAACCAGGCGAGGTCTATAACGTTGGGGGGAGTCTGGCATTGCCAAATGTCGAGGTCATCCGCAGAATCCTGAGCATTACGGAGAAGCCTGAGAGCCTTATGAAGACGGTGGCCGACCGGCCGGGGCATGATCGCCGATATGCTTTAAATTGTGAGAAGCTGATGCACGCAACAAATTGGAAGCCGGAAGTACCCTTCGAGGAGGGCTTGGCTGAAACAATTCGCTGGTATGCCACGAATTCCGAATGGTTGCAACGAGTGCGGAGCGGCGAATACCGGAAATACTACGAGATGAATTACGCAGGCAGATAACTTGAGAAGGATTACAGGAAAGGAATGGTGGGCCTGTGCAGACTCGAACTGCAGACCTCTACCGTGTCAAGGTAGCGCTCTAACCAACTGAGCTACAGGCCCACAAACTTGGGCTAAACCTCTAATTTAGCACATTTTTCCGATCTCGCCAGCTTTTCAAGAGTGCAGAACCAATAATCAGTGCTCCACCGGCAATCGCAGTCGTGGTGGGGCGCTCTCCGTGAAGCCACCAAGTCCAGACTGGATTTAGAGCCGGCTCCACCATGATCAGTAGCGACGCCTCAAGGGCACCCAGATTCGCCATTGCTTTCGTCAGGCACCAGTAGGCGAGGCCGACCTGAAAGACCCCAAGGTAAGCCAGCGACCAAATGTCGTTGGACCGGATCTGCGTGAGCGGGAACATCTGAGGAAGGCAAATCAAGATCCCAATGCAGTTGCCCATTAGGACTGGGGTCATGGAGCTTCCGGCTTGACCTCTACTCAACCAGCGCAAGCCACAGACTGTCAGAGCCCAAGTGAGGCCGCTCAGAGCACCAAGCCAGTTCCCGAGCAAGGGGCTCGGTGCCAGTGCCTGAGCCTCACCGGGATCCCAAAATACAAGGACCATCCCGACGCATACGATGGCCAGAGTCGTCCAGTCACTGGTCCGCACTTTTTCGCGCAGAAGCCATGGGCCTAACAAGACCAGATAGACAGGAGCCGTTGCCTGGAGGAAGATGGCGTTGGCTGCCGTGGTGTTCTTGGTAGCCAGCACGAAGGATGTCAGGCAGATCGCGTAGGCGATGGCGACAACGCCGCTGCGCCAGGTCCAGTGCTTTCGTGTTTCGGGCAGGAGAATCAGGACCGCAAGTGCGGCGACAAGGCTGCGCAGGCCTGAGATTTGCCAACTCGTGAGTGAGGTCGATTTAATGGCCGCCCCACCGGTTGAGAAGAGAATGGCGCTGGCAATGGCGGCGAGTCTGGGATTCAATCGATGACCGCCATGGCGTGCAGAGGAATGGGTGGAGTTGTAAAGGTGGCATTGCCATCGCGCCAGCCGAATCTAACGGCTCGGCCAGATGGTTCCCAGAGGATCTTCTTCGGTGGACGGGCGAGTCTGAGCCTAACCTGCTGGGATGGAAGCGAGCTGACTTGATTGAGGAAGTGGAGCACGGTCTGCTGACCTTGTTTACGGATCGCGATTTCAAGGGGAGCCGTGTTGTCCTTGATTGAGACCTGCGCAGGGCCTAGCGCATCAAGGCATTGGCCTACGAATTGGCGGAGGGCGGGCGAATGGGTCTCGATTGGGCCTGGAGCCAGGACCACCCGTCCTTTACCGATTTCAAAAAGCATCGCAGCAGGCTTCGAACTCCGTCCCGAGGTGTCGCTCGAGTAACGTTCGGCAATGATCTTCCCTGCCCCAGGATCGACATCCTGCCAAAGTCCGGTGAGCGAAGCGGGCCCGGTCAGTCTCCATCCGAAGAGGCTTGAGAACTTCCGTGCATTGTGTGCGCCTGTGAGAAAGAGATTGAGCCCATCGCGTACCTGACCGGCAAGTTGCTGAGCTAGTGAGTCGCCGATTTCTTCCCATTCCGGAATGACGAGGACCGGCCACCGGAGGGCGGCCCAATCAGGCATAACATCAACGCTGCGGTGGCATTCGATGATGGCATCGAGTAGCCTGGCGCACGAAGCCACGTGTTTGCCCCAGTCGCCGAAAAGCTGGTTCGACTTTCGGTAAAGGCTTGTGCGGCTGAAGAGGATGGCAACATCACTGAGGCTTTGGCTCTTGTGACAGAGCGATTGCCGCTCACGGCAAAATTGAGAGACCTCGTGCAAGTGTTCAAATGCCTTGAGGTGAAGCTGGATGCCGCCGCCTTGGGCTAGCGCAATAGAGGCCTCTTGCTTCAGTTGGATAATCGGCTGAGTGTCTGAGATCTGGAGGCCCCAGGCCTTGCCGGTTTGGCCCAGATAGCGCGCTTCGAGGCGGGGGCTCATGCTGGAGTTGATGAGGAAGTCCACTGGGATTTCGGGCTTTTCCGGGACGAAAGTGGTGTACAGATGCTTGGAGGCGATTAGGGTTCCCGGGCGCTCCTTGTGGAGACGCTCCACAGAATTACGAACACAGTCTCGAAAGCGCTGGCGATTGAATTCAAGCCACACATCCCATTTGGGGTCTTCGGGCTTGCGCGGGGCGTCCAATCCGAGCCCTATTCGGCGCCAGGCATCAAGTGTCGCTGGCGAATAGTCTGGGTTGGATTGCCAGCACTCTCCCTCTGTCCAGACGCCTGAGAAATTGGGGCCGTACTGCGCATAGTCGGGACGCACGGTTTGCAGCAAGCGCCGGATTTTGGCAGTGGTGCCGGGGTTCAGCTTTGTGTAGATTCCAAAGAAGCTGTTGGTCTGCTTTTGGGCTGCAGCTAATGGCAATGCAAGAGCCATCATGGCGCGCCTGGAAATCTTTGACATCTCACCCAAACTACAACACTTTATGAAAGAATCGTCCCTTGCCTATGAAGAACCGACATTGGGTGCTAGTCCTACTCTTTTTTCTTTCGATGATCACCTATATCGACCGGGTTTGCATCTCTGTTGCTGGGCCTTTGATGCAACAGGAATTGGGGCTGACGCCGACGATGTGGGGTTGGGTGGTGGGAGCGTTTACGATCTCTTATGCTTTGTTTGAGATCCCCACGGGGGCGATGGGCGACCGTTACGGGTCGCGCAGTACGTTGAGCCGCATTGTTCTTTGGTGGAGCTTTTTTACTGCCGCGACCGGAGCGGTGTCGAACTTTGCCGTGCTGCTGGGGACCCGCTTCCTGTTTGGCATTGGCGAGGCTGGGGCGTACCCAAATGCCTCTTCGACTATTTCGAGATGGTTTCCGAAGGCGCAGCGGGCGAGAGCATCGAGCGTGGTGTGGGGTGCGAGCCGGCTGGGTGGCGCGATCAGTCCTTTTCTTGTGATCCCGATACAGGTTGCCTACGGGTGGCGGATGTCGTTTTACATCTTCGGTTGCCTGGGAGTGGTTTGGGTTGCGGTTTGGTATTTCTGGTTCCGCGATACGCCGGCTGAGAAAGCTGGGACTTCGCAGGAAGAGATTGCGGAAATGGCTGGGGATTCAGACCAGGCTGATACCGGGCACCACAAGTTGCCCTGGGCGGTGGCCCTGCGCAACAAGAATTATTGGACGATTTTGTTGATGTACCACACGTATTGCTGGGGAAGTTATTTCTATTTGTCATGGCTGCATACCTTCCTTGTGAAAGGACGCGGGATGAGCCAGGACCAGATGAAGTCTCTGTCGGCACTGCCGTTTTTGGTGGGCTTTTGCGGCAATATATTTGGCGGATTTCTGAGTGATTACCTGAGCAGGCGCTATGGCTTGAAGATTGGCCGGCGGACGGTTGGAGCTAGCGGGCTCGCGCTGAGCGGAGTGTGCATGATGTGGACTTCCTATACAGCGGATCCGGTTTGGTCGATCATCCTGCTGGCGCTTGGGTATGGAGCGATGGATTGCATGTTGCCGGTTTCGTGGGCGGTTTGCCTTGATGTTGGCAAGCGCTATGCGGGTGCCTTGTCGGGTTCGATGAATATGGCGGGACAGTTGGGTTCGTTTGGATCGAGCGTGGCGTTTGGCTACATTGTGGACTATTACCAAAGCTACGATTTACCGCTGCGGTGCTTTTCTGTGATGCTCTTCGTCAGTGCCTATCTTTTTACGCGGATCGATCCCACGCAAGAGTTACCGCGGGCTGAGGAGACGGCGCATCGGCTTCCTGCCGGAGCCGTGCCAGTCGCTGCGAGTTAAAGACTCGAATCAGGACAGCCGCAAAATCGGCGGCTGGATTTTCAGTGCGCCGGAGTGAGGCAAGGACGCGGAAGTTTACCCAGCACTGTTGCGGGAGATCGATGCGGACTGCGTAGCTGGGATCTTGATCTTGCGGTATCTTTTGCTGTTCCAACTGTTGCCCGAGCAGATTGGCGTGAAGCTCCATCAGCGAAAGCTCCCTTGCATAACCTTCGAGCAGTTTGAGGCTCAAAGGCAGACTTAAGGTGCTGGTTAGCTCGTCTTCCATCGTGCGCAGGAGGATCTGATGACGGAGCCAACCGCGAATTCTTCCACCGATCACTGCATCGCCAAGGACTTTGAATTCCGGGTAGCGCAATGAGGAGACTTTAAAGGTGAGGTATCCGAGGAATGGGGCGACGAGACAAAATCTCAGCCAGGGTGGGAGCCCGATCTGAACAACTGCAATTGTGGTGCCGGCCAGCGATAGCGCACCGAGCCGCCATAACACTTGTGACGCAGGGAGCCCCTGTCGCTTCAATTGGTGGTGAATATGGAAGCTGTCCGGGGAAAATATTGGTTGTCCACGAAGGAGACGACGAGAAGAACTGAGGACAACTTCCATCAATGGAAGGGTCAGGATGAGGACAGCGGCGGTGAGACCTTCTCCAGCGGGAAATCGGCGCGCCAGAGCGGCTCCTCCACAACCGATTAAAAAGCCGAGGGTGAGGCTTCCTGTGTCGCCGAGAAAGAGTTTGGCAGGGGGCCAGTTGGCTCGCAGAAATGGCAGAATTGCGCCCAGTAAGGGAGTGAAGACAAGCGCGAGCGAGTAGTAGTCGAGAGTGAGTGCGACGGTAATCAGGCCAAGGCAGGAGACTACGCCGAGCGTGCCGGCGAGGCCATCGGTTCCATCAGTCAGATTAAAGGCATTCGAACAAAGAATTAGCCAGAATGCAGTCGCGGCGAAGGCAAGCCACTCGAAGCCAGGCGGGGAATCAAAGAGGCGAATGCCTGCCGAATAGGCGAAGCCGGAGGCCACAAACTGGCCTAGTAGCTTGTACTTGGGACGAAGTTCGAACCAGTCGTCGAAAAACCCGGTGGCGAAGACCATCCCGATGGCAGGAAGCAGGCGAAGGAGGAAGTCTCCGTATCGATCGAAAACGTAGTTGCCGCCTGCGGGCAGTTGGGTGAAGATAGCGACAGCGATCAAATAAGAGCTGATGACGGCAAGTCCGCCCGATCTTGGGACTGCGACTGAATGCATCTTGCGACCCTCGGGGTGGTCGAGTTTTCCGAGCTTCAGGAAGATCCAGCGAGTCAACGGCACGAGAAGCAGACTGAGCGTAAGCGAAATCCAGAATACAGCGAAGAGTGATTTCACATTTCGCTCGTTTCCGGTTGGCTTCGCATCTGGAATGCTGCGCAGACGAAGAGCCACCAAATGGAATTGACTCGGACTTCTTTAAAGACAAAAAGGTCGAAGCCGAGTGAAAGGAGTGACACTACCAAAGCAAGAGAGAACACATGCCAACCAGTGCCGGCGAAGGCAACGAAGGGAAGCCGGCACGTTCGGACAATCAGGAATGCGAGCCAAGCCAGGCCAGCGAGGCCGAATTCAACGAGTAACTCGAGCAAGGTCGAGTGCGAGTGATAGAGGCTGGGGCCGAAGCCGGTGAGGACGACGTTATCTCCAATCGCGATCAACTCGCCACGCAGGGTGTCTCGTCTATACCAGGGCCAGATGGAGCCATAGCCCTGCCCAAGCAGCAAGGCAGTCAAAGATTCAGTCTCTACGATGTTCATGGACGTCTCGTGAGTCAGCCTTCGATGTACATCCTCAAACTGAGTGAGGCGCTGAGTATCTGCCTGGGAGTAGATTAAAAAGCCAATAGCAAGGCTAAAGCCAGCAAGTAACATGGCAGTCGCTTCGGTACGTTTAAGGCTGCGAAGAAATAACGTGATCGAGCAGACATAGAGGACGAGCAGAACCAATCCAGCCCGGCTGCCCAGGCCGAGGTAGGCGCTGAGCAGAGCAACGGTACAAAAAACGGCATAAGTTTTTCTCGATTGGCGACTGAAGAAGGATTGAAGGGCCCAGCCCATTGCCGGCAAAAGTAGGAGATAGCCGGTGCTTGGGCCGTATAAAGGACCCCTTACGCGCTGGATGCCAAAGTCGGAGGCTAAGTTACGACTGGCTTCGCTGCGAAGCCCGAGGCCCACTACACTTTCGGCAGTGTAAATCAAGCTTACGCAAGCAAGTACGAAGACAAGCCGGTTCAGAAAGGCTCTGGTCTGAGTTACGTCATAGAGGGACAAAAGGCCCGCCGCCTGCAAAGGCGCGGTTGCTGCCAACAGGAGGGCGAAAGCCATCGCCAGCTTGTCTTCCAGCTCGAGGGAGCCGGCGAACAACCGAATCAGTCCGTATGAAAAAAGACATAGAGTTGCCAGGACCAGGCCACCGTAGTTGCGGGCGCGTCGACGGAAGAGGAGTTGCACAAGGGCAACGCTCCCGTAAGCGGTGGAGCTCAAGATCCCGAGTAAATCTGAGAGTTTCATCGGTACGCCGAACCAGTCTTGCCGATCCACCATGGTGGCCGGAACCAGAGCCCCGAAGAGAAGAATGGCCCAGAAGGGTAGCTCCCAAAGAAGGATCCAACTGGCGGGAAGAATGCGCGCCCCCAAGGAAGAATCCAGGGAGTGGAGTCTGGAGGTAACTCGCGAGGGAGTCAATACGGCGCTCAAGGGGACTTCTCCAAAACAGGTTCAGTCCGAATAGCGTGTTCAGCTAGCAATTTTCGATAAAGAGAAGTAATATCGCCAACCAAACGGGGTTCGTCAAAAGAACTCAAGGCAAAGGCGCGAGCCGAATCGCTCATGGAAACCAACCGGCTTCTATCCGCCAGAACGGATTTGAAGACTTGAATGAAGGCCTTTGGATCAGGTGAGCAAAGTACTCCGTTGTCATGCCACCAAGCCGCTCGATCTATCCTGCAGGAACCGGTCATGAGGTCGACATTGCCACCAGCAGGTGTGGCAAAGAAGGGGCGAGCCGAGGCCATCCCCTGGATCAAAGCTAGCGGGGTGCCCTCGCGGTGCGAAGTCAGAATCAGCAAGTGACATTTTTCGATTACATGCTCGACACGGCCTTGCCAAGGAAGGATGCGGATGTTTGGAAGTAGCCTGGTTCGAATCTCTTCTTCAAATTGGGTGCGTTCGGGACCATCGCCTGCTACGAGAAAGTCGAGCGGCAGTTTGCTCCTCGCCGCCAAGTCGACGATATCGATCAGAAGAGGCAGGTTCTTGATCGGAACAAAACGGCCCAACCAACCCACAGTGAGGCGAGGTGAGTTGAAGTCCGGCGCGGGTATTGAAAGAAAGGGCATAAGATCGAGACCCAGTGGCACGACATGAAATTTATCGGGAGATGCGACAGAAAAGCGTGTGCTAAGTTCGTCGGCCTGCTGCCGGCTTACCGTGCATAGAGCAGTCGAAAGATGAGCCAGACCCTTTTCGATCACGCCTAGTGCCTTGCTTACAAAGGAACCGAAATAGCCTTCCAGCACATGTCCGTGATAGGTGTGAATCACGCATGGAATCCCGGCGAGATAGGCGGCGATCCGGCCCAGAACGCCTGCTTTGGCGGTATGTGTGTGAACAATGTCTGGCCGGTAGAGACGCATAAGTCGCCAGAGCTGAAAGAGAGCGACCAAGTCGAAAGCCGGATTGGGGTTAGCGCCAAGCATAGGAATTCTCTCGACCCGATCGCCACTATCGATCAGGTATTCCATATTCATCTCGTCCGGCGAACAATCTCCAAACACAAGAATGGAGTCAAAACCATGCTTGACCAGCTGCCTGTTGAGCAGGGTGGCATGGACAGGCGGGCCGCCTCCTGCAAGCCGGGTGATGATTCGCATTACCAGTGGCCGCTCACTCACGCTTAACAAACCTCCGCAAAGTCGCTTGTCTTTTCAATTTCTTTCGGGAGTTGGGAAATGACTGCACGAAACTTGCCATTTGCGCCGCGAGGAATCTGGTCGACAATCTGAAAGTCGATTTGCATTTCTGAGCCGAGGCGACTTCTCAAATTGGATTCAAGATGGAGTCGATCCTCCGTTCTGAAATCTGGTGCGGGGACACACAGAACGCGGACTGCCTCTGGAATCTCCTGGACAAACTGACATTCGACGACACCTTTTACGCCTTTGAGGGCGGGATCCATACGGCCAACCCAACCACGTTGCCGGCTAAAGAGATAATCCTCGCGGCGTCCTTCAATGGATTCGATCATTGGCATGCTGCGGCCACAGGGACAGCGATCAGAGTCGGCCCAGGTGGCACGATCGCCGACACGATAGCGAATCAGAGGTAAACTCTTGTTGATCAAACCGGTAAGAACGACGTCTCCGGATTCACCTGGGCGGCAGGGTCTGCCTTCGGGAGTGACGATTTCAGTCACGCCAAAGAGCGGATGGGCGTGCATGCGGCGGTACCGGCATTGAAACCAGAAACTTTGCATTTCTGTTTGGCCGTACTGGTCAAATATCTTTCCACTAAAAGCGGCTTCGATGGTGTCTCTTTGTACTTCGAGCAATGTCTCGGCACTGGTAAGAATTGTGGGGATGCGTAGCGATCGATTACCATTTCGCAGGGCATGTTGAGCAAGGAGATAGATGGCCGATGGATAGCCGCTCAAATAGGCTGGCTGAAATTGCGCCAGAGCAGCAAGATACTTGGGAATCGTGTCTGAATTCAGATGCACGGTAGAGAGAAGCAGAGCTCTATTGGCCCAGTCACTGCGCCAGAAGCGGGACGGATTCTCACCCGTTACGATCATCTTTCCGGTGAAAGAAGCACGACGGAGGAAACGACTTACACCAGCCTGCTCGCGATATCGCTCGACGTAGGCATATTGACGAGCGACAGCTTCGCGTTCATAAAAGAGCTGAATCGGAGAGCCGGTTGTCCCGGATGTGTTCCATTCGATCCATGAGTGATGAGGCTTGCCACCAGAGAGGAAGGAGTGGGTATCGGCGCGCAGACTTGCCTTTTCGGTGATGGGCAAATCGGAGAAAGCCGACCAGTCACCTGCACGAAGATTCTCCCAGTTAGTCATTGGAATGCGTGACCGGTAATAGGGAACGGTGTTGGCTGCGTGAACAAGCATACGTTTGAGCCGGGCAACTTGAAGCAATTCCAGTTGAAGTGGAGAGGACATCTCAGTAGCCTTTAAGAAGGCATATTCTTCACGGAAAGCACCTCCGTAGCGTTGCCGGTGGTAAATAGCTCCCTGAGCAGAAACTGCAAGGTCTTGCAGCCATTCCGGGAGTTGCGAATAGAGAGAATCAAGCTGCTTCATAGACTGCTTCTTTCAACGGAAGACCAGCGGACCAGGCGGCCGGTGGCTTAAGCAATAGCTGGGGACCTGGCAGAGAGGTTGAGGATTCGAATCTTGTAATCGATGCCGCCGCAGGATCGGACAAGTGGGCCAAGACCGGAACCTGAGTCCAGTCAAAACCCGACAAAGCAGTGGCAAAGACATCAATCTGCCCGGGGTCGGCACCAAAGAGGAGACAGCCCATATCACGAGGGACAGGCCGCAACGGCCCATCACCTTCTCCGGCAACGATTGCATCGAGCAGGGTCAGAATGGGACGAGCAGAGGAGAGTTTCATCCCATTCGGACCAAGCCATCGGGCAATAAACAGCATGTCGTGAATGGTTCGCCACAGGGTGTCATTGCCAGGCCATGCGCCTCCAAAAACCAGCGGAGAGCTTGAGCTTTGTCTGGTAGCAAGAAGCGATTTCCGGGCTGAGCGAATGACTTCGCCGGGCATGACGCGCTCAAACCAGGGGCGGATTCTGGCAAGCAAATCGCCGGCAAAAGAGTCAGGATATTCGTCGCCTCCCCGGCAGGGAGGTCCAAGCCGGAAATGTGGCAGATAGGCTTTGTCGCAGTTAATGCCGATGAAGTTTTTGAGTGCGCCAGTGATGCCGGTCTTGACGTGGGTCTTCCATTTCGGGAGGTTGATCACGACATCACAATCGAGCAACGAATTCGCGATGCAATAGCGATGAAGTCCGGGTTGATGGTGGTTTGAAGTAGTGGAGGAGTCATAGTTGGATACGCCGAAGCGATTTCGATCCACTAGAAGTTCTTCGAGCCTGCTTTGAGATCCGAGATCGACTACCGTGTCTCCGGTTGGGTCGCCTGGAGCTGGACGGCTGGAGAGGATCACACCGGTCGATTCATCGGTAACGGAGATTACCCGGCGGAGGTCTCTCAGGTGGACAGGAATCGAGCGCGAACGCCAATAAGCGAGGAGGGGTGAGATCGAGCTTTGCTGCAAGAGAAGTTCAAAGTTTGCACTCTGCAATGGAGCATCGGCAAGAATGATTTCTCCTTCGATGATGCCTCTGGAATTGCATAGCGCTCGAGCCACAAATTCGATTACCGGGCGCAGGAGAGAAGGATGAGTTACAAGCGCCTCGAGCACAGACCATTCTTCTGCTGCATGGCGGACCCAATTCGGCTTTACCAGAACCCTCATGCCAGGTTGAATCCATGGGCCTAAAGGATTGACCGGGTCGAGCCCCGCGTTGGCAAAAAGTTCGGCAACGCCTGTGTGGGAATCGACGAGTTGGCCGGGATCGATTGCTGGATAGCGTGGCTGCTGGCGGAGTATGACGGGGTGATCAAAATCAGGCAGCATTGGGCACCCTCTGTTGGATTGAAAGATGCAAAGTGTGGTCTCTCACAGCCTCATAAAATTGCTTTCGCTTTGGCCAAAGTACCGATCGTTCAAAGCTACGGGCCGCAGCCTGATTTTGGGCCGACATTTCGGGCCAGAGCTGTGGAAGGCGAGAAAACTCCATCATTTTGCCGGCAAGGCGGTCGACAGACCCGGATGGAACAATCCATTGGCTGGGCAGGAGGTCAGGCATGGCACCGACATTGCTGCAGATAGCGGGAAGCCCGGCGGCCATGGCTTCGAGCAGGGCGCGTGGAATGCCTTCGGCGCGGGACGGCAAGACAAACAAATCGGATCGCGCGAGCCAGGAGCGTACTTGATCAGCCCCCCCCAAGGCGCCAGTAATGCTGACTCGATCACCGATGCCAAGGGAAGCGGCAAGCGCAAGCAAGCGCTGCCGGTTTTCACCGTCACCGGCAAAGGTGAGCCTGAAGTCGAGCCCCTCCTGTCTGCAGATGGCAAGGGAGCGAATTAAAAGATCTTGTCCTTTGTAGAGAAGATCGAGTAATCCAACGCTGATGATCTCGAGCGGAGCGCCAGAAGGCCTCGTTCGCAGCGGGAGAAAAGCTTCTGGAGGAAGGTCGACATCGGAAATGCTGTCAGCCCACCTTGCAGACTTAGCGGGATTGGCGTTGCGGGTCGAAGAACCAGTCACGTAGTTTGTAACAAGCGACCGCGCACACAGCTCTCGCGAACGACGACAGAAGTAGGAACGGAAGAGAAAGGCAAGCCCGTGCGGAGAAACGCCAGGAGCGAAAAAATCGTGTGGATCAGTCAGAATCTCAACGGCATAGGGGCGATGAATTTGCTCAAGACGAGAGGCCAAAAGAAAACCTGTTTGCGATGGGATTCGCAGGAGAAAAGAACCATCCAGCTGAGTGATTCGCGACAGCACAGAGGAAATGCTCGAGTGGCGTCGAAGGTACTGAAAAGGGCCGATATAGCTGGGGATCGAGACGAGTTCTACACCTGGGCCATCGACGCGGCGAGCACCGGTAGGTGGTGAGGAAACGGCTGCAATGCGAGCGACGACTCGAAGCCTGTCAAAGACCTCAAGAGCCGACCGGAAGAAGTCGTAGGTTGGCGGAGTGTGGGTCCAGACAGAGCCGTCCGGGCTTTGCATAAAACGCTGATCCACGACGAGATTTAGAGTGCTCTTCGGATTAGCTGGCATAAATCTGACTTAGCGCGCGAATATTGGCTTCAATCGAGTAAGGGGAGCCGAGAAGCACGGCACGGCGCTCGACCGGATCAAGATGTGGAATCGTTCGCATTTCCAAAATGGCATTCACCCAGTGAATAAGAGGCAAATCAAGGGCCAAACGCCGAGTGAGGCGAGGCAGCAGGTCAAGTTCTGGTGGCAGGTGACTGGCAAGCAAGGTGGGAAGTCCTGCGGCCTGGGCCTCGATCGCCGCCAGACCCAGCCCTTCTGAATGGCTTGGAAAAACGAAAATGTCTGCTGCTGCAAGCAAAGACGGGATGTCGGCAGAATTGCCCCAAAATTGTACGTTCGGTCCAATCCCAAGCGAAATCGCCAAAGATTCGAGCTCGAGGCGCAGCGGGCCATCGCCTACGAGCCAAAGTCTGGTCGAAGGGTCTCGCTCAATCAGTTCCGCCGTGAGCAGAAGCAATAACTTGTGATTCTTTTCAGGAACCAGGCGGCCGACGTGTATCAAAGTGAAACGTGAGGAATCCCGAGCGGACTGGCTAGCCAACAATGGACGGAAGTCGGTGCCGCAGGGAAGTAGTTTTACGTCTGCGGTATGTTGGCCAAACAAATCAACGGCTGCGCCGCGGCCGACGGCCAGCTTGACGTTAGCCAAACCGCGGAGCAGGATTCTCGAAGTGTTTTCATAACCACGACGAAGGGGGGACAGATGAATGGATCGCCGTCGAAAATCGGCGTGGCTCTGAGAGATTTTAAGTCTGACTCCGTAGAGAGAGGCGAGGGCAAGATGAAAGACGCTGGCGTGATGGTTGTGGCAGTGAACGACATCGAAGGGACCTTGCTTGTGGAGCAAATTTGAGAAGGCCAAGGTAGCGGCGGCTGGCTGGGTTGGCGGGGGACAAAAGTGGAGATGGGCACCCAAGGCTGTTAATCCTGGGGCGAGCGAGCCGAAGTCTTGAACTTCGAGAGCAAAATGGAATTCTGGCCGGGACGCCTGGGGCCATGCACGAAAGAGACGATCGAGCCAACACTCGATGCCGCCGGGGTTCAATTGACGCAGGACATGGAGAACTTTCACTGAGGAAGATCCTGCTCTTTAGAATCAGCCGTTGCGAGAATGATAAAACTGACGACAAGGGTGACTGCGCCAACTGTGGCGACGCTCATCGCCGCACCGAAATGCCCCCACTTCGGGATGAGCCAGAAGCTGGTTGCTGCGCTGGCTATAAGGATGGAAGCCCCAACCCAGAGGAGCTGGGAGTAGAGCCGCTTGGCCGTCAGAGCAAATCCGATCATTGCCGCAGGCCAGACGGTAAGCTGTGCGAGACCAAGTCCGAGAAGGATTTCGCGAGCCTGTTGGGTGGGAGGAATGCGAAGCAAGTCGAAGAAGAGAGGCTGAGCCAATTGCCCGACGGCGAAGGCGATGATCGCCCCCAGGAGAGGAATGGTGGACCAGAGAGCGATCCTGGCCAGAGAGGCGGAAGGGAGTTGCGGAAGGAGGCTTTGTCCGAACGAAGACGAGAGCAGGTTGCCGACTTGAAGCAGGACGGAAAGAGAGGCGAATAGACCTAAGGTTGCAATATCGGTATTCCCTTCGAGGACGAGGCGGGGGATACTGGCACCGGTAGTTTGGAGAAATAGAACCAGGCCGAGGACGAAGCCACGATGCAGCACTGGCCCTAGGGTTGACCATTGAAGTGTGAAGTAGAGCGGCAGAAATCGCCAATCGAAGAGCATCAGGAGCATCAGGCTGAAAGCGATGAAGAGAAGGACGGCTAAGGTTGGGGAAGGAGCAAGCCAGATCGCGGCAACGAGGCCAACGGCGCGGAGTGCCTGGCTGTAAGCAGCTCGGGACATTTGGCCGGTGCGCTGCAAGTCTGCCTGGAAAATCTCGGCCCAGGAGTCGATCAGGCGAGCCGCCATCCAAAGACCAACTAGCGAGGTGGTGACAATGGACAAGCCGAGGACGAGCAGAGCGGTCGGGAAAGAAACAATGGCTCGAATGCTGGCGGTGAGTGAGAGCGGCAGCTCATCTGGACTGTGTGTAAGAATCAGCGCCTTAAGCTGAAAGTTGAGCAGTTGGGCCAAGGGAGCTGTTATGGCTAGAGCATAAGCGAATTGACCGGCAGCCTCAAGGCCATGCCAGCGGGCCAGCAGCATGAGAGCGAGAAAAGGGCCGGCAGCCTGGGAGAGGTTGGCAACCGCAACCCAGGCAGTGTCTTGCCACCAGCGTCTTTGGCGAGCTGAGGTGGAAGCCATGGCACCTGACAGGGGGAAAGCCATAGGGTCAGGTGCGGTCTTTTTCGGCATAGTATTTGCCGTAGTAGCCGTAGTAGCTGTAGCTGTCGCTCATGGATTTATTCACCTGATTGAGAACCAGACCGAGGACGTTGGCTCTTAGACGGGTGAGCATTTCAAGCACGCTGGCTACCTGCTTGCGCGAGGTTTTACCGGCGCGAGTGACAACAACCACACCGTCGACACTGGTAGCCATCTCTAGTGGCTCGGCAAAGCCAAGCAATGGCGGGGCATCGAGAATGATGAGCTGGTAGTCTTCGAGCAAATCTTCAATGATCTTGTCCATACGGCCCTGCAGCCAATCGTCAGGACGACGAGTGGGACTGCCGGCGGTGAGAATGGAGAGCTTGTCGCTGGCCATGGAAGGTTGAATCAGATCTCTGAGTTGGGCTTTGCCCTGGAGATAGCCGCCCAAGCCGAGATTGTTTTCAATGCCAAAGCGGCGATGGACGCTGGGCCTCCTCATGTCGCCATCGATCAGGAGCGTCTTTGAGCCTTGGAGGGCGTGGGTGAGCGCAAGGTGAGCGGCAACTGTCGATTTGCCTTCGGCGGGCTGGGCACTGGTAACCAGTAGCGACCTGAAGTTGCGATCAAAGTTGGTGAGCAGGATTGCGTTGCGCAGGGTACGGATCGCCTCTTCGTAGCCGCCGAATGTTTTGTAGCCGTCGCCTGAAGATTTCATCAGTGCGCCCATCGGCTCGCCGACTTTGGCCAGGCCGATGCCGTGACGCCAGGTCTTGACCTCGGGCAGAGTACCCAGAACTTCGACGCCGAGAGAGTTTTTTACTTGTTCGGGATCGCGCAAGGTATTGTCGAGGGCATCGGCAGCGAGGGCGCCGACAAAGGCAAGCAGGAGCGAAAGGATGAAAGCGAGGCCTGTGTTGATCAGAAGGTTGGGGGACACCGGCTCAAGAGGGGTACGGGCGAGATCGGCAATTCGGATGGAGCTGTTCTGGAAGCTCGAATTGATACCGGCCTCTTTGATTTTACGGACCAGTTCTTCATAGAGCTTTTTGTCGGCTTCGGCTTCGCGGCGCAGGTTGAGGTAGTCAAAGCTCCGCAAATTCAGTTGATCGAGTTCGGTTTTTGCATCCTTTACCTGACGATCGAGCATGCGTTCGCGATTGAGGGCCTGCTCGTATTCAACGTTTACGCCTTGCTGGATATTGGTGTTCATCAAGGTGAGTTGGCGTTCGAGCTCGGTGACCTGAGCCTGAGAGCGACGGTGCTCCGGGTGGTTGGACCCATAGTGGGCCTGAACCTCAGAAAGCTTTTGCCTTGCTTCGCTCAGGCGTTCATCGAGCTTGCGCATGGTCTCGCCTTGCGAGGACACCTGCGCGGCAGCAGTTGAGCCACCTTCAACACTTCGCCAGGCAGCTTCTTTCTTGACCCGGTCGGCTTGGGCGGCGGTAAATTCCTGATTGATCTGGAGGAGACGGGCAGAGATGATGTTGGTCTTATCTTCGGGATTGATCACGTTGAGATCGCGCTCGAATTTGGCGAGAGCCGAAGAGGATGACTCCATCTTGATGCGCAGTTCGTCGAGCTGCTTTTCCATGAATCGCGAAAGACCGGCTGAAGACTGAAACCGAATGTTGTAAGTATGGTCGAGATAAGAATGCGCAATGGCATTTACAGTTTCAGAGGCGAGCCTGGGGTCGGTAGATCGATAGCTGACGAGCATCAGATAGGTGTTTGGCGGACGAGAAACCTTGAGGCCATCGAGGACCATTGGGGCATCGTTTTGCTGCTGCTCGGTATACTTGCCGACAAGGCGAAAGCGTGAGGGTTTACGCAGGGGGAGATGAAAGCGCTGCACTACAGGGCGAAGGACAGAATCCGACTGCAACATCTTGACCTGTGTGGCCAGGAACTGGTCTGAGTCATTGGTCAGGGAGCGGGTGGATTCCTGCCCGATCACCCCGGTCGGGGTCTGGCGATCCACATCAATGGTGACGGTAGCCTCATAGACCGGAGTCATCTGCATGGAGATGGCAAGGGCACCAAGAGTTGCAGCCAGAACCAGCAACCCAATCCGCAGGGCATTGCGGCGGAAAAGCCAGATGTAGTGAGCCAGAGGTACGACGGTTTCAGCATTTGGCTGAGAGCGTTCGGCAGCCATCAATGGCACGCGGACCGGGTCCATGGTGAGTTCAAGGGCACGTGCTTCCCGCTTCACCAATCCTTCGTGATTCGAACTAACCATGAGAGGGGGCGAGCTCCTTTTCGATCAACTGGATTACTCTCGATTCCAGTTGGTGCACCACGGTTTCGAGACGCTCCCAACGGTCGGAGCAAGGGGAAGCGGGGGAGACGGAGGGCAACGCGGCACCGGAAAGCACGGCAGCTCGCGCGTAATCGGAG
>ENA-ORBV01007565-ORBV01007565.1-microbial-mat-metagenome-genome-assembly--contig:-NODE-7565-length-18623-cov-15.737518_pt1 | contig 18623 bp, 15 predicted proteins | sample MGYA00237777_ERZ505514 | MGnify/ENA primary metagenome ERZ505514 (study PRJEB26160, sample SAMN06269048) | microbial mat metagenome | isolation source: Oligotrophic lake microbial mat | place... | reverse complement strand
ATCCAGATCGGAAAAACGTGACAACACTCGCTCGGCCGCGTGAATTACCTTCCATATATAGGCAAAACCCCCTAACCCTGGAAATATTAACCCTAGCCTGAAACCCTAACCCTACTTATAAGAATCCGAACGTAACCCTACTTATAAGAATCCGAAACGTAACCCTACTTGTCGGAATCCCAGCGGAAATGGCTAGATATTTAGACCTGGAACCCTAGATTTTGAACCAATAGGACAAGGACACGTCACTTACTAAATATGGAAATTATCAAGTCCTATATATAAATAGACCCTATTTTTAAATGGATTTTGAATAGCCAATAGGATAAATGGACCCTATAATTCGGATTTTTTCCTAATATAGAAAATGTATTTTTCAATTTCCCATTTGACATGCCTTTTGAGTCCCCATTTTTCCTACCCCCTAACTTCGATAGGCTTTTAGAAGCACCGGATTCTCCCCCTCCTACCATTGAGGATGATACCCCCCTTCCTGAGACTTCTCCACCTTCTTCCCCACCTGGTTCACCTTCCTATTCCCCTTCCGACGTGGAGCTGGAAAGATACGACCATACCTTCCGATGTACCGAACCTTTTGCACGATGTCGGTGTACTACCATTCCCCATGAGCTTTTAGCAGAATACGAGCCGAACACCAGCACCTGGACCGTTTACAGATCACTCTCTGCCAGCCAAGCATGGGATCAGATGGACGCGGTGACCATCGGAGCGACCTTTATGCCCCTGTTCAGCGATGCTGAGATGAATCGCCACGTGTCTCTTTTAGGGGTGGAAGGGGTGGTCGTCTCTGAGTTTGAGATACCTCGATGTCCCGATTGTCTAGAGGTGTCTAGGGTGCAGCGTTTTCACCAACAGTCAACCACCAATGTTGTCGCAGAATTATGGACTATGAGTGACACCACCTATGACAACACCCTACAATGGCTTCCCCGCGAGATGTTGGAGGATGTTTGGGAGTTGGTGACGCAGACCAATGAGGAGATCGGGTATCAGGGGTCTCATACTTTCTCGTCAGCGGCCTACGAGTTTGATTATCTCGCAGGTGGTCTTCAAGAACAGTTTATCAATGTTTTTGGATAATTAATAAAAAAAAAAAAAATGTTTTTTCTCTAAGTATTTTTAGTGTTTTATTTTCTTCTTAATAATAAACACCCCGTGGCTAAATAATAAACACCCCTCGGCTAAAAAAATAAAACCCCCGCCACTACCTTCAACTTAATCAGACTTTTAGTTGGTGTGTTTCTTTATTTCCTTGACGGCGACGAAAAGAAAAAAAGATGTTATCTATCGACGCACTTCTCAATATTTCTACACCACAGCCACTGGTGACCTTCGATGGCAATTACCTAGACACTATGGGTATGGCAAACCAAAGAGATAAGAGGGGTAATGCCAATCGCACCTTCATAGCTCGACAAGAAGGGGGGACTGCTGCAGAAACCCAACGCTACGAAGCCGCATTTGAGAGGCAAGGCCAATTGTGGGGAGCCCGCCTTGAAGAGGAGATCATGGTCGAAAGAATCTCCACCCTGCAAGTGGGCTATCGTACAGACTTTAGCTTGGAGGGCTATAGTTTAGGCCATATCTGCCGTGTTTTAGCAGGGGTTTATGGGAGGGGGATTTTGAAGGGGTTATTTTTCACTGGGAAAACCTTTGATTTTAAAACCAACTTGGAGTATGGAGCTCCTTCGCATATATACGATGTGATTCGCGACACAGAGAGATGGGTGACCCCTCGCTTTCTTCAAAGATCGGTGGACTCCGTATTTATACGGTATTTCCCATTGACCAAAGTGAATTGGTTGGATCCGGTGCAACCATTTGAAACATGGCAGGAGTACTATGAAGAAATCAGTCAAATTGAAGGAGGCTCAGACATGAATGGGTTTACCTTTCTGGAAGACTCTTTTATTTGTCGAATGGCGCCGCCGGGACGTAACATTATGATGAAGATCCATAATACACGTACAGCAGGCTTGAGCAACATCATAACTCATCCTATCAACACTACTTTTACCATGGTTCAACAACAGGGTGGGGACGAAGAGGATGACGTGGAGGTGGAGTATCGATTATTTCTCCCATGTGGCATGGACAACTGTGTTGAATCTGGTTTCCTGTGGCTCTGTCATTTATATTTCCACTCTGATGAGGGGTTGGGGGAACGTGCAGGGTGGGATTATGATCAGTGGAAGGAATGGTGGGAGTCTTTTTTTAAAATTATGCAAAAAGGAGGAGATTCCCGCAAAAACAAGAAAGTGAAGAAGATGGGGTATACCACTAGAGATTTACGGCTATTATATGAGTCTGCAAAATCAGTAGGGATTTACTGTCATTTATACTATGAGGTCGAAGTGGAGCGGTGGGGAGATCGAATGGGGAAAGATGGGTCTGGACATATACGCAATTCATATGAGATTGAGAACTATGATCGTCACTTCTGTTTACTTCAAATGAATGAAATGGGGTACATCTACAGTAACATATTGCATTATTACTTGCACAAGGAAGCCAGTGATGATACCACAGCAAGTAATTTACTGCATGCAATTGTTATTTACCCACATCCGCCGCGGAAGTATTTTCATAAGTACGCTTGGAGGGAGGAGTTTAGAAAGAAGATTGAGAAAATTACCACAGAAGCGATGCAGACATTTGTAACAGACATGAAAGGGGAGGGGTTTGGAGTTTCACTTCGAGAAGACTTTTTGGAGAATTTAGTGCTTTACCAGAAGACCCGTTATGAAGCTGATTTAACAAATACTCTTATTTTTAAAGAAAGTAAGCATCTGACTCCAACGTATCACTGGTATAAAAAGAAGAAAGACACTACTCCCCATGATGGAGCAGAGGAGAAAAAACCAGAAACCATTATTTATGCTTATGATTTGGAGACGGTGACCAACACCAATGCTTGTCAGCCGCGAGTATGGAAGCACTTTCGAAAGCCAGTTTTACAACATGCAGAGCCCTTGGAAAGCCAAATCCCTTTTTCAGCTCAATGGTGTGCAGTCAATGTAACCGACGAAGGAATATTTGCGGAGCGAAAACATTCAGCACAGATTGAGTTAAATGAATATGTTAGTGACATTTCATTAGATTATGCGACTGTACCTGCAGCCAAGCCAACCATCGAAGAGCCTAGTATTAGGGTGGCAGATTACTTACTTTCAGAGCCGGTGACGGAGTATGGGCAGCAAAAATTGGGCAAATGTGTAGAAGATATGCTACAAAACATGGCTTGTGATGTAGTAAAAAGAGGGGGAAAAAATGCAGTAGCCTATGCTCACAATGGTGCAGGGTTCGATGCTTATGTGATTTTGCAATTTTGCCGCTTTAAAGTGGATCGGATTTTAAAAACCTCCCGTGGAATCATGTCAGTTACATTTCTAGTTCCTTGTTTTAAAGAAGATCAGGAGGTGGTGGGGGGTAACAATAATAATATAACCATCCCCATAGCCCTACGAGATACTCGTTTACATGTATCTGGATCATTGGCGGCCTTGTGTAAAGGGTTTGGGGTTCCTCCTTCCTGGTGTAAATTGGACTTCCCTATCGACAAAGTCAATTATACCAATTGCTATCATCCAGATATTTTAGCAATTTGTGAACCCTATGGAGTAAATGATATTAAGGCATTAGCATTTATCATTGTGAAAATCAATCAGTTGATTGGAGATTCTCGTTGGGACCCTTGTGAAGTAACAAACAATCGTCCGCCGATAGCTCAATTTCTAACCTGTATGTCTATGGTGAGGGCTTCTACAAGAAATCATTTTTTGAAATCTTTAAGGATTCAACAATTACCGAGAGCCTTGGATGTGCCTGCTTTGAGGATTTGGCTGGAGAAGGCGACTATTGGAGGGAGGGTGAATGCATATGCTAAAACCTATGTATCTGCCTATTTTGAGCGTATTCTATTGGCTTATATGGCAGATAAGGTAGACGTATTAAAACTTTACCACGAGGTGATTTTGAGTGAGAATGCATGCATGGTGGTGGAGGATGAAACCTCACTTTACCCTGCAACCTTAGCCAAATGTCCTATGCCCACGGGAATGATTCATTTTATCACCGCTTCAACAGCTCGACATATGATTATGTTGATGGGGTGCGATGAGTGTGACCGAGGATTTGCCCTTTGTGCAGTTCATGATTTGCAACAACAAAGTCAAGAAGTAAGAGGAACAAGAGTGGCGGCGGATTACTACAGACCATTTGCGATTATTCGTGTGAAAAGTCTTCGGTGGAGTCCATTTGCTAAAGCGAATGCTTTAAGAGTTTTATGTCCACGACGCTTGAGTTCAACTATACCTACAGCAGGATTAGAATACACCTTAGAGAATGATGATGAAATGGCGGATAGATATGGGAAAGGAGCTGCTGGTGTTTTACCACTTATACAATCATTTACCAACATTGATTTGTATTGGATGGAGCGATGTGGTATGGAGTTTGAGGTGCTTGATGGGTTTTCTTTTGAAGTATCGGATATTTATTCTTCTTTTATTGGACCTGCTTTTGCGGAAAGAATTAAGGCCAAACAGGAAGGAAATAAGCTACTTTCTGATTTTTTGAAGTTGAATTACAATGGAGCTTTTGGAGTCACCGCCCAGCAAAATATTGATTCATCTACCTCCCTCGTAACCTTACCAGAAGAGCTGCGGAGTATCCACCCCTCAGATCCAGAGGTGTTAAAGTACATTTTGCATCAACATTCGGTGGAGGTGGGGGCGGATGAGGAAATTGGGGATGATTCCTATGTATTACCATCAGGACAGACTTTGTTAACCAAGAAAAAGAAGTCGCATGTAGCAGAGTATTATATGGCTCAGTCGCCAGTGCAAATTGGATGTGCTATATTGGCTTATGCTCGGCATATAGTGAATTTGGTTATGTGTAATTTGCCAGAAGAGTCCCAAACCTATACAGACACTGATTCGATTGCCATGGACGAAACATCAAGAAAGTTATTGGAAGCTGCAGGAATTATTAACAATACAGACTCAGCACCTTTGGGGACTTTAAAAAATGACCATATGGATGGGAACGGGCAAGAGCCACGAGTTATCTTGTCTTTGATTGGGGCAAAGAAAGTGAAAATGCATGTGACTCTGAACGAAAAAGGGGAGTTGCGTATTTTTAATACTTTTAAGGGGTTAAACCCCTCGGATAAAAATGAGGAAGGGAAAAGGATGCCGGGGAATTGGGTTGAGCATCAAATAGCTACTGCGTTGAATGAGATTTCTCAGTATGGAGGATGTAATCCGATGAAAGTAGCCCAGTGGAGAAAATCAGTGGGGTTTGGGGTGAAAATAGGAGAACACATGCAAGAGATGAAAACGGAGACTTACTTGGCACATTCCAAGGGGTTGGTGGGGGTGCATAAACTGGGCAAGGGGTATTATGAATTTTTTCTACCTCATGGGTCAGAGATGAGACTACCTCCTCATACTTTCTTTCCCATTTCTATCAAAGAGGAAACAACTAATCTGAAGAAAAAGGATCACATTTATGAAATTGCTCGACCAGAGGAAAGGAAGAGAGAATTAGAGTTAGCAGGACTGGTTTGGGACCAATTGCAGAGAATGTTTGACAAGTACTATGAAATAAGTGGAGGAAACACTTATGATGATGTTCATCGATTGGAATCTTCAGAGTATAATTCCATTTTGAGTGTTTTTGAGAATTTGTCGTAAGAAAGAAGAGTAGTAGTGGAATCGTTTTAAAAAAAATAAAAAAATATGTTTTCTTTTTTAAAAAAGAGATGGCGTTTGTCCCAGCAATTATGGCGGGTCCAGCAATTATGGCGGGTCTTGGTGAAGCAGCAATATTAGCACCTTATGTTTTCAGTGCTGCTGCAGGGATTGCCACTGCAGCACCTTATGTTGGAGCGGCCGCTGCAGCAGGAGGAGCTTTTTTAGCGAATGACTTTGTAGCGAGTACAGTAGCTTCGATAGCTTTAGGAAAAGGTTATGACTTAGCAAAAAAAGGAATTATAAAAGGGTATCATAGTAAATTTAAACCAGTCCGGGCTATTTCAAAAAAAGCAGTGCATGCGTACAAGTTTGTGGCTAGACCCTTATCAAAAGGAGTTTTAGGATACATTGGATCAGGGGTTGTAAAAAATATGGGTAAGAAGTTTAGATAAAATTCTTTTTTTATTCGTAGTCCTCAAAATCGTTATCAAAAATAAAATCAGCGTTTAATAACTCTTGTGGTTCAAAATGGTAATTTTCAAAGTTGATAATGGGAGAAGAAGATGAAGTAGTGGAGTAGGATGTTTGTTGATTTGCCTGAATAGTTTCCCATTGGGGTGTAGAGCATTCACATGGGAGAGGAGTAGATGTTTTTAAATCTTTCTCCTCTATCTCCATAGCAGTAGTAGTAGTAGTAGTAGTAGTAGTAGTAGTAGTAGTAGTAGTAGTAGTAGTTGCTTCCTCAGCAGACTCCTCCTCCTCAGTCTCCTCAGCCTCCTCATCCTCAGTCTCCTCATCCTCAGTCTCCTCCTCAGGCTCTTCAGCATTCGTCGTCGCCGTGGTCAACTTTGGAATATCTAAAAACTTTCGCTCCATAACAAAACGAATTCGACTGGGGGTAAAGTAGCACCGTTCACATAAGAGTTCTCCCCAAAAAATATTCAAAGCAGGTCGTAACAGATTACAGATCCCACATCGATTAAGTAAGAATTTAAGTTCACTCTTCGGGGTCTTTCCTCTTTTGTGGTATCTTCTTTTGCGTTCACACTCTTTCTTCTTAAAAAGAGCGAAAATCTCCTTAGCCCGGTCTTTATGATGTTCAATAATCGAGGCATCTACTTCCCCAAAAGCCTGGGTCGTTGTTTTAAATTTAAGACCGTCTAGTTTAGTTCCTTCATCCACAAAAGGCTTTATGTGTTTAGATTCTCCTAGGTAATAGTGTACACGATGAAACCCACTGTACTTCTTGAGCGGGATAAAGGGGAGATTTCCATTAGGGTGATTGGGGTTGGCGAAAAAGGGTGGGAAGCCATCACCAACTACAGAGACTGATGATACTGCTGATGTTTCACCACCACCTCCACCACCAACTTCCACCACATCCACATCGAGATCCCCATCATAAACACCATCATACTTTTCTGTTGTTTCTTTGAGAACCCGGTTGACAAGGACAAAATGTTGTTCCACCATTTCCAAATTGAAAAAAGAAAAACACACCACAAAAAGATTGGTACCATTTATCATATTTTAGCCGCGGGAAAAGAAAATTTTAGAAAGTGGGTGCTTTTTATTTTTAGGTGTCTAATTATCTTTAATAATGACAGTCAACTCATGGCATACATCATCTGGAAGGGCTGTAACGGTAGCATTTCCGAAAAAGTTATCACTTAATCTAATCAGTCTAATTCCAGTGCCACTATTGATATTAAAAAGTAAAACATTCATGCCTTCAGGTGAAAGACGACTCCCCCCATAACTGGTAGAATTACTCAACATGTTAAGTCGATCACCAACAGGGATTTGAGCCGAATTTAAAACAGTAGAAAGAATAATTCCAGTGGTGAGCGGAGTTCCAATTTCATCGGTAATAATAAAGGTAGCGGATTCTGGGGCATAATTTTCTCGGATGGAAACCACTGTTGAATCGTCATTGGTTCGATCTGCATGCCAAATATTGGCGTTTTTCAAAATTAAGGCAAACACGGCAATTTCATTGTTAAATCGACTTACATTTCCAGAATGAAAACTGGGAATACGGCGGTCTTTGGTTAATTCTGGGGATTGAATAACAATATAACGAAAAGGTAATAACATAGCTTGTGATTCTGCATAATAAACACTTACAAAATTAGGATTAGGGCCATAAGTAGGGGTTTGAATGTTGGTAGGGTTGTCAGAAGCGTTGAAGGGTTGATATTGAGGGTAAGGGAACCCAAACCCATGAACATTATACGCATTTTGAATCCAACTGCATTGTAAAATCTTAATCGATACTGGAAAAACCGTCGTGTTATTAATAGGATTTACAGGTAAAGCCCATAAAGCAAACCCTCCCCCACTAGAACTGTATCGGAAAAAAACATTAATTCCTCCAACAGGCCCCCAACCATCTCCAGTGTAATTGACATTTTTAGAGACAGCATTATTAAGCTCTAACCGATAGTCTTGATTGAAAGCATATTCCATTTGTCTAGCATAGCTGACTACATTTGGATTGGGTGTAGCAAATACACTACCTTTTGAGTTTCCATCAAAACTAGTATAAATTACAAAAGGCATAGCATAGGTCACATACCCAGGGCTGGTAACCCCATTGGTTTGAAATTGATAGCGAATTGTACAATTGGTATTATTGTGAGTATAAAGACTTTGTTTCCAATAAAGAGTATTGTAATAAAACTCTTTCATTCGAATTCGATCACAATTCATTTTAAAATTCATAACAGATGAATTAGGATTTTCTCTCAGTCTACTATCAGCAAACAAGGTCGACTGATTTGAAGGGAGAACATGAACACCTTGTTCTCCTAAGGAATCAGCTCGATCGCTCATACCAGCGGGGTTTTTTAAAAAAATAACAAAACTTTATTTCTTTTTCTTAGTTCCACTGCCAGTCGATTTTTTTCTTTTAACTCCTTTAATTGAAGAAACAGAAACCTTTTTTCTTTTTTTCTTAGGTATTTCAGCAGTAACTGGTTTAAAAACCCTTCCTTCTTTACCACCACCATTACCACCTCCATTATTTTCATTTTCAGAGTCTTCATCCCCACAGGGTCCTAATACAGGATAAATGGAAGGTATTGATTTTTCCACCTCTTTTTCATGATATTGAATAATCATTCGTAAATGCTCACGAACTTCTTTGACTGAAGGATCTCTTTGTTTTTTTCTTTTTTCTTTTTTTTCTTCTTTTTCATCATTGTATTCTTCTACTTGTTCTTCTAAATCTCCTTTACTCATCGTCATACCTCGTCCATCTCCTCCCCCACCACCAGAAGAAGAAGAAGAAGGCCCTGCATGGAATCTTTTACCTCCAGTAGGATCATCAAGTAATTGTTGAAAAATTGGTGAATTTCGAAAACACAGTCCTTCTTTAAATTGAATCTTATTGGTAATTGATAATATTTCCGATGCATCCTGATTTAAAGCGTCGACAGCCTGTTCGGAAGAAGTTGCGCCAGAATAACGAGGATGAAAGTCAATCTCCCGACGATACATGTAAGGAGAATAATTCTTCCCACCCTTCTGGTAGTTCCCGACGCTTGCCACATGCATCCCCCTCAAAGAACGATTCATCGCCATCACCACAAGAACCTTTAGGCTCAGATGGAAAAGAATATTTTTTAGGAGAAGTGTTACGAGAAAACAAAAAATTGATGCAGAGCAAAGAGAAAAACAACGGTGTTACCATGATTATTCTTGGTTCATCTGGGTGTGGAAAATCAACTATGATTAAAAAGATCTTACTAGAAGAATGCTATGATGGTCCTAAAAAAGACAAAGATTACATTGTAGCTATTTATACACAATCTGCAAAATCAGATGCTTTTGATGATCTCTCTAAAACTGTTTTAATTGATAAGTCAGGTTTAGATGAAGAAGCCATCAAGCTTACATACCAAATGAACTTAAACTATGACAAAAAGTACAACTTTGTCTACATTTTAGATGATGTTATTCATATTCGATACAAAAAGCAATTGGAGCAAATGTTTTTAACTATGCGTAATATGAATTTAACCTCAATTGTTTCTCTTCAATATCCGAAACTAATTCCCCCCTCTATTCGAATATCCGTTTATTTTACCTTTTGTTTTTGTATGAACAATCAAGAAGGAATTGAGCAAATTGTTCGAGGATGGTTAGCAGGGTATTTACCGGGGAAAAACATTCGAGAAAAGATGCAAGCTTATCGTGAATGGACAGAGGGAGCCAATGGAAAACGTTTTTTTATGTTAGACAATTTAAATCATACCTGTTACCAAATAACAGAAAAATACATGTGTAGCAAGATGGAAATGGTTTCCTTTGTGGCGGAAGAAAAAAAAGAGAGAGAGAAAGTACTAGTAGTGAGTAATTCAAAAAAAAGAAAAAGACCAGAAGAAGAAGAAGAAGAAAAAGTTGATTACAGTAGTAGTAGTAGTAGTGGTGATGATGGAAATAGATAATAATAATAAAAAAGTTGTATTTTTTCAAAACCCAAAAAAGAGAATGCCTGGCGCCTATGATAAGATGCTAAAGGGGATGGGACTAAAAAGAAAACCAATAAAATCAAGGAAACCTCGAGGTAAAATGACACAAATGGCTAAGTATAAAGGTAGAGCAAAAAGACATGGGATATATAAAGCGGAAAGAAGAATTTTACTAAAAATGAAAGGGGAGGTTAACGATTTAAGCAAGAAAAGGAGGTACCTTCCAGACATGCGAAAATATTACAGTGAAGCCATTAAAAAAGCTAAAGTTCGTGTGTCAAAGAAGCCTATTAAGCCTAGGAAGTCTTACGCTGCCGCTTAATATTTTCATGGAAAAGCCTAATCATACCCTTAAATAAAATAGTTTTTAATTTTTCCAAAACTGGCTTCTTCTCGCGGGAATCAATCTGGAAATATGGCTCGTAGACTTATGAGTCCAAGTGCTTACATTGCTTATTATGATCAACAAAAAGAAGAAGTAATGAAAAAGAGATTAGAGGATACAATAGCTCAAGGACAAGCTTTACAACAAAAAACACAAGCCGCCAACACTCGTAAACGATCTGCTGAGAGGGCAAACATGGAAAATATACAGGGAGGATATCAACAACAACAACACCAACAACCAATGATGATGTCGTCGACATCGATGATGGATCCTATGATTGCAGATACAAAAAAATATTTAGAGCTTAAAAGAAGAAAACAAGCATTTGAAGATTTTTTACTGACCAAACGTTTACAAAAAGAAAAAGCTAAATCGGATCGAAAAATGTCAGCACTTCAAAAAGAATTTAATCAACACAATCAAAAAAATCAAGAAAAGAAAGAGCTGGTGGAGGAAATGATGAAAAAACAACAACAACAACAAGAAAAAAAGGAGACGGATTTAGATATAAAATAGCAGCGTGGATTGGCTTAAAAAATAATAAATTTGTTGTATTTTTTAAAAAACTTCTACTACTACTACTATAATGGAGTCCTTTGGGGAAGGTTCTCATGTTGATGAGGATGTATCTATTATGGATGATCCAATGGCTACGGTTGAGTTAGCTATGGAATTGTACAACCCTTATTATAATATTTCAAATCTTATTGAATCATCAACCCCTTCTAACCCTCATCCTGAATTAGCAGAATTAGTAGAATTATTAAATTTAATGCACGAAGAGAACAATAACCTAGATCCCGAAGGTTCTTTACATAATGTTTATGAGGCTCATGCTATATATGGTCATATAAAAACAGGACAGTATCCTTTTGAAAATTATACCAAAGGACAATTTAAAGAAACATTAGATTATCGACCTTCTTCATCAGCAAGGCTTCTTCCTGATTTTGGTGATGAATCAACAATTTTGGATGAATCTGCTGCTGCTGCTGCTGATGATGATGACCTTAATACAAGTAGTTATTTGAATAATGGACCATCAGAATTACATGATCCTGCTAGTTATACAGTCAATTATCAATCATTCACAGATGCACCTTCTTCTGATTCCATAGAAATTCCTGAATCTCAAGTATTTTTTAATGATAAAGCTGTGAAAGCTGCGAAGGAATTCAATGAGATGCTTAAGTTTAATGATCGGCTAAAAGCTCATCAAAAGTATTTTAAGGATCAGGAAAATAATAGGGTTGCGGATGATCTCTTTGAGAATTATAATGCTCAAAGGGAGGTTAATTCGATTGATGAAAGAACACTCCCTGCGGTTACTTTTGGAGAAAGACGACTCCCTGCGGTTACTTTTGGAGAAAGAAGAAGAATAGCAAATATATCATCATCAGCATCAGAACCCTCCACAGTACTATCAAAAACCAAACCCGTCATGTTTAACCCGTCTGCTTCTGAAGCTGGTGTTAGACGACCTAACCCTACTGTCGCACGATGGGTAGATGATGGTGATGATGTTGTAGGAGAAGAAACTGACTTTTTACCTAAAAGAGGAGAGGGGGGAGGAGGAGATCATCATCATCATCGTATTGCAAAACTTCAAGAGTTAGGAAGAAGCTACAATAGGGGGGACCTTATAAAATCAGGGTATAATGAAGCATATAATGTTGCAGGGGAAGTTGCAGGGAAAGTTGCTTTGGGTACTGCTTTAGTCTCAGCGGCTTTATCTGCTGCTTATGTAGGGTATAAATATTTAGGAGGAAAACAAAAAATTAAAAAAGCAGCTCGAAAATTTCGAGAATTATTTCGAAAACATAGAAATAATAAACTACAACAACTTTCGACTTCTTCTTCTTCCTCTTCGCCCTCTTTGTCCTCTTCGTCGTCCCCCGAGGAGTCGGCGGGCTCGGCGGCGGCGGCGGGCTCGGCGGCGGCGGCGCTCCCTCCACCCTCTCCGCCTCCTCCAGTGCCGCTGCAGCTGCTGCTGCTGGCCCCCTCTCCAATAGTGCCAGTGCCGCCAGTGCCAGTGCCGCCCGCCCTGAGAGAGGAGGAGGAGGAGGGGGTTTTGGAAACCCTAAAAATGAAGAAACATTTTATGGGGGTTTTACCTGAACATTTAGGAGAAGAGGATTTATCTTTAATGGCTAGTTATGATAGTCGAAAAGGTTTACAAAGTAGTTTATGGGAATCCAAAAGAAATAAGGATGGAAAAATAAGTAAACGAAGTAAATATTGGAAATATCGTACAAAAGATCAAAAGTGGGAACGTGTTAGTCGTGCGAAACGAATTCAATATATGGCTAGAGGAAGAAGAAATTACAAACCCCGTATGAAAAAAATGTGTGGAAAAAAAATGTCTGAAATAAAAAAAAGAAGAATGGGGAAGATGGTGAAGGAAAGCACGAGCAGCGGCGCGACGAATAAGAAGAAGAAGAATGGTGCTAATTCTCAAGATTTAAGAAGGATAAAGCAACTTATAGCTCATAAAGTTCATTATCAAAAAGATATAGTGAAAGCTAATGTAGGTCAAGCTTTATTAACTTCTCTTAAACGTTAAAAATAAAACAAAGTAGTAGTAGACCTTTAACTTTTTTGTTGTTGTTGTGGTTTTAGCAGTAGTAGTAGTAGTGACGGTGGTGGTAAAAGATAATGGTACTTTTTGAGTAGTCCTTCCCCTTCCCTCTCCTTCTCTTCTTGTTGTGTTGGAAGCCAAATTGGGGATGTTTCGGTTAAGCAACCACCCCTCCTCTCTCCTCTATCCTCCTCCTCCTCCTCCTCCTCCTCCTCCTCCTCAGCTCCCATTTCTTGGAATCCAATAATGCATGGCTTGTTGTAACAACTCTCCGCCTTTGTCATAGCCTTCTCCTCCCCCTTCATCGGGTCCTGCTGCTGCAGTTGTTGAAGCCAATGATGACGATGATGGCGTTGTCGGCAAAAAAGAAAGAGAGCAACACTGCTTACAATAACAACAATGATCGGCAGTGATAGTGGATACTCTTTTACATATATGACAGTAGTAGGATTTGGTGATGACTGTGAGTGTGCCGACTTCTGCGGAAAGTCCATGATAGTTAATTAAAACGGGTACGTAGCTACTACTAGAAGATGAAGATGAAGACGATGATGACATATAGAAAATAGGAAATAGAAAAGAATGACGATTTCTTTCCAGGTAAATGTTTATTTCCATTATGCCTATATGTATTTTTTAAGCATTGATTAATTCAAGTGATGCACAATAAACCGTCTTACCTACTATTGGTATAAGAGCACCAATAAAAATAGAAACATAATCATTTGTAGATAACGAAATAGCTACGCTCATTGGTATAATAGCAACACCTGAACTATCTCCAGTATAATAAAAATTATGGACTAATCCTGCATTGGATCCATTTTTTCTAATTTCAAGTTTTATACCATTACTTAATGTGGTATTCGAACTTAAACATGTAGTTGCTAAAAAGGTTTTTGTAGTTGACCCTGTATATCGTATCCTCCCATCTGTACCCATGGATAGGTCTGCTGTTGATGTAGGTCCAAAAGACCATCCATTTGTGACTAAAAAAGCACCTCCAACTTCCACCGCTGATGGTATAGCAGGAATGCTTCCAACAGTAATAGACAGTACTAAGTTTGTAGTGTTGTATAACAAGGCTTTTGCATACATACTCCCCGCATCTGCAGGAGCATTCGTCGTTACTGCAGTGACTCTTCCAAATGTATCCACTGTTAGAGAGGGAATCAAAGAAGCAGACCCATAAGTTCCTGGGGTCACTCCTGAAGCGTTAGATGAAACGACATAAGATTTAGGACCTCCAGTCACAGCTAAGTCAACTAGAAAAAGAAAAAAGTTTATTCTACTACTTTGTGGGTTTTGGGTTTTAAACAGCAGATGGACGAAAACAAAAAGATATAGCTGCTCGAACAGCTTCAGGAGTTCCAGCTTGAACATCCTTAATAGTAATAATATCTCCTTTAGCTACTGTAAAACTTTGAACTTGATTATTTCCTGTCAATGCTGTAGCAAGAATGGTACAAGTTAAGGTTGTATCCGTTAAAGCAGCATAAGTTGCTCCTTTTCGAACAGTAAAAATATGGGAGGTTGCAGTCGTCGCTACGGGCGTAGTGACGAATAAATCACGAATGGTTCCTGCTTGTGTCATAATAAACCCATTTACACTGGTTTCTGTTGCATTTCCTACTCCATTCCCTCCGTAAAAGGTGGTTGCAGAAGCTACTGTGATACTAGGGAGTTGAATAGGAACTCCCGCAAAAGCAGAAACAGCAAAAGATGCTGGCCCTCCAGCTACAGAAGTACCTGTTCCTGCAGTAACATCAAAATTACGCCCTTGGACCATTTTGATGAAATAATTTCCATTGACGGCTACCACAATAAATAAATGCTTGTCTCCATCACAAGTGAAATTAAAAGTAGCTGCAGGTCCCGCTACTTGATTGATGGCTGAATTATCTGCTAAAGCGGCAAACTGAAGAATGGATCCTACGGTGTTTGCCCCCAGCCAAAAAAACCAGATTGCTGATTGTTGGTATAGTTGTTGCATAATAGGAAGCTGAATAATTAACGTTTGTCCTGCAGTACCATCTTGAAGAATGCGAAAAATATGTTGTTCTGGGTTAAATTGCCAAGAAGTAGCCAAAGAGTATTGAATTGTTTGACCTTGCATAAATAAATTCACTGGATTCCAACTACTTCCTGGGACTACATTATTTGACCCATAATCACCAACATATTGAGTAATTCCCGTCTGTGCGTTAATCCAAGGAGTTGCCGCCGCCATCAACAGTACTACTACTACTATTACTATTACTATTACTTTTTACAATTAAAAGTTGATACCCCTTTTTTGTAATGTAGTTGTCCGAACAAGAAAAGCACAAATAACACGAATCAAAGACTTGTTTAGTGTCCTTAAAAAAGATACGGGTAAAACAGTTAGTGGATTTACACTCAAAACACGGATATCTCTCAGTGTATTTGTTACTTTCGTAAAAGAGTTCCAGTTTTTCCTTTCCCTTTTTTTCTTTTTAAAAGAAAACAACTACTACTCTTTTTAACCTTCAAACCCCAAAATGGCTATGAGTGATATTAGTGGATATAGGGCGGATCAAGGCACCTTAGGTCAAGATCAAGGTTTGAGTGATCAACTAAAACGTATTATTACTGCAAAAGGTCCTCTTCTTGGTGCTCCTGGAACTGTCATTGAAAATGATTTGTATTATGATGTCTCCAGCTCTGTTGTGCATCCAGTGGAGATTCAAGCAACGTTTGCAAAAGATCGTATCGCTTTTAACAATAATGTTATTGGGTCTTCTCCTGCTGTTTATTTGCCTTCTGTTTATTTTGCAGGAAATGCTTTTTGGGTGGTGACTTTACCTGAGGCAACGTTTCGAACTGCATCCCCTTTTGCTGTTACACCTGCTGATACTTTTTGTGCTCCTCATGGTTGGGGGTTTAACTGTTTAGACAGTATCATTGTTTATATGGGAGCATCCTCTATTGCTCAACTTCAAATTAGTGGTATTACCAATTTCTTGGCATGTTTAGCTACCTGTGAGACTGCTGATAAAAAAGCAGTCATGATGAATGGCGCAGGCCGTTATTTACGTCCTGGAGATATCAACTCAGTAATGGGACCCCCTGCAAGTGGTGCTAGTTTATGGAGAGCCCGTACTTCTGGCTCTTATTACACCACTCCTACTACTGCAGCAACTGCGACCAGTTATATGAGGCAAGCTGTAGTTCCTTTGAGACTCCCTTGGACTTCCATGTCTGTCCTAGAAAAGCGTTTGAGTTTTGACACTAAATTGTCTACTCAACCCATTCAAATTACATTGAATACAAAAGGCCTTTCCAGTTGCTTTCAAGTAGGAAGTGGAATTAATTTTCCTAATACTTTTAGTAGCTCGACTCTTCAACTTTGGCAAGAAGAATTGACAGATAAATCTCTGAGTGTTCGAAATGAACTTTTGGCAATGCCCATGTTCAACGTTGCATACCCTTTTCAATATATGCAAAGTATTCCTTTTAATGTATTGGGAACAGATGATAATACTTCTAACAATTTATTCCTTATGAATTTAACAAGTATCATCAATGCGGATTTGACCACAATGTTGTTTATGGTTCGTTGGGAAGGAAGTGGAGCCAATGTCAGTCGTACTGAACCTAGTGGTCAATTTTGCCCTCTCTATGGAGAACTTCTGACTGATTTCACTCTCTTGTTAAATGGTCAGAGGTTTTTTGGTTTTGAGGGCGATTGTTATGAATTTGTATCCATGGCAAAACAAATTTCTTCTGTTACCTACCCTTGCAATATGCCCTTGTCCAATTGTTCTGGGTTTAGTGGTTCTGCTGGGGGTACTACTTTACTCGATTATACTAATTCTTCTATTTGCGCGGAAACAATGAAAAACTTACCTGGTCATGTTTATGAACTGAATTTCAGTCGTTTGAGAGCTTTAGCTGCAGAAGCCAATTTACAAAATACAGGCCGTTTTACAAATCAAACGTTTCAATTACAATTTAAAATCAATCGGGATCTTGGTTATTTGAGCACTGTTAAACTAACTGAAAAAACAGGCTATGTTCTCCATATGGATTACAATTACAATGGTTGTTATTTAGTTGGTGGTGATGGTGGTACTACCAAATTGATTACCGCTTAAAGAAAAGTGTGTGTAAGAGAGATTTTTTTTTTTTTTTGTTTATTGATTTAAACCAAAAACTCGAATAAAATGAGTCATTTTACTTTGTACTGGGTACATGTATTCATACCCCTTCGAAACATCCAATGAGTTATTATACTGTCCCATAGTATTTATGTTATTGGCTGCAGCAGGATTGGCTGATAAACAAAAACCATTTTCATTGCAATTTTGAAACCCACAAAGAGGTTCCCCAGAAGCGTTAATAGTAGGTAATGGATTCAAAGGTAAAAAAAAAGGATGTACTACAGCATAGCCTGGAGGTTGTGAATTTTGAGCTTGTTCCAAAGCTTTTACATAAGCATATTGAAGCTCAGATGAAACATCTAAATTTACCAAATTTTTCCCCCATTCATCCACCACCTCTAAATCCAAACTATCTCTGTTTTCATTGGATTTCATACTAATCACTGCTCCTTTGTCAGTGAATGCCATGTCCTGGTTTTCGTTGGGGTTTTCATTTAAATGATAAATAATCCCCATGCACGCTTTACTTATAGTACCGGTTTTACTAGAAGAATTGGTAATAAAGGCAATCCTCTGATTACGTGTGATCGCATTAGAACATACCAAATAATAACGACTAGGACAAAATCCGAACATTCTAGGTGCAATTAAAAAATTTTTCTTTAACTGTAACAAAGCTAATTGACTTTGTAAACCTGAATAAGAAGGAGCATACGTATTCACTCCTGTTGAAAATGCAAATAATGCTGCTCCATTGTCACTACTTGTATAATCATCTGCGTAAGTTGCTATTGTAGGTGTCCAATTGCCCACCCCAAAAACATTAGGTCCTTGCCCTGTCCATCCTTGTTCTACCCCAATTGTTGAATCTCTCGGGTAAAAGGTAAAAGTAGACAGGTCGCTTATTGGGTTTCCAAACCATGGGGTACACATATAACTCCGTATATTCACAAAATTCATATGTATTTCATAACTGTAATTGATAGGATCGTTAATGGTTATCGCTTGGTTTTGTGCAACTACCAATTGTCCTCCATTTCCATTGGCTGTAGGAAGTTGGTAAAATCGTATAGGGACTCCCCCTGTGAAAATAGTTTGGGTGGTTGGAGTATTCCAAAGAGGGAAAAAACTGACGCTAGACACCATGTCCCTAGGGCCGGTACTTGTTAAACAGATTGTATTGGACATATTACGTGGCCATCGAGGTGCTGTAACTGCTGTAGTAGTATTGCCAGCAAAACGAAGATTTAATTCATACGCCATATTTTCCCCTAAAATACTTTGTTGTGACATTCCTATGTATTGAGTCTGTCTCTTATACACATCTCCGAGCCCACG
>ENA-ORBV01007563-ORBV01007563.1-microbial-mat-metagenome-genome-assembly--contig:-NODE-7563-length-18624-cov-12.528441_pt1 | contig 18624 bp, 20 predicted proteins | sample MGYA00237777_ERZ505514 | MGnify/ENA primary metagenome ERZ505514 (study PRJEB26160, sample SAMN06269048) | microbial mat metagenome | isolation source: Oligotrophic lake microbial mat | place... | reverse complement strand
CGTCAGATGTGTATAAGAGACAGCCCCCACCACATACTGGCGCAGCTTCTCATACGTAGCCATATCCTTCACGATTGCCGGATTAAACACAACAACATCCGCCTTCATCCCCTCCCGCAACACCCCGCGATCCATCAACCCCAGCCGCGAAGCAGGATACGAAGTCATCTTCCGCACCGCATCCTCCAAGGTGATCACCCCCTTCTCGCGCACGTAAACCCCAAGCACCCGCACGAAAGTCCCGTAAGACCGCGGATGCGGCGCACCGACACCGAAAGGCACGACCCCACCGTCCGAAGCGATCATGGTCGCCGGATGCGCCATGACCCGAACCACGTCCTCCTCGCCGATCGCGTGGAAGATGCCACCGCACGAACCGTTCTCGACGATCCACAAAACCACCTCGGCCGCATTCTCGAGAGTAGGCGAAAGGCCGCGCAACACGGCGATGTCGGCGAGGTTCTTCCCGGCCAGCGAAGCGTTCCAATCGCAAAGGGAGATGGCAACGTTGCGCGGATCGCCGCCGCCGAGCTCGCCGATGGCAATAGTCTCCTTGCAGTACCACGGACTGCCGGTAGCGTCGATAATGCGGGCGTTTCGGAAGACGGGATCGTAAGGAAGCACGGCGGCCTGAGCAACACCAGTAAGGGCAAGCAGGAGCGCTACAGGGATTTTTGTTCTCATTTCCCCCCACCGTAGCCAACATTGCCGTTTCCCGCAAGCCGACGTCCATGCGCATGAGCCTCGGCCCGCTCACATCTTTGCTTCAACAAGAAAACCCAGGAACAGCCCTTGCACCCCGAACACCCCGACATCGAATCGCCCTACGCCTGGCGGCGCCTGTGCGCCTGCTTTGCGCTGATGACGATAGGCGGATCGGGGATGTATTCAGTCTTCGTCGTCCTTCCGCTGCTCCAGAAGGAGTTTGGGGTGACGCGGGCCGAAGCCTCCATCCCCTGGCTGCTGACCACGCTGGGGTTCGGGTTCGGCGGAATCCTGGTCGGCAAAATTGCCGACCGCCGCGGCGTGTTCCTGCCCGAGCTGGTCGGGGTGTTCTTCCTGGCTGCTGGCTTTGTCGCCGCCGCGCAAGCGCAAACGCTTTGGCACTTCGCGCTGATCCAGGGCATCGTGATCGCGATGCTCGGCAGCGCCGCGAGCTTCGCGCCGCTGATAGGCGATATCTCCCACTGGTTCTCGAAAAGGCGCGGCATGGCCATGGCCATCTGCGTAAGCGGCAACCTCGCCGCGGGCGCCGTGTGGCCGCCCATCCTGCAGTACTTCTTCGACCGGGTGGGCTGGAGGGCGACTTTCGTGGGCACCGGCATCGCGTGCCTTGTCCTCATGCTGCCGCTCGTGTTCATGCTGCGCAAACAATCCCCGGTGGGCGAGGCGGTGCGGTCCGCGTCGGCCGGCAAGGAAGACGAGCGGCCCCTGGGCTTCAAGCCGCCCGTGCTGCAGGCGGTCCTTGCTTTCGCCGGGTTCTGTTGCTGCCTGGCGATGGCCGTGCCGCAGGTCCATATCGTCGCCTACTGCGGCGACCTGGGATATGGCGCCTTGCGCGGCGCGCAGATGCTTTCGCTGATGCTGGGCGCCGGCATCGTGAGCCGCGTGCTCATGGGCTGGATGTCGGACAAGATAGGGGGGCTGCGCACCGTGCTGCTCGGATCGGTGCTGCAATGCGCATCGCTCGCGTTCTTCGTGCCTTTCGACAGCGTGGGCTCGCTCTACGTGCTGTCCATGCTGTTCGGCTTTTTCGGCGGCGGCATCGTGCCCGCCTACACGCTGATCGTGCGCGAGTATTTCAGCCCTGCGCAGGCCGGCGGCCGCATCGGCGTCATCCTCATGACCGCGCAGCTCGGCATGGGTCTGGGTGGATGGATAGGCGGCTGGATCTTCGATAGGACCGGCTCGTACCAGGCCGCGTTCGCCTTTGGCGTCGGCGCCAATATCGTCAACATCGGGATCGTCCTGTGGCTGATGGCCCGGGCCGGCATCGACTTCGGGGCCGATCTTCAGCGCGTCTTGCGCCCGAACCGTCCCGGCAAAGCCTTGATCGGATCGTAGTACCGGCCGGCGCGTTGAACGTGTTAAATCAGGAAACATAATTGACCTATCAGCCGCGCGCAGACTCGGTCTACAGAACTAAATGTTCTACTTTCCAGAATCCGCCGCAACCCCAGACAGCCAGTGCGACCAGTTCCGGGGTTTCATTGCCGCCCAGCAGCCCAGATTCGCCAAGCTGGTGAAGGATTCGGGCGTCACGCCGGAGTAGATTTGCGCCGACGAACCGAAGCCAGCGCGAAGAAGATCCCGAACGCGAGCGCCGAGTAAACGAACACCGACTGGAAGGCGGCAAGGAACGCTTCCGTCGCACCCAGCCCCGCGGCGAGGTTGCGCGCCTCCAGGGCATGCAGGGCCGCAGTCAGCGCCGCCGCGCCGACCAGGATCCCGATCGTGCGCGTGAGGATCGTGAGGCTCCCGGCCACGCCGCGGTCGTGCTGCGGCAACGCCCCGATCACGCTATCGGTGTACGCGACCTGGAAGAGGCCAATGCCCGCGCCGTGCACGAAAAGTGCGAGCAGCATCAGGGACGGCCCCGCAGGCCATTGCCCGATGGCGAACTGGCCGGCGACGAGCAGCGCGCCGCCCAGCAGCGCGGCCGGCCTGCTGCCGAGCCGACGTGCGGCCGGCACCGCAATCGCCGAGCCGGCCATCATGCCCACCGCCCACAGCGTCAGCAGGGCGCCGATCTCCATCGGTCCGTAACCCGAGATGCGCGCCAGGTAGTAAGGCACCAGCAGCGGGACTGCGAATCCGGCGAGGTGGACCGAGGCGCTCGCCAGGTTGAGCAGCACGAAGCCCGGATCGCGCACGATCGCGCCGGGCAGAAAAGGATGCTCGGCGCCGCGCTGGCGAAAGATGAACGCGCCGAGCAGGACCACGCCGGCAAGCGCGGAAGACACGGATAGCCAAACCAGGCCGTCGGATTGCGCGAGCGTCGGCGCGAGCAGCACGAGGGCCACGCCAGCTGCAAGCAGCACCGCGCCACCGAGATCGAAACCGCGCTGGACTTCGGCATGCTCCGGCTCCGGTGCCGGGGGAATGAACGCAAGCAGCATCAGCGACGCAACGGCCAGCGGCGCGCGAAACCAGAACACGCCGGCCCACCCCAGCAAGGCGATGCTTGCGCCGCCCACCAGCGGCGCCACCACGCCGGCCGCGGCGCCCATGCTCGCGTAGGCGCCGAGGACCCAGGTGCGGCGGCTTTCTTCGTAGAGCGACGTGGCAAGCGCGGGCGCGCAGCTGAGCAACAACGCCGCGGCCACGCCCTGGACCATGCGCGCCCCGAGCAGCCACCCGTAGTCCGGCGCGAGCGCGCACAGCACGAAAGCCACCGCTGCGAGCACGAGCCCGGCGCGGAAAACGCGCCGATAGCCGATCGCGTCGCCCAGCTTTCCAAACGCCAGCATCAGGCTCGAATACACCAGCACGTAGGCGGCGATCACCCAGCGGATCGCCTGCGTCTCGAGCGCGAACGCCGCGGTAATCGCGGGAAAAGCGACGTTGACCGCGAGATCGAGCGGCGCGAGCGATGCGCCGAGCCCCACGACAACGAGGCCGGCTAGGGGCCGGGACGCGGCCTTTCCCCGAAAGTCGACTCTGACCCGGCTTTTACAGCAGGCGCAGGTCGAGCGTGCGCCAGCGGATGATGCCGCCGCCGTTCTGCAGCGCGATCGGGCCGGACCTGAACTTGCCGTTGCGGATGTTCACGGTCTGCTGCCCGTTGAGGAACACGACGAGATGGTCGCCGCGCGCGGTGACGTCGAAGATGTTCCAGCGGTTGCCGGCCTTGGGCATCGGGTTCACTTCGGCGAAGTCGACGATCGCGCCGGTGCCGTACTTCGGCTCCGGGCGCGTATCGAAGATGTTGACCTCGTAGGCGTTGGCCGCGCCGATCTTCGCGCGATCCTGGCAGCGGATGAAGATGCCGCTGTTGCACAGGTGGTCGGCCCAGAACTCGGCGCGCAGCTCGAAGTCGGTGTAATCGCGCGGCGTGACGAGGTACTCGGCCTTGCCGGGTGCGGCGCCCGCGCCCTGCAAGGTGCCGTCGACGACGCTCCAGCCGTCCCCGCCTACTTTCGCCCAGCCGGCGGGCACGCTGCGCCCGTCGACCAGTCTCTGCCATCCATCACCGCTGTATTGCGTCCCGCCGCAACCGGCGAGCGCCGCCGAGCCTGCAAGCGCCAGGCCCATGCCCATGAATTCGCGTCTTGTGTTTTTCATTTGTCTTCTCCCATGGTGTTATTGGCAAACGGGAGGAGGATGCGGCGGACCGGAACGCCCGTCAATGTGGCGGCGCGGCGGCCCCGCAAACGAAACGGCCCGCACTTGGCGGGCCGCTGCGAACGCTTGCCGTAGCGCGATCAGTCGTCGTTGCGGTACTTCGTGTAGAAGGAGAGCACCTTCGGCACGTACTGGCGCGTTTCCTTGAAGGGCGGGATCTTGTTGCCGTGCTTGATCACGTTGCCTTCGCCCGCGTTGTAGGCGGCGATCGCGAGCTTGGGGTTCTGGAATTTGTTGAGCAGGAAGTTGAGGTACTTCGCGCCGCCGAGGATGTTCTGCGCCGGATCGGTGCGATCCGTGACGCCGAAGCGCGCGGCCGTCGCGGGCATGAGCTGCATGAGCCCTACGGCGCCGGCACTGGACACTGCAAGCGGATTGAAGGCCGACTCGGCGGTGATCACGGCTTCGATCAGCGCGGCCGGGACATTGCTGGCTTCAGCCGCGGTCTGCACATGCGACGCATAGCGCGCGCGCTTCTGCGCAGTGGTCTCGCGCTTGACGGGGGCCGGCGATTGCTCGACGCCCTGCTCGTTGCGCTGGACTTGTTCCGCATCCACGGCCTCGGGCTGGGACGGGAGGATGCGATACACCGCGTTGGCAATCGCTTCGGCGCTCGGGAGGCTCTGGTTCAATCTGCTCACCAAGCCCGCAGTGACCAGCAGGGTGGCCAGGACAAACATGTGCAGGGGGGTCGCTTTGTGAATCGAGGTCATTAGTTCTTTATCCAGGTTGGGGTAAAGGACCGACAGGTTGCTCAGGCCTGTCCGAATTACCGCTTATGCCTACTCGCTTGTAGGTATAGGTCTGACACGGGGTAGGCGAAGGGAGTTCCGGCGATGCGGCAGGCATTTGTAACCAAATGCAACTGAACTTGTGCTTAATTTTCAGCTATTTAGCACGCAAAGACCGGTTCAGGGGGCAACTCAACTCCCCTTGGAAGCCGCTCCAGATGCGGCTTCCTGCAAATAATGGTTTCACTTTGCGCTACAGGTCGCGCGCCTTTTCACGCAGCACGTATTTCTGGATCTTGCCGGTGGCCGTGGTGGGGATCGCCCCGAAAACCACCTTCTTCGGCACCTTGAAGCGCGCGAGGTTGTTGCGGCACCACTCGATGTATTCCTCCTCAGTGCCGTTGGTGCCGGGCTTCAATTGAACGAAAGCGCACGGCGTCTCGCCCCACTTCGCGTCCGGCCGCGAAACGACCGCGGCCAGCAGCGTGGAGGGATGCTTGTAGAGTGCGATCTCGACTTCGACCGACGAGATGTTCTCGCCGCCGGAGATGATGATGTCCTTCTTGCGGTCCTTGATCTCGATGTAGTTGCTCTCGTCCCACACGGCGAGGTCGCCGGTGTGCATCCAGCCGCCATGGAAGGTCTCCGCCGTCGATTTCGGGTCCCTGAGGTAGCCGAGCATCACGGTATTGCCCTGGATCAGGATCTCGCCGATGGTCGCGCCGTCCTTGGGCACCGGTTCGCAAGTGAGCGGATCGCCGACGATATGGCCTTCGACGACCTGGTAGCGCACGCCCTGCCTGGCCATGAGGTTGGCACGCTGCTCGCTCGACAGGCCTGCCCAGTGGTCCTGCGGCTCGCAGGTCGTCGAAGGCCCCTGCAGCTCGGTCATGCCATAGATGTGCATCACGTTGAAGCCGAGCTGCTCCATCTCGAGCAGCACCTTGGCCGGGGGCGGCGAGCCCCCGGTGAGGATGTTGACCGGCTTGGCGAACCTGAGCCGCTGCTCGGCAGGCGTGGAGGTGAGCATGGTCAGCACCGTGGGCGCGCCGCACATGTGGGTGACATTGTGCTGGACGATCATCGGGAAGATCACCGCGGGGTCGACCGCGCGCAGGCAGATGTGCGTGCCGCACATCGCGGTGATCGACCAAGGAAAGCACCAGCCGTTGCAATGGAAGAGCGGCAGCGTCCACAGGAAGACGGGCGCGGAGGGCAGCGGCCACGCCGCGATATTGCCCAACGACTCGAGAAACGTCCCCCGATGGTGATAGACGACGCCCTTGGGCCGCCCGGTCGTGCCCGAGGTGTAGTTGAGCGAAATCGGCGCGGATTCGTTCTGCGGCAGCTTCCACGGGAACCCGGGATCGCCGGCCGCGATGAAGGCCTCGTACTCGATCTCGCCTTGCTTTTCGCCGGGGCCGGCATAGAGCGGATCGTCGACGTCGATGACGAGGATCCTGCGGTTGAGCTGCCGCTTCAATTCCATCAGCGCCGGCCCCACTACACCCGCGTACATGCGATCGGTGATCAGCACCTTGCTGCCGGCATGCTCAAGGATGTAGGCGATGGTCGCCGAGTCCAGGCGCGTGTTGATGGTGTTGAGCACCGCGCCGAGGACGGGCACGCCATAGTGCGCTTCGAGCATGGCGGGCACATTCGGCAGCATGACCGAGACGACGTCGCCCTTGGTAACGCCGCGCTTCGCGAGCGCGGAAGCGAGCTGGCGCGCCCGGCGATAGAAGAGCGCATAGCTGATGAGGCGCGTGCCATGAACCACCGCCGTGCGCTGCGGATGGATCTCGGCTGCGCGCGGCAGGAAAGTGATCGGCGAGAGCGAAGCGTAGTTGGCCGGGCCGGGCACCATGCTGTCCCAGATGCTGGCCTTGTCGTTTCTTGCAACCGGCTTGGCGGACGCGCGCTTCTTTTGCGGCGCAACAATCTTCTTTGCGGCTTTGGATTTCTTCGGCGTCACACGCTTGAGCGCCGTTTTCTTCTTTGCAGGCTTTGCCATTCTTTACTCCTCCCGTACACTGGCCGGAGCATCCTAACAGAGGGGGGAGACCCATGAACAAGATCGACGTAACAACGCGGCGCAAGACCGCGTATGCCATCGCAGCCGTTTTCGCGGCAGGCACATTTGCCGCTCCGTCATTCGCGCAGGAGAAAACCATCCGCATCTCCGGCTTCGGCGCCAAGTCAGGCGTCGTGCGCTCGTTCGGCATCAACAGCGAGGCGGCAATGCTCGCCGCGGCCGACCAGATCAACAAGTCCGGCGGCGTAAAACTCGCCGACGGCTCGAAAGCGAAGATCGTGGTCGACTACTACGACGACCGCTGCACGGCGGAGGAAGGCATCTCGGTTGCGCGTCGCATGGCCGGCACCGATTCGCTCATCGGCGTCGGGCCCACCTGCTCGAACGTGGCCGAGCCGCTCTTCGGCATCCTGCAGAAAAAGGCCGGCGACGCGAGCGACTCGGGCCTGCAGTTCCCGATCTTCAGCGACGTCGCGATCAAGGGCGGCCTTGCCAAGATCTCGGAGTGGTCGTTCCGCAACGTGCCGAACGAAATGACGATGTACTCCTCGCTCTTCTACTGGCTCAAGCAGCAGCATCCCGACCTGAAGACCGTGTACGGCGGCGTGGAGGAAGACTTCGCCCATTCGCGCGCCACCTGGTACGTGGTGATGAAGGATCGCGCCACGGCCAACGGCTATACGGTCGCGGGCGAATCGAAGTGGCTGCTGAACGACACCAACTTCGCCACGCAGGTGCGCGAGATGAAGAAGGCCAACGCCGACATCGTGGCGATCTCGGCGCACCCCTTCACCACCTGCGGCGTGCTCAAGGAAATGCAGCGCCAGGGCGTGAAACCCAAGCTGCTCGTCGGGCTCACGAGCACCTCCAGCCTCGAGACCATGCAGGGCTGCGCCAAGCAGGCCGAGGGCATGATGATCCCGACCAGCTTTGCGCCGGTCAACAAGGAAGGCAAGGCGGCAGCGGATGCAACGGCGAAGTTCAAGGGCTCGGCCGACCTGCACAGCATGGCCGCCTGGGAGAACATGTTCATCCTCAAGCAGGTCATGGAGTCGGAGAAGATTTCCGGCAACCCCAAGGACGTGCAGGCCGACCGCCGCAAGATCCGCGATGGCCTCGCCAAGCTCAAGTCCACGGCCGGGCTCATGGGCACGACGCGCAGGACGGAGGACCGCGAGGCCGACAAGCCCTACCTCTTCGTGCATGCGAAGGGCGGCAGCTGGCAGGTACTGCACAATCCTTTGTAACGCGCTGACGCGCGCTACCAGGGCAAGTAGGCAAAGGGGGGCTGCCGCCCCCCTTCAGGTCCCCCCGCTTCCATTCCATGCTTGATTTTCTCCAGGCCCTCTCCGACGGCGTCCTGTTCGGCTCGACCTACGCGCTGATCGGCATCGGCTTCACGCTGGTGTTCGGCGTGATGCACAAGCTGAATCTCTCGTACGCGGCCGCCTCGATCGGCGGGGCCTACTGCGGCCTGCTGATCCTCAAGGTGGTCGCAGCCCCGCCCCTGGTGGTCTTCTTCTGCGCTTTCCTTGCCGGCGGCGTGATCGGCTACCTGGTCTATCTCACCTGCTTTCATTTCATCCCGATCTCCAATCCTTTGGCCACGCTGATGGCTACCGTGGGCATGCTGCTCCTGATCGATGAAATCATCGTCCACATGACCAACGGCATGCCGCTCAACTACCCGGCGCTGTTCGACGACGTGATGCTGCGCTGGGGCGACTACACGCTGCGCGGCGACTTGCTGATGGTGTTCGCGGTCAGCGTGCTGTGCATGGCCGGGCTGCTCGCCCTGATCTACAAGACGCGGCTCGGCCTTGCCACTCGCGCAGTTTCGCAGCAGACAGTGGCCGCGCAGTTGTGCGGGATTCGCGTCGGCCAGGTGAATGCCATGACCTTCGTGATCACCGGCCTGCTCGGAGGCATCGCGGGCGCAATGATCGGCGCTTCGGTGGGCACGCTCTCCCCGCTCTTGACCACGCCGCTCACCGTTAAAGGCCTCATCGTCACCGTGATCGGCGGACTTGGCAGCGTGCCGGGCGCGATCATCGCCGGCCTGCTGGTCGGCGGGTTCGAAAGCGTGCTGCAGCAGTTCCGCGGCGTGACCGAGCGCGACCTGTACGTGATGCTGCTGCTGTTCGTGTTCCTCGTCTTCCGGCCCGACGGGATCTTCGGGCCAAAAGGAGGCCGCGATTAACGCGGCCGTGGGAGGCCGGGACTGATGGACTTCTATTTCGGCCTCGCGCAGATCATCGGCGTGCATTCGCTGCTCGGGTTGTCGGCATACGTCGTGCTGCTCACCGGTCAGGTGACGCTCGCGCAGGCGGGGTTCTTCGCAGTCGGCGCGTACGTGGCCGGCATGCTCACGGTGCTTGCGGGCTGGACGATCCTCCCGGCGCTGGCGGCGAGCTCCGCGCTCGGCGCGGTGGTGGCGTGCGCGGTGGGATTTCCGGCGCTGCGGGTCAAGGGATTGATGCTCGTGATCGCTACCCTGGCGTTTGGCGAAGCGGTGCGCCTGTTCTTCTTCAACTTCGATTACCAAGTGGCCAAGGGCGGCGTGAAGCTGGGGCCGCTGGGCGGCGAAGGCTTCCGCCAGATCCGGTATTTTCCCGAGAACGGCTGGACGACGATGGACGTGATGCTGTTCATCTGGACGTTCGTGGTGCTCGCGATGGCGCTGCTCTGGTGGTTCGACCGCTCGCGCTATGGCGCGGTCCTGCGCGCCGTGGGCGAGGACGAGCTTGCGGCGCAGTCGGTCGGAATCAACCTCACCGCGGTGAAAGTGAGCGCGATGACCGTTGGCGGCGCGATTGCCGGCCTCGGCGGCGGGATCTACGCGCACTACACCACCCACATCGAGCATGCGAGCTTCGGCATCCTGCTGGCGACTTTCGCGATCGCGTACCCGATCCTCGGAGGATTGGGCAGCGTGTTCGGCACCATCGTGGCGGTCGTGTTCGTGCAGGGCTTCCTCGTCGAAGGGCTGCGCTTCCTCGGCGACTGGCGCAACCTCCTCTTCGGCGCGCTGATCGTGGTCGTGATGAACGTGCGGCCCAAGGGCTTCCTCGACGCGCCCACCCTGCTCTGGATCAGGAAGCTGTTTGGAGGCAAGCGTGGCGCTGCTTGAGCTGAAAGGCGTCTCGCGCCATTTCGGCGGCGTGCGCGCCGTGGACGGCCTCGACCTCGCCGTCGAGCAAGGCCAGATCTTCGGCCTCATCGGTCCCAACGGCTCGGGCAAGAGCACCACGGTGAACCTCGTCACCGGGCTCTTTCCCCTCACCGCCGGCTCGATCGTCTTCGACGGGCGGGACTTCGGCACGCTGGCGACGCATCTGCGGATCGGGCGCGGCGTGGCGCGCACCTTCCAGAACATCCGCCTGTTCGGGCAACTCAGCGTCTGGCAGAACCTGTGGGTCGCGCAGAACTCGCCGGCCGACCACGCGAAGCGCGGCTTCTTTTCGCGCTGGCTCGGCGGGCAGGCCGGCGTGCGCGAGGAGATTTCACGGCTGCTGGAGTTCAGCGGCCTCGCGCACAAGCAAGACGAGCTTGCCGCGAACCTCGCTTTCGGCGAGCAGCGCAGGCTGGAACTCGCGCGCGCGATGGCCACCCGGCCCAAGCTCATCCTGCTCGACGAGCCGGCCGCCGGCATGAACAGCGAAGAGATCGCCCAATTGAAAGACCGCATCGTGAAGATGCGCGACGAGGGCATCACGGTGCTGCTGGTGGAGCACGTAATGGAACTGGTCATGGGCGTGACGGACCGCATCGCGGTGCTCAACTTCGGCCAGAAGATCGCCGAGGGGACGCCGACCGAGATCCAGGCCGACCCCGCGGTGCAAAAGGCGTACCTCGGCGGGGAAACCGTCTGACGCCATGACGACCTCAGTCCTCCTCGAAATCCAGGACCTCGTCACCTCCTACGGCAAGATCGAGGCGCTCAAAGGGGTCTCGCTCACTGTGGAGGAAGGCTCGATCACCTGCCTGCTCGGACCCAACGGCGCGGGCAAGACCACGCTGATGATGAGCACCGCCGGCATCCTCGAGCCGCGGCGCGGCTCGATCCGGTTTGCCGGTCAGGACATCGCCGGCAAGGCGCCGCACACGATCGTTGCGGCGGGTGTTGCGCTCGTTCCGGAGAACCGCCTCGTATTCCCCCGGATGTCGGTGATCGAGAACATGCAGGCGGGCGCCTACCAACGCAACGACACTGCTGAAATCGCTTCCGACATCGAGCGCATGTTCACGCGCTTCCCGCGCCTGCGCGAGCGCTCCGCGCAGGAGGCCGGCACGCTCTCGGGCGGCGAGCAGCAGATGCTGGCCGTGGCCCGCGCGCTCATGAGCCGGCCAAAGCTGCTGCTCATGGACGAGCCCTCGCTGGGTCTCGCGCCGCTCATCGTGGCCGAGATCTTCAGCATCATCACGGAGCTGAACAAGGACGGCGCGACGATCTTCCTGGTCGAGCAGAACGCGCACATGGCCCTCAAGGTGGCGAGCCACTTCTACCTCATGGAACAGGGCCGGGTCACCTTCAGCGGCGATCCGGGGTCGCTTGCCGAGGACGAAGTCATCAAGCGCGCCTACCTGGGATCCGCACGCCCCTGAGCGAGGGAGGTCGACATGCTCGCTGACCTCCTGCAGAACACCCTCGACGGTCTCGCACAGGGCGCGACCTACGCGCTGCTGGCGCTCGGATTCACGCTGATCTTTGGCGTGCTGCGGCGGGCCAATCTCTCGTATGGCGCCGCGATCATGTTCGGGGCCTACTGTGCGACCTGGGCGTCGCTGCGTTTCCAGAGCGGGTTGCTCGTGCTCGCGCTGGTCACGATCGCGGGCGCGGTGCTGGCGGGCGCGTACGTGGAGCGCCTGTGCTTCGCGCCGCACAATGCGCGCGGATTGAGGCCCGGCAATGCGGCGATCGCCTCGATGGTCGCGAGCTTTGCGTTGTGGATGCAGTTCGAGGAGATCGTGACCCTCTGGATGCCGCAGCACCTGTATGCCTTCCCGGCACTGTATGAAGGCGCGGCGCTCGACATAGGAACGCTAACGCTCGGGGGGCCGCTGACCCTGCGCGTCGAATCGCTGATCACGCTCGCGTGCGCGACTGCAATCTGCGCGGCCCTCTGGCTGATCCTCTATCGCACGCGTTTTGGACTTGCGGTGCGCGCAGTGATCGACGAGCCGGGTGCCGCGGGCCTTTCCGGCATCAACGTCTCCTGGGTGCTGATCCGGGTGTTTGCACTGGCCTCGGCCATCGGCGGCCTTGCAGGCTACCTGGTAGTCGCGACGCATGGCCAGGTCACGCCGATGCTCGGCATGTGGTCGACGCTCAAGGGCATGCTCGCGATGATGATCGGCGGACTGGGCTCGCTCCCCGGCGCGATCGTCGGCGGCCTCGTGCTCGGACTTGTCGAGGCGCACACCCAATGGTTCCTCGGGCCGCAATCGCGCGACCTCGTCTCGTACCTGCTGCTGTTCGTGCTGCTTGCAGTGCATCCGGCCGGTCTGTGGCCGCGCAGCAAGCCCGTGGAAACGTAAGGGGCGCATCCTGGACGCCTACCTGATCGGTGTGTTGACGAACGTCGGGCTCTTTTCTTTCCTCGCGCTCTCGGGCTACCTGCTGCTCATCGCTGGCGAACTCTCGTTTGGCCAGCAGGCGTTCTTCGGCATAGGCGCCTATGCGGCGGGCGCAGCCACCGCGATGTACGGCGCGCCGTTGTGGCTTGCGATCATTCTCGCGATGGCGCTCGGGGCGGCGGCCGCGTTCCTGATCGGCCTGCCCACGCTTCGGTTGCGCGGCTTGTACTTTGCAATGGCCACGCTGGCCGCGGCGGAAATGATCCGCATCCTGTTCGAACTCCTGCATTTCCAGCGCGTGGTCGATGGCGAACTCGTCGGCCCCGACGGCACGCAGGGGTTTCGCGGCATCCGCTGGATTTTCGAGGCGGGCTTCGGCCCGCAGGACTATCTCTGCCTCGTATGGGCCCTGCTCGCCGTAGTATTGCTGGCCTTGCTGAAGATCGAGCGTTCGAGGCTCGGCGTCACGCTGCGCATGGTGGGCGAAGACCCGGGCCTGTCCAGCCAGCTCGGGATCGACGTGGTGCGCTTCAGGCTCGGGGTCGCGGCCGCCGCCGGGTCCCTTGCCGCGCTCGGCGGTGCGCTCTTCGCCCATCACAACACGTATGTCGAGCCGCGCAACTTCGACATCATGCTCGGCGTGCATGGGCTCGCGTATGCCCTGATCGGCGGGCTGGGCACCGCTTTCGGCCCGCTGCTGGGCGTGCTGCTGGACATCGGCCTGCTCGAAAGCAGCCGCGTCCTTTCCGGTTATCGCATGATCGTGTTTGGCGGGCTGGTCGCGCTCCTGCTGGTGTTCCGTCCGCGCGGGCTGCTCAACGAGGCGCTGGTGCATCGATTGACGGGAGGAAAGCGATGAAAATCTTCGCCATTGCAATTGTGCTGCTGCTCGCCGCGCTGCCGGCCCACGCGCAACGCGCGAACGGCAAGATCGACTGCAAGGCGACCGGCACGGACTTCGTCTACGACTGCACGATCCGCCTCACCCAGGCCGGCAAGCCGCTGACCGGCGCCAAAGTGACGCTCGGCGCCGACATGCCCTCGATGCCCATGGCGCATAACGTGAGGCCTTCGAACGCGGTGCCGGGACCCGCGCCCGGCGAATACCGCGCAAAGCTGGACCTGGAAATGCTCGGCGAATGGGCCGTGAAGGTCCGGCTGGACGGGCCGGTGAAGGACCTGCTGATCCTGCACTACTCTTTCGACGAGAAAGGTGCGCACCCGGCGGTCAGACCGCCCAAAACGCCGGTCAAGCCCGGCGCGCCCTCACACCGGCATTAAACGATCTTGCAAGCCTCGTCGAACGAGAGGCGCGGCAGGCGCGCCATGACCTTCGAAGGGTCGCCCTTGCCCAGGGTACACAGGAAGTTCGACTTCCATTTGCCGTCGGGGAAGAAAGCGTCGTCGACCTTCTGGTTGTCGAACCCTGACATCGGGCCGCAGTCCAGGCCAACGGCACGCGCCGCGAGGATGAAGTAGCCGCCCTGCATCGAAGCATTGCGGAACGCGGTCTTCTCGGCATGCGCGGCCTTCTCCGGGCCCTGGAACATCTCGATCGCCTGCGGCCGGTGCGCGAACATGCGCGGCAGGTTCGTGAAGTAGTGCGTGTCCCACGCCACGATCACGCAGACCGGCGCGGCCATCGTCTTGTCGTGGTTGCCCGGCGAGAGCGCGGGCTCGAGCTTTTTCTTGCCCTCCTCGGACTTGATGAACACGAGGCGCATGGGCTGCGTGTTCATGGTGGTCGGCGCCCATTTGACGATCTCGTAGAGCTCGCGCAATTCTTCGTCGGGCACCGGATCGCTGCCGAATCCGTTCTGGCTGCGGGCATTGCGAAACAGCAGGTCGAAAACTTTATCGTCGAGCACGAGTGAACTCCGGGTGAATGTCTGAGGGGAAAAAGCGGGGTGCCCGAATGTTAGCATCGGCCATGGAAAACAGCGTCCCGGACCTCGACCTCTCCAAGTACATCCGACCCGGCGACGGCGTGGTGTGGGGCCAGGCGTGCTCCGAGCCGCTCACGCTCACCGAAGCTTTCGTCGAGCAGCGCGCGAGCTATCCCGGCGCGAGCGTTTTCCTCGGCGTGAGCTACGCAGGCACCGTCAAGCCCGGGCACGCCGACAAGCTCAGGCTCCTCTCGTATTGCGGCGCCGGCCACAACCGCAAGCTCGCCGACGCGGGCGTGCTCGACATCTGCCCTTTCCCTTACTCGCAGCTCGGCGGACTCATCCGCGGCGGCCGCCTCGGGGCGGACGTCGTGCTGGTGCAGGTCAGCCCGCCGAACGAGCGCGGCGAATACAGCCTCGGCCTCTGCGTCGAGTACCTGGGCGCCGCGCTGGAGAAAGCGCGCGTGGTGATTGCCGAAGTGAACGACCAGGTGCCATGGACCCACACCACGCCCCTCCTCAAGGCGGCGGATTTTGCGCACGTGATCCACACTTCGCGGACGATCGTGCCATTGCCTTATGGCGCGCCTGGCGAAGTGGAGCTTGCGATCGGGCGGAACGCCGCGGAGTTCATCCCGGACCGTTCCGTGCTCGAGTTCGGGCTGGGGTCACTGCCCGACGCGATCCTCGCGGCGCTCGAGGACAGGCGCGACCTCGGCGTCCATTCCGGCCTGTTGTGCAACGGCGTCGCACGACTGATGCAAAGCGGCGCGATCACGAACGCGCACAAGTCCATCGATCCGGGCGTGACCGTGGGCGGCGTGCTTTTCGGGACCCGCCTGCTGTTCGATTTCGCGCAACGCAACCCGGCCATCAGCCTGCGCTCGACCGACTACACGCACAGCGCGCGGACGCTCAGCCGGATCGAGCGCTTCGTCGCGGTCAACTCCGCGGTCGAGGTCGACCTCACCGGCCAGGTCAACGCGGAAATTGCCGGAGGCAGTTACGTCGGGGCCGTGGGCGGCGCGCTGGATTTCATCCGCGCGGCCAACGCCTCGCCGGGAGGCGCCTCGCTGATCTGCCTGCCCGCATCGGTGGGCACCAAGGCTTCTCGCATCGTTTCGAAACTCTCCGGCCCGGTCGCCACGCCGCGCAGCGAAGCCGGCGTCTTCGTGACCGAGCATGGCGCGGCCGACCTGCGCGGCGTGCCGCTGGCGCAGCGGCCGGCAAAAATGATCGCCATCGCGCACCCGTTATTCCGTGAATCGCTCGAGCGCGAGGCGCACGCAGCCGGATTGATGCGCGGCCCATGAGCACTGCGGCGCAAAGGCCTGACCTGCCGGTCATGGGGATCCGCGTGGCGGCGGAGGTCATCATCGCGGTGCCCAGCCGCATCGATCTGCTGACGCCCTACGTCCTCCTCGAACAGGAAAACTGGTTCGAGGACGAGATCGTCTTTCTTGCGGGCTGCATTGGCGAAGGCGCGCGCGTCGTCGACATCGGCGCCAACTACGGCTCCTATTCGCTGTCGCTGGCGCGGGCGGCCGGACCGTCGGGCCGCGTGTGGTCGGTGGAGCCTGCGTCGCAGACCGCGGCTTACCTGCGCAAGAGCATCGAGATCAACGGCTTCGAAAACGTAACCGTTATCCAGAAGGCGCTCTCGAACAAGGCCGGCACGGCGCGCCTGTCGGTCGAAACCAATTCGGAGTTGAATTCGATTGCGCAAGGCGGGAGCGGCGCTTCGGAAGAAGTCCCGCTGGACACGCTCGACGCGCTCGCCGCCGAGCACGGATGGACCGGCATCGATTTCCTCAAGCTCGACGCCGAGGGCGAGGAAGAGCGGATCCTCGAAGGCGCCACGGTCTTCCTGCGCGAAGCGAATCCACTGGTGATGTTCGAGATCAAGCACGGCGGTCGCCTTCACCTGCAGCTGGTCGAAAAATTCAGGGCCGCAGGCTTCGAGCCGTACCTGCTGGTGCCCGGGCTGGGCCTGCTGTCGCCTTTCGATGTCTCGCAGGCCGTGGACCTGTTCCGCCTCAACTTGTTTGCCTGCAAGCCGGAGCGTGCGGCCATGCTGGAGCGACAGGGCGTGCTGACGCGGGCTGCGGCACCGGTACCGAAGGCGGACCCGTTCGATCACTTTCGGGCAGCGCACGAGAAAAAGAACGCGGCCGGGGTCCGGCTGGCTCACCTCAAGGCCGCGTATTCCGGCTTGGCGCAGCTCAGCGCGTCGCGTCCGGACGCCTGGACGCTTTCGAGCTGCGCCCGCGTGGCTCGCGAGCTCGGACTGCGCCTGCGCGCGGTGGAACTCATGAACGAGGCTTTGACGCTGGCCCTGCAGGATGCGCGCGGCGCGCTGCCGGCGCGGTATCTAGCGCCTGTGCCGGCCTTCGACGCGATCGATCCCGGATCCCGGCCAAAGGAGTGGCTCAAGGCCGCGCTGCTGGACGGGCTCATCGAGCTCAGCTTGTTCTCGACCTACTACGCGAGGGGCACGCACCTGCAGCAGCCGACACTCGACCGGCTCGAGGCGCTCAAGAGCTCCGGCTTCATGCGCGCCCCGATGGAGAGGCGCCGGCAGTTGCTGCGCGTGGGCTGCGGGCTCCAGCCCGGGCCGGTGCCCGACCCTCTGCTGGCTGAAGATCGCCCGGACAACCTCAATCCGGGGCTCTGGGTCCCCGCGGCGGCAGGGGCCGCATAAAAGGGCGGGCCGGGTTGCAAGCCGGCCCGCCGCAAACGCCGGGGAAGGATGCCCGGCGAGGAGACTCGGTTCGGCGTGTCAGGGTGATCCGGCGAGCGCCAGGGCCACCAGGAACATCGCGCAGATCACGAGGCCCGAAGCCAGGGACGCCAGCGTTTCGCGCCAGGTCGCGCCCTGCTGGGTGTGTTCAGTGTTCCCGAAATCGATTTCCATGGCGCTCTCCCCGGTTACTGCGCCGCAGCGCAGGCTGCAAGGACGGCCGCCAGGCCGACCAGGAAAATGGCTGCCGCGCGCGGGTCGAGCTCCGCCGCTTCAGGCATGAGCCGTTCGATCCGCTTCCACGTCGGTTCCCGGACGATCTTTGCCAGGAGTTCTGATCCGCGTTGCATGGTTGCCTCCATCGGTTGCTACCGGGCTCCGGCTCCCCCCGGGGCGCCCCATGGAAAGAGACTAGGCCGCCGCCAGGCGACGCGCGCCGCCGCATGGCACACTCGTTTTGCGCCGTATGCACACTCCGGCGCCTGCGGCGGTTGGCGGGGGCGCCGGAGCGTGACAGACTGCCTCTTTATCGCGGGATCGCACACCCAAGCCGATGCTTGAAGCGCCCAGCCTGTTCACCAACCTCGACGAGCACGCCCTGCGGGTGCTATCGCCCAACGGGGTGATCCGCTCGTTCCCCAAGGGCGCGGTGCTGGTCAACGAAGGCGACGGCACCGACATGCTGTATGTGCTCATGTCGGGTCGCGTGAAGGCCTTCCTCAGCGACGAGCACGGCAAGGAAGTCGTCCTCAACACCATCGAGGTGGGCGCCTATTTCGGCGAGATGGTGCTGGACGGCGGACCACGCTCCGCCTCGATCATGGCGCTCGAGCCCTGCCGGGCCTACCTGATCCCGCGGCGGGACGTCGAAGGGCTGCTCGAGCGCAACCCGGCGTTCGCGCGCGACCTCATGAACCGGCTCATCGGCCGCGTGCGCAGCCTGACCGCCCGCGTGCGCGACCTCACGCTAAGCGATGTCTATGGGCGCTTCGTGAAATTCGTCGACACCCACGCCGTCGAGCGCGACGGCAAGCGGGTCGTGCCGGAGCGCCTCACGCAGCACGACATCGCCGCGCGCATCGGCGGCTCGCGCGAAATGGTCAGCCGGATCATCAAAGACCTCTCTGCCGGGGGCTACATCTCCATCGACGCCAAGCACGTCACCGTGCTCAGGAAACTGCCGGCGAAGTGGTGATAAGGAAAAAGGGGCCAGGCTCGATTTTCCAGGCAGGCCGCCGCTTTACGATCACCGATGCAGAAAATCGAGCCTGGCCCCTTTATCCTTTTTGGAAAATCGAGCCTGGCCCCTTT
>ENA-ORBV01007561-ORBV01007561.1-microbial-mat-metagenome-genome-assembly--contig:-NODE-7561-length-18629-cov-6.188120_pt1 | contig 18629 bp, 15 predicted proteins | sample MGYA00237777_ERZ505514 | MGnify/ENA primary metagenome ERZ505514 (study PRJEB26160, sample SAMN06269048) | microbial mat metagenome | isolation source: Oligotrophic lake microbial mat | place... | reverse complement strand
CTTCATAACGAAAAGTAATGTTTTTTTCAAGAACGCCTAGTCCGCCCGGGGCTTGGGATGCTGAGAGGCAATCGATTGGGCCCACGACGGGGTGCCCAAGGGCGGCCGGCAAGGCGCGCCTGAAACTGGTCGCGGGGTCTTGCGTGGGCTCAAGCGATTGCCTTTCACGCCATCAGGTCAGGGCTCCGAACACATCCATCAGATGGGGCTCCACCTGCGCCGCCGACTCGAAACGGATGGCGCGCCAGCCGCGCGCCTGCGCCACCGCCACATTCGCTGCCAGGTCATCGACGAACACGGTGCGTGCGGGCTCCAGGCCATACCGGGTCTCCAGCAACGCATAGATCGCCGGATCGGGCTTGATCAGTTGCACGTCACCCGAGAACACACCGCCGTCGAACCAGCGCAGGAAGTCATGACGGCGCTCCAGCACCCGCGCGAACGGTGCCGGCATGTTGGACAAGAACAATAGGCGCAGATCGCCGGCCTGTTCCCGCCGATGCCGCAGCCGGCTCAGCAGGCCCAGCGTATCCGAAATCGGTGTCAGCCGTTCCCCGATGCCGGACATCAGGTCCGACATGCCCTGCTGCGGCAGCGCCAATCGCAGCGCGGTACGCACGATCACGTGGTCGAGCTCGAGCACACCGCGATCGAACGACTGCCAGTCGTCGTGGTGAAAGATGTCGCGCGCCAGCACGCTCGCCGCCTGCGCCGTGGCAGCGCGTTCCGGAAACTGTTCGGCCACCAGCAGATCGGGACGCCAGCCGAACAACACTGCGCCAAAATCGAACACCACATTGGTTGTCACTGAATCTCCTGTTCGCACTGCCGAAGCGCCCGCCGCATGCGGGGCGCAAACGCCGATGGCGATGTTCGCACAAGACGCAGCCGCGTGGCCCCATGCCAACGCGCGCAACGCCACAATGCGCCGGCCAACGCCGACAGCAGTTCATCGTTCGCGTCCACGCCAGGCTCCAGGAAAAAGGCCTTGAGCTCGAACAAGCCCTCGCTCCGATGCACCTTTGCGTCAAGCCGGCCAACCAGTTGCCCGCAATGGAGCAGCGGCAACACGAAATAGCCGTAGCTACGCTGGTCGGCCGGCGTGTAACACTCGATGCGGTAATCGAAGCCGAACATTGTCGAGACCCGTTCGCGGTCCCACACCAGCGGGTCGAACGGCGACACCACCGTGGTGAGCGTGGTCTCGAACACATGGCCGGCGGCAAGCGCCTGATCCAGCCATGCCATCGGATAGTGCCCCAGCCGCGAGAACAACACCAGGTAAGGACTGCGGGCCACCACATGGATGGCGTCGATCTGCAGCAATTGCATAGCTGCAATGCAACGTCGCACGGCCGCCGGCGTCGCGGCGCGCGGTGCCGGGCGCAACCGGCCCTGCGCCGCCAGCTGCAGGTTGCGCGCCTGCTGCAAGGACACGACCGGTGCGCGACCGGCTGGCATCACGCAGTCGTGCGCAGACGTCGCAACAAGCCCGCCGTGGAAGCGTCGAGGCCGGCAACGTCACCGCTGGCCAGCCGCGGCGCAATCGCCTTGGCCAGCACCTTGCCCAGCTCCACGCCCCACTGGTCGAAGCTGTTGATGCCCCAGATGGCGCCGCTGACGAACACCCGGTGCTCCTGCAACGCAATCAACGCGCCCAGGCTGGCCGGGCTGAGTTCATCGAGCAACAGGAAGCTGCTCGGGCGGTTGCCGGTGAAATGCCGATGACCGCCACAATCCACCTGGCCCACCATCAGCGCCTGCGCCTGAGCCAGCACATTGGCCAGCAGCAGCTCTTGATGACCCTCGAGTGCGTGGCGCGGCGTCTTCACCGCCACGAACTCGACCGGCACGATACCCGTGCCCTGGTGCAACTGCTGGAAGTACGCATGCTGGCCATTGGTGCCGGGCTCGCCCCACAGCACCGGCGCTGTGTCGAACGGCAACGCGGCACCATGCTGGTCGACCCGTTTGCCGTTGCTCTCCATCTCGAGTTGCTGCAGGTAGGCCGGCCAGCGTGCCAGTGCGCTGTGATACGGCGCGATGCTGCGGCTGGTGAAACCACAGAAGTTGCGGTACCAGATGTCGATCAGTGCCAGCCGTACCGGCAAATTACGCTCCAGCGGCGCGCCGCGAAAGTGCGCGTCCATGTCGTGGGCGCCCGCCAGGAAGGCGCGGAACCCGTCGGCGCCAATGGCAATCGCGATCGGCAGTCCGATCGCCGACCACAAGGAATAACGCCCGCCAACCCAATCCCAGAAACCGAAGGTGGTCGTGATGCCGAACCGGTTGGCCGCCGCCACGTTGGTCGTCAGAGCGCAGAAATGGCGCGCGATATCGCTGCCTCCCCGGGCTTCGAACCAGCCTTTGGCCGAGGCTGCGTTGGTCATGGTCTCGATCGTCGTGAAGGTCTTGGACGCGATCAGGAACAAGGTGTTCGCCGGCCGCAGGTGGCGCAGCGTGGCCTCCAGTTCATGCCCGTCCACGTTCGATATGAAATGCAGTCGCTTGCCCGCCTGCGCCCAGGCATCGAGCGCACGCACCGCCATCTGCGGGCCGAGGTCGGAGCCGCCGATGCCGATGTTGACGACGTCGGTGATGGCCGGATCGCGACGGATCTGCTCGGCATAGGCCAGCATCGCGTCCAGCGTCTCGTGTACCAGGGCCAGGTCGGGTTCCATCGTCACGCCCGCGGCTGACCGGGGTGTACGCAACAACACGTGGCGTACCGCACGTTGCTCGGTGTTGTTGATGGCCGCTCCAGCAAACATCGCATCGCGATAATCCGTCACGCCGCACTCGCGGGCCAATTGCAGCAGGCGCTGTTCGATCCTCGCGTCGATCAGGTTCTTGGACAGGTCCGCAAACACATGGGGCGCCTGCTGGCTGAAAGCCTCGAAACGCCCCGCGTCGTCGGCAAACGCCTGTCGCAAGTCGAAATCCGTCGCCCGGCTGGCACGGGCAACATGCAAGGCGCTCCAGGCCGCGGTCCGGTCACATCGGGTGCGCTCCGTCATCGTGTTCTCCGGTTGTGAACTGGTCACTGGACTACCCTGCTTCCTGCGGACTGCGGGGCTGAGTGCCTTGGGAGCGGCCCGGCGGCGCTCAATGGACTACCCCTGCGTCCTGCGGACTGCGGGGCTGAGCGCCTTGGGAGCGGCCCGGCGGCGCTCATGCCGTGAGCAGCAATTTTTCGAGTTTCACCGCGTCGGCGCAGAAGGCGCGGATGCCCTCGGACAGCTTTTCGGTGGCCATGGCATCCTCGTTCAGGGCAAAACGAAAACCTGCTTCGTCGTATTGCATCGGCGACAGGTCGAGCGCACCTGCTGCATCGGGGTCGAGCATCCGCGGCAAGGGCGCATCGGCCTGCGCCAGCGTGGCCAGCAGGTCTGGGCTGATCGTCAGCAGATCGCAACCGGCCAGCGCCTGGATCTGGCCGACATTGCGGAAACTCGCGCCCATGATCTCGGTCCGAATGCCGAATTTTTTGTAGTGGTTATAGATCGCGCGTACTGACTGCACGCCAGGGTCGTCGGCACCTGCGTTGGCGGCCTCGTTCCATTTGCCGCCGGCGGATTTCTTGTACCAGTCGTAGATGCGTCCGACAAAAGGCGAGATCAGCTGCACCTTGGCCTGGCCACACGCCACCGCCTGGCAAAACGAGAACAGCAAGGTGAGGTTGGTATGAATGCCTTGCTGCTCGAGCTTGGCGGCAGCCTGAATGCCCTCCCAGGTCGCTGCCACCTTGATCAGCACCCGGTCTACATGGATACCCTCGCCCTGGTACAGATCAATGATGTGCTGGGCCCGGGTGAAGGTGGCATTGGTGTCGAAACTCAGGCGGGCGTCCACTTCGGTCGATACCCGGCCCGGCACCACGGACAGGATCTCGCAGCCAAAACGCACCAGCAGGCGATCCATGATGGCGTCCAGCGGCTCACCACGATGCCGGTCCACCACCTCCTGCAGCAGGTGACGGTAGTCGGGCATGCCGACCGCCTTGAGTATCAGCGAAGGGTTTGTGGTGGCATCTTGCGGCTTGAACTGTGCCAGTTGCTTGAAGTCTCCGGTGTCGGCGACCACGGTCGTGAATTGTTTCAATGCGTCGAGTTGGTTCATGGGCACTCCTGAATGGGCAAGAAAGGCAGATGCAAGTGCTGCAAGGCAACACGATATGCTTGAATTGTCGATGAAACAAAGTTACATTACCTTCACCTTTTTATGTAACTTCTGAACATGTCCTTCGACCTCGTCTTGTTCGGCGGCACCGGCGACCTCGCCTGGCGCAAGCTGATGCCCGCCCTGTTCCAGGCCTATCGCCATGGCAGCCTGCCCGAGGGCGCCCGCATCATCGGTATCGGCCGCGACGACCATTCCGACGACGACTACCGCAAATTGATCCAGACGCGTTTCGAAAAAGTGGAGCTGGACAAACGCCCCACCGAGGACGAGTTTGCCCGGTTTGCCGCTTTGCTGCATTTCCTGCGCATGGACCTGTCAGGCGATCAGGACTATCCACGGCTGGCGCAGATCCTGCGCGAACGCCAGGCCGATACCGTGGTCATGTACCTGGCAACCGCGCCTGCCCTGTTTACCAAGGTCTGCGAACAACTCGCCGCGGTCAGCCTGAACACCCCGAACACCCGCATCGTGCTGGAGAAACCGCTCGGCCACGACCTGGCGTCCAACCGTGCGATCAACCAGACGGTGTGCGGCATCTTCAGCGAACGCCAGGTGTTCCGTATCGACCATTACCTGGGCAAGCCCGCGGTGCAGAACCTGTTCGCGCTGCGTTTCGGCAATGCCTTGTTCGAACCCTTGTGGCGCCGTGAACACATCGCCAACATCCAGATCACGATCGCCGAAGAACTGGGCGTGGAAAAACGCGGCGCTTTCTACGACACCACCGGCGCCTTGCGCGACATGGTGCAGAACCACGCCTTGCAGTTGTTGTGCGCGCTTGGCATGGAGCCGCCGATCAACTCCCACGCCGACGCCATCCGCGATGAAAAACTGAAGGTGCTGCGATCGTTGCGGCCATGGACACCGGTCAGCCTGGTCAGCGACGTGATCCGGGGCCAATACGGGCCGGGCAAGATCGACGGTACCGCCGTGCAGGGTTACCGCAGCGAGCCCGGCGTGGACCCGAACAGCCATACCGAAACTTTTGTCGCGCTGCGTACCGAGATCCTGAACTGGCGCTGGGCCGGCGTCCCGTTCTACATTCGCACCGGCAAACGGCTCGGTGACCGTGATGCCCACATCGTCGTGAACTTCCGGCCCACACCGCACGCCATTTACGACTCCGACATCGGCAAGGCCAATCGGCTCGTGATCAACCTGCAGCCACGCGACGGACTGGAGTTGCACCTGCTGGCCCAGGGCCGCGACAACCGCGGCAAACCGCAGGCGCTGGCGCCGGTACAACTCGACCTGGATTTCGACACCCGCTTCGGCGCCCAGCGTGTCGGGGCCTACGAACGGCTGCTGCTCGACGTGATGGATGGCCGGCTGAACCTGTTCGTGCGCAGCGACGAGCAGGAAGAGGCCTGGCGCTGGGTCGAACCCATCATGCACGCCTGGCAGTCCGACAGCCAGGGCCCGCGCCTATACACCAGCGGCACCTGGGGCCCAAGCGCCTCCAGCGCCATGATCGCCCGCGACGGATTCTGCTGGAGCGAGGAATCATGAGACCTTGCGTGCCAGATCAAAAATTGCGCAGCGATTTTTGCTCTGGCACCAACATTTTGTCGGATGTCGGATGTCTACCTTGCGTGCCAGATCAAAAATTGCGCAGCGATTTTTGCTCTGGCACCAACATTTTGTCGGATGTCGGCTGTCGGCTGTCTACCTTGCGTGCCAGATCAAAAATTGCGCAGCGATTTTTGCTCTGGCACCAACACTTTGCCGGATGTCGGATGTCGGCCGCCCTGATCGCCACTGAACCAGGAGTCCAATCCATGCTCGAACGCATCAAGGCCTCCCTGCCATCGCTGGCACCGGCCGAACAACGTGTGGCCAAGCTGGTACTGTCCGATCCACGTCTGTTCGCAACGCTGCCGGTGGCCGAACTGGCCGACCGGGCGCATGTGAGCAAACCCACTGTGGTGCGTTTCTGCCGCAGTGTCGGTTACGACGGCCTGGTCGATTTCAAGCGCAAGCTCGTGGGCAGCGTCAGCGAGGGTGTGCCCTTCATCCACCGCAGCGTGGACGCAGACGACAAGACCGGCGACATCATGGTCAAGGTGATCGACAACACCGTCGCTGCATTCCTCAAGTACCGCAACGACGCCAGCACCGGCGCGATCGAAAAGGCGGCCCAGACGCTGGTAGACACCTACCGCAACGGCAAGCGACTCGAGTTCTTCGGCGTCGGCAATTCCGGCGTCGTCGCACAAGACGCGCAACACAAGTTCTTCCGGCTGGGCGTGAACACCATCGCCTACAGCGACGGCCATATGCAAGTCATGAGCGCCTCCATGCTCGGCCCGGGCGACTGCGTGGTGATCATCTCCAATTCCGGCCGCACCCGCGACCTGATGGACGCCTGCGACATCGCCCGGCGCAACGGTGCCTCGACCATCGTCATCACCGCCACCGGCTCACCACTGGCGAGTGCCGGCGACATCCACCTCTCGGCCGATCACCCTGAAGGGTTCGACAACTACAGCCCGATGGTGTCGCGGCTGCTGCACCTGCTGATCATCGACATCCTGGCCACCTGCATGGCACTGCGCCTGGGCGGCGACGTGGTGCAACCGCGGCTGCGCGAGATGAAGAACAATCTGCGCAGCAAGCGATATACCTGAGCTTGCGGTAACGCAACACTGCCGCCCTCAGATTGTTGTCGGCCACCGGCGGCTATGTGCGTTCGCGTGCTCGCGTGTTCAGGATCTTGTGCCGGGTCTTGGTGCCAGGTCTTGGGTCGGCGCGCGTCGCGGGAGGTCAAACCCGGCACGGGCTCCTGGTTGTGCGGTCGGGCGCTGAACGCGCCGACTGCCCTGCGGTGCTCGCGGGCGGGGCGCATCGCGCAACTCACTACGCGCCCTGCGGGCGCTCCGTTCAGACAAGCGCGATGAGAATGACAACGAAGCGCGCTGCGCGCGCCGCCCCGCCCGCTGCGCTCCTCGGCGCCCCACAAGTCGCCCGCGCCGGGTTTGACCTCCCGCGACGCTGGGTTTGTGGCGTGCGTTGCGCCAAACCAAAGCCAGAAGCCGAAGACGCAGTCGTGCGCCAAACCAAAACCAGAAGCCGAAGACGCATTCTTGCGCCGCGCCAACCAGAGGCCTGGCTGCGAAGGTCAGCGGGGATGACGTGCTGCGCGCCTCTGTGGCGCCGAGGAGCGCAGGGCTTGCGCCCAGCGCGAAGCGCGTTCGTCATCATTTTCATCGCGCTTGTCTGAACGGAGCGCCCGCAGGGCGCGTAGTGAGTTGCGCGATGCGGGCGCAAGACCGAGCACCGCAGGGCAGTCGGCGCGTTCAGCGCCCGACCGCCACAGTGAAGCGCAGCACGTCATCCCCGCTGGCCTTCGCAGCCCGCGCACGACGCACGACGCACGACGCACGACGCACGACGCACGACGCACGACGCACGACGCATCGGCTCATCGGCTCATCAGCTCATCGGCTCATCGGCTTAGCGGCTTAGCGGCTTAGCGGCTTAGCGGCTTAGCGGCTTAGCGGCTCATCAGACCATAGGACCATCAACGCATCCTGCCCATCGCGCCAGCGCAACGCGACCTTCGATCGTCCCCACAACGCCGTCCCCAATCCAGGCTTCGCCTGGATTGCCGCGCTCAGATACGTTTTTCCTCGACCGCGTGGCAGGCGATCCGGATACCGGCGATGTCCTTCATCTGCGGGCGCTCGGTGTGGCAACGCGTATTGGCGTGCGGACAACGCGGGTGGAAGGCGCAGCCCGTCGGCGGGCTCAGCGGATTGGGCACCTCGCCCTGGACCGGTGTACGCGCGCGGCCGGTATCGTGCATCTTCGGAATCGCGTCGAGCAACATCCGGGTGTAGGGATGGCGCGGGTTGGCAAACAGTTCCTGCTTGTCGGCCAGTTCCACCAGCCGGCCCAGGTACATCACGCCGACCTGGTCGCTGACGTGGCGCACCACGGCCAGGTTGTGCGAGATGAACAGATAGGTCAGGCCGAGCCGGCGCTGCAGATCCTTCATGATATTGAGCACCTGGGCCTGCACGCTGACATCGAGCGCGGAGGTGGGTTCGTCGCAGACCAGGAACTCGGGCTGCGTCGCCAGCGCGCGAGCGATCGAGATACGCTGGCGCTGCCCGCCGGAGAACTGGTGCGGATACTTGATGCGGTCCTGCGCCGCCAGGCCAACCGACTGCAGCAACTCCTCCACGCGTGCGCGCAAGGCGTTCTTGTCGGTGATCAGTCCGTGTTCGGTCAGCGGCTCGCCGATGATGTCCTCGACCACCCAGCGCGGATTGAGGCTGGCATACGGGTCCTGGAAAATCATCTGGATGCGCCGGCGCAATTGCAGGCCTGTCGCGCTGGCATAGGTTGCGTGGGCATCGGCGCCATCGAAGTGGAAACCGCCGCGCGTCGGCTGGTACAGGCCCACCAGCAACCGCGCCACCGTGCTCTTGCCGCAACCCGATTCGCCGACCAGCGCCAGCGTCTTGCCCTTCTCGATCTCGAAACTCACGCCATCGACCGCATGCAGCAGCAGCCGTGGTGAGCGCTCAATCACCCGGTTCAACCACGGGGCCGACACATCGAAACTCATTGCCAGATCGTCGGCTTGGACCAATGCCATGGGGATCTTTCCTGTCAGCGCGCCGCACCGGCGTCATGCAGCCAGCAGGCGGCCCGCGTGGGCCCCGCGGCCATCAGTTCGGGGCGCTCGCGGCCGCAACGCTCCATCGAGCGTTCGCAGCGCGGGTTGAAGGCGCATCCGCCCGGAATGGCGTTGAGCCGCGGCATCGCGCCATCGATCTGGTGCAGGTTCTCCCGGTCCACCGTGATATCGGGAATGGCCGCCATCAGGCCGGCGCTGTAGGGATGCGCTGGATGGTTGATGACCTCGTGCACCGGCCCGATCTCCGCGATACGGCCGGCGTACATCACCGCCACCCGGTCGCAGGTCTCGGCGATCACACCCATGTCGTGCGTGATCAGCATGACGGCGGCGCCATGTTCCCTGCACACCGTCTTGAGCAGCGCGATGATCTGCGCCTGGATCGACACATCGAGCGCCGTGGTCGGTTCGTCGGCCACGATCAGCTTGGGCTCGGCCGCCAGCGCAAGTGCGATCACGACCCGCTGGCGCATGCCGCCGGAGAACTGGTGCGGAAAATGGTCGATGCGTTGCTCGGCGGCCGGGATGCCGGTGTCCTGCAGCAGGCGGATTGCGCGCGCGCGGGCATCCTTCACGCTCATCGGCAGGTGGGTACGGATGGTTTCCACCAATTGCCGACCGATCGAATACAACGGGTTCAGCGAGGTTAGCGGGTCCTGGAAGATCGCGCCGATACGCCGGCCACGAATGTGGCGCATCGCCTCGTGGTCCAGGTTGTCGATACGCTGGCCCTCCAGCAGGATCTCGCCACCGGCGATCCGCCCGGGCGGCTCGAGCAGGCCGATGATGGCAGCGCCGGTCAGCGACTTGCCGGCGCCCGATTCACCAACCACACCGAGCACCTCGCCAGGCGCGATGTCGAACGAGATCTTGTCGAGCGCGCGCAAGTTGCCCGAACGCGTCGGAAACTCGACGATCAGGTCCCGGACCTGCAGCAGGGGTTGGGTGCCGGCGTCGCGCACGTTTGCCTTCGCGCCGCCAGTCGTTTGCTTTGGTACTGGATACATGTCGGCCTACCGCAAGCGCGGATTGAGCGCATCGCGCAACCAGTCACCCAGCAGGTTGACCGACAACGCGATGATGATCAGCATCAGACCCGGAAAAACCGTGATCCACCACTCGCCCGAGAACAGGTAATCGTTGCCGATCCGGATCAGCGTGCCCAGTGACGGCGAGGTCGGCGGTGCACCGACGCCCAGGAAGGACAGGGTCGCCTCGGTGATGATCGCGGTGGCGACCTGGATCGTGGCCAGCACCAGCACCGGGCCCATTACGTTGGGCAATACATGCCGGCGCATGATGCGCAACGAGGATACACCGGTGACCCGCGCCGCCTGCACATATTCCTTGTTGCGCTCGACCATGGTCGAGCCGCGCACGGTGCGCGCGTATTGCACCCAGCCGGTCAGCGTGATCGACACGATCAGCACGCCCAGCGCCAGGTTGTCCGGCGCATTCGGGAACACCGCACGCCCGACACCGGCGATCAGCAAGGCCACCAGGATCGCCGGGAACGACAACATCACATCGCACAGCCGCATCAGCGCGGCATCGACCCAGCCGCCCAGGAAGCCGGCCACCAGGCCCATCACCACGCCGATGATCACCGACAGGATCACCGATGCGAACCCGACCGCCAGCGAGATGCGGGCACCGTACATCAGCGCCGACAGGATGTCGCGGCCCTGGTCGTCGGTACCGAGCACGAACTTCGCGCTGCCCTCGGACGTCCAGGCTGGCGGAAGCCGTGCATCGGCCAGGTCCAGCGTGGCCAGGTCGAATGGGTTGTGCGGTGCCACCCAGCCGGCAAACACTGCGCTGAACACGCAGATCAACGCCACCAGCGCGGCGCCGACGGCAACCGGCGAGGTCCGGAAGCTGTAACCGACGTCACTGTTCCAGATACGAAGCATGCGGCTCATCGGGATCCCCTCGCACGATGCGCCGTGGCAGGCCCGGGTCCGGGCCGCTCAGAGCCGGTCATGGTGCGCTGTTGCCGGACAGCGGCATCAGGTGTTCGGCCAGCCCGGCGTGCAGCGCAGCGCCGAGCGGAAGAATGTCGTCGTTGAAGTCGTAACGGCTGTTGTGCAGCGAACAACTGCCCACCCCGTTTTCCGCGCCCTGCCCCACACGCAGATAGGCACCGGGCTTGACCTGCAGCATGAAGGCGAAATCCTCCGCGCCCATGCTCGGCTCGAGGTCGCGCAGCACATGTTCGCGCCCGACCAGGCTGGTCGCCACGTCTGCGGCAATACCCGCCTCGACCGCGCTGTTGACGGTGGCCGGATACAGACGTTCGTAACGCACCGTGGCCGTGGCGCCGAAGCCGATCGCCACTGCGCCACACAGTTCGGTGAGCCGGCGCTCGACCATGTCCTGCACCACTGGGCTGAAGGCACGCACGGTGCCGACCAGGGTGGCCGAATCGGGCACCACGCTGAAACCACCCGGATCGCCGGCGCGCATCGCACACAGGCTGATCACCGCGGAGTCCATCGCCCGCACATTACGCGCGACGATACTCTGCACCGCGGTGATGATGTGCCCGGCCACCAGCACCGGATCGACCGTGGCGTAGGCATGGGCGCCGTGGCCGCCGCGCCCCGTGATCTCGATCGTGATCCGGTCGGCCGCAGCCATCATCGGGCCGGCGTTCACGCCGATGGTGCCCGGACGCATCAGGGGCTGGTTGTGCATGCCGTAGACACTGTCGACCGGGAAACGCGCGAACAGGCCCTCCTCGATCATCACCCGGGCCCCGGCATACCCTTCTTCACCGGGCTGGAAGATCAACACCGCGGTGCCGTCGAAATGGCGGGTCTCCGACAGGTAGCGCGCGGCGCCGATCAGCATCGCGGTGTGGCCATCGTGGCCGCAGCCATGCATCAGCCCCGTGGTGGCGGACTTCCATGCAAAATCGTTGTGCTCGGTCAGCGGCAAGGCGTCCATGTCGGCACGCAGGCCCACCATGCGACCGCTGCCGTGGTGACGGCCCCGCACCACGGCGACGACACCGGTCTTGCCGATGCCGGTGTGGATCTCGTCGACGCCGCACAACTTGAGCGCCTCGGCCACCCGGCCCGCGGTGTAACGCTCCTCGAAACCGAGTTCCGGGTGTGCATGCAGATCGCGCCGGAACGCCGTGAGCTCCGGATGGAATTGCGCGATGTGGGCGAAGGCACGCCCCCTGGCACGCAACCGCGGTTCATGCACGGCGGTCATGGTCGTTCAATGCCCCTTGCCACTGACGCGCAGCCGCGGGTCCACCGCGAAATACAGCAGATCGACCACCAGATTGATGACGACGAAGATCAACGAGATCAGGCACAAATAAGCCGCCATGACCGGGATGTCGGCGAAGTTCACCGCCTGGATGAAGAGCAGGCCCATGCCCGGCCACTGGAACACGGTCTCGGTGATGATCGCAAAGGCGATCAACCCGCCGAGCTGCAATCCGGTGATGGTCATCACCGGCACCAGGGTGTTCTTGAGCGCATGGCCGAAATGAATGGCCCGGTCGCTCAGGCCCCGGGCACGGGCGAACTTGATGTAGTCGGTGCGCAGCACTTCAAGCATCTCGGCGCGCACCAGGCGCATGATCAGCGTGAGCTGGAAGACGGCCAGTGTGATCGCCGGCAACACCACATGGTGCCAGCCATCCAGCGTCAACAGGCCTGACTTCCATCCGCCCACGGCCACCGTGTCGCCGCGGCCAAAACTGGGGAACCAGCCCAGCCAGACCGAAAACACCAGGATCAGCAAGATGCCGATCAGGAAGGTCGGCAGCGACACCCCAAGCAACGAGAACATCATGAAGCTCTGGCTCAGGAAGTTGCCCCGGCGCAGTGCCGCATAGACCCCCATCGGAACACCGATGACCAGCGCAAGGCCCGCGGCCACGATCGCCAGTTCGAGCGTGGCGGGCAGCCGTTCGGCGATCAGCGCCGACACCTTGCCGCCCTGGCGCAGGCTTTGCCCGAAATCGCCCTGCGCCGCGTTGACCAGGAAACTCCCGAACTGCACGATGAAGGAGCGGTCCAGGCCGAGTGTTTCACGCAGTTCGCGCACCTGCTCGGCAGTCGCATCCTGACCCAGCATGAACAGCACCGGGTCACCGACGAACTGGAACAACAGGAATGCGATGAACGCCACGGTCACCATCACGAAGACGGCCTGCAACAGGCGGCGGAGGATGAAGGCGAACATCTGGACGTGAGGGAAAGGGGCGAATGTAGCATGGCAAAGTGCCCACACACACAGGGGTTATCCGAGGCTGCGGGTTTGCCCGGTTGCCGCAAGCCGGCCACGACAGTACAGTTGTGTCTTCACTTTTTTCTCGGGGATTCATCATGCATTTCAAGCGAGTTCTGGCTGTGGCGGCATTGGCCACCGGCCTTGCCCTGTCGGCCGCGCACGCGACGACCCTTAGGTGGGGCGCTCAAAACGACATCCTGACGCTCGATCCGCATTCGCAGAACCATGCGACGACCAATGCGATCCTGATGCATGCCTACGAGGGCCTGACCCGCTACGACCCGAAGTTCGAGGTCGAGCCGGCATTGGCCACCAGCTGGCGCTACATCACCCCGACCAGTGTGCGCTTCGAGCTGCGCCGAGGCGTCAAGTTTCAAGATGGCTCGAACTTCACGGCCGACGACGTCATCTTCAACCTCACGCGCATCAAACAGCCGCAGGGCACGATGTCGATCTACGTCACCGGCATCAAGGAGATCAAGAAGATCGACGACTACACGATCGACATGACGCTCGACGCGCCCAATCCGATGTTGCTGCGCAACCTGATCGACTTTCGGATGATGAGCAAGACCTGGTCGGAAAAGAACGGCACGACCAATGTGCAGGATTACAAGAACAAGGAAGAAAACTTCGCCTCGCGCAATGTCAACGGCACCGGCGCCTACCGCATCACCGGCTGGCAGCCCGACCAGAAGATCACGATGACGATCAACAAGAACTGGTGGGGCAAACACAGCGGAAACGTGACCGAGGTGATCTACACGCCGATCAAGTCCGATCCGACCCGAGTGGCCGCCTTGCTCTCGGGTGAGCTCGACATGCTGACCGACCTGCCGACCCAGGACGTCGCGCGGATCCGTGGCGACTCCAAACTCAAGGTCATCGACGGCAACGAGGTGCGCACGATCTACCTGGCGCTCGACATGCACAGCCCCGAGCTCAAGTACTCGGACGTCAAGGGCAAGAACCCGTTCAAGGACAAACGCGTGCGTGAAGCCTTGAGCATCGCGATCGACCGTGAACTGATCAAGCGCAACACAATGCGCGGGCTGTCCCTGCCGGCCGGCATCATGGTTGCTCCCGGTGTCAACGGCAACTCCCCTGACCTGGACGTCGCAGCCAAGGCCGATCCGGAGCGGGCCAAGAAACTGCTGGCCGAAGCCGGTTACCCGAACGGATTCGAGATCCAGCTCAACTGCCCTAACAACCGTTACGTCAACGACGAGGAAATCTGCCAGAACATCACTGTGATGTGGGCCCGTATCGGCGTCAAGACCAAGCTGGCGGCCGAATCGATGGCCACCTTCATCCAGAAGGTGCAGAACTTCGACACCTCGGCCTACTTGCTGGGCTGGGGCGTCGCAACGATGGACGCGCAATACACGCTGCAGTCGCTGGTGCGCACCAAGACCACCGGCGCCGACGGCAACTTCAACTTCGGCCGCGTCAGCGACCCGGAAGTCGACAAACTCGTCGATGCGATGAAGTCCGAAGTCGACGTGAAGAAACGCAACGAGATGATCAAGCAGGCGCTGGTCCGCACCCGCGACGAAGTGCTGCTGATCCCGCTGCACCACCAGATGCGCCCCTGGGCGATGAAGCGCGGTGTCGACACGGTCTACCGCAACGACGACCGGCCGGAGGCGCGTTTCACCAGCGTCAAGTAAACCGGGTTCAGACCTGACACGAAAGGCCCGCATCGCGGGCTTTTTTTGTGACGCGTCCTGGCGCGGATCAGGCCGACAGGCGATCGACGACGACGCGCCCCGCCTGCATGATCAAGCGCAGCCCCTGGTCTGGCTGGGTCAGCATCGAGAGTTCCTGCGTCGGGTCGCCGTCGACCACCAGCAGATCGGCCCAGGCACCGGCGACCAGCTCGCCGATCCGGCCCTCCTGGCGCATCATTCGGGCCGCCACGATGGTCGCGCTCTGCAAGGCCTCCACCGGCGACATGGCCTGGGTGCGCAAGTCGAATTCGCCCGATTGCTGGTCGTGCATATGGCCCAGCAGGTCGGTGCCGAAGACGAGGGGCACGCCTTCGGCGCGCGCGATCTTGAGCGACTCGATGCCGCGCTGTTGCACCATCGCCAGCTTGTCCAGCATCTCGGGCGACCAGCCCAGGCGCGCGCCTTCGCTCGACAAGGCCTGGTAGGTCGACAAGGTCGGCACCAGGTAGGCGCCATGCTCCTTCATGACGCGCGCTGTCGCCGCATCGATCAGGTTGCCGTGTTCGATCGAGCGCACCCCGGCCTGTACCGCACGCGTCACCGCGCGCGGCGAATAGGCGTGTGCCATCACGTACAGATTGGCCGCCTCGGCCTCTTCGCAGGCGGCGCGCAATTCCTCGATCGAGAACTGCGTGCCTTCGAGCGGATCGGTCGGACTCGACACACCGCCACCGGCCATGATCTTGATCTGGTTGGCGCCGTTACGCACCTGCTCGCGCACCGCACGGCGCACCTCGCCCACGCCATCCGCAATCGCGCCGATCAGCCCCAGCCCGGCACAACTGCAGAACATCTCGCGCAAGCGCACGCCCTTGGGCCGCATGTCCGCATGCCCGCCAGTCTGGCAAACCGGGAAACCGGCGATGAACAGGCGCGGACCCTCGAACAGGCCTCGCGCCACCGCCTCCTGCAAACCGTAGTCGGCACCGGCCGCATCGCGCACCGTGGTGAAGCCGCGCAGCAACATGCCACGCAGGATCTGGCTGCTTTGCGCCACCACCATCGACGGCGGCTGCAGGGCCAGGCCGACCAGGTCGTGCGAGGCTGCGACCACGTGCACGTGGGCATCGATGAGGCCGGGCAATACCACCTTGCCACCGGCATCGATCGGCTGCGCGTCGTCGACCTGCACGGCGGTACTGATGACAGCCTCAATATGCTGGCCCTGGATCACAATCTGTTGTGACGGGGTGAGTGCACCGGTGTTGCTGTCAAACACCCTGGCATTGCGTATCACGGTTCGTTGCGCCATTTCATCCTCCTGCGCCGAAGCATACAACCTGCAGACAACGTCGCAGGAGCCACGATCGAGGGACACGGGGTGCCACTACCATCGGGTTTCAAGCGATGCCGGGGCCGACCCGAACCCTATCGCTGCCGTTCCGGTACCGGGCTGCGAATCGTAATGAGGAGCGGCCACCCGGTCCCGCCCTTGTACAGGCTCACTCGCGTAATGCAGCGGCAGGCCGCACCGATGCAGGCTGATGTCGGACCGGCCCATACCAGGCCTGGACCTTCGATCCGGTATTGTCGGAGTCGGTCATGATGCCGATCGCCAGCAGCGCGCCCGGCTCTTCGCCGAACGCCTTGATGTAATCGGCACGCACGTCGCGTTGATATTCCAGCCAGCGGCTGAGCTGCGCGGCACCGGACTCCATGACCAGTTTGCGGATCCGGCTGGTCCTCGGGTTGACGATCACGCTGTCGACCGGGCGCTGATTGCACCACACGTACATCAGCGTGGCATACGGCAATGGCTCGCCGGTGAGTGCCTCGGCCAGCTCGGACAATACGCGGTCCTTCGCATTGAGCCGCGACCGGTCTCCATCGAACGCCAGTACCAGCCGCACCGGAGAGTCGTCGAAATCACGCTGCTCCATGTCGGCGGACGCCATCAGTTGTGGCACCAACCACGAGAACTGCAACTGACCGAGCTCGGCAGCTTCGATCCGCCGGACCTGGCGCACCATGCTGACCGACGACGACGCGAGCACCTTCATCGTCTCGCGGCCCTCCTTGCGTTCATGGCGATAGATGCTGGGTCGTTTTCCCGGGAAGGTTTGGTGTGCCCATGTTTCCCGCACCAGACCGTCTGGTGACGACGCCCGTGCCCAGGCGTTGCCGGACAGGTCGTCAGCCGATGGCTCGGGCGCTGTCGATGCACATGCGGTCAACAAGACCAGCGCCAGCACGGTGGCAAGCCGCCGGACCATGGCACGATACGGGAGTGGAAGGTTCATTTTTCAGGGTCGACCAAAAAGGAAAACCCCGGAGTGCTGCCACACCGGGGTTTTCAAGGGATCAGATGATCATGCTGGCATCAGGCCAGCGTTGCCATCAGAACGAGTGACGCACGCCCAACGAATAACGGCTCAGGTCCTGCGTGCCGCCAGCGGCGGTGCGGGACTTGCCATCCGACAGGAAGGCATACACGTCGGTGCGCTTGCTCAGCGGGTAGCTGACGCGCAGATTCAACGCATTGGCACGGCTGGCGAAGGCACCACCGGTTTCGGTCGTCTCGCGTGCGTACTCGAATGCGAGGTTGACCGGGCCCAGCGGAGCGTTCAGGCCGAGCGCCCAACCGCGGTCTTCCACCGTACCGACTTCAGCGCGTTGGTAGGATAAAGCCAGGGCGGCAATACCCATGTCATATTTGCCACCCAGGATCCAGGCCTTTTGCCGGGTTCCGCCAGCGGCAGATGCAAACGTCGCGGGGTTCACCTCGTCTGATTCGTACTGGAATGTCACCCAGATCGGACCGCTGTTGTAGTCGAGGCCGAGGCTCCAGTAGTCACTGCTGTTCACAGCAGCAGTACCGTTCTCGCCAGGAGCCCACATCAGGCTACCAACCAGGCCACCCATGTTCGGCGTAGCGTAGATGATCGAGTTGTCTTTACGAACGGAGTCGGTTGCAACGCTTCCGGGGTTACCGAAACCAGCGTTGTTGGCGGTCGAAGCCCAGGCGTCGTAGTTGGCGTAACCGTTGGTGATGGCCCAGCCGCCATTGGCGACCAGCGTCACTTGACGGCCGAGGCCGATCGAGCCGAAGCCGCCAGACAGACCGACGGAAGCAGCACGACCGAACAGACGACCGCCTTGAGCGGACTTACCGTCATCAACGTTAAAACCGCTTTCCAGGCGGAAGTTGGCTTTCATGCCACCACCCAGGTCTTCGACGCCTTGCATGCCCCAACGCGAGCCAGAAACCTGGCCGGAGTTGACGCTGGCGCCAACGTCAAGGGCGGGCAGGCCACCGGTGGATTGGACTTCAGTCTTGCCAACGCTTGCGTCAACACGGCCGTACAGGGTGACGGTCGACTGAGCCCAAGCTGCACCGAAAGCGGCCAGGGCAGCAATCGCTACGAGTGTCTTTTTCATTTCAATTTTCTCCAAGGTTAAACATAGGACTCCGGTTCTGATGTACTCGGAACCCCGGGCCAACCTCCTGTTCAAGGAAGTTGGATGTATTGCACCAGACGACTGCCGGTTTGGCAAAGATATCTCCGGAAAAAAAAATGTGTCAGGCGGTTTTCGTTGCAGACGTGCAACAAACCCGGCTACCGCTTGCGTCTACCCTGCATTTGCGCTCGGCGCAGGGCCGACCGAGCCACGCAAAGGCCCGGAAAGCAGCCGCAAAAGGCAGCCAGGGCCCGACCCCGCGCGGAGCCGGGGCAAGGGTTTCTGCCATCATCGGAATCAGACATGCCGTCCCGCAACCTGCCCGATCCGGGCATCGGGTCCTGCGAAGCTCACCTGGCGGCGCCAATGGCACCGCCAGGAGCACAGGGTTGTGGCGGCTTGCTCACCCCCACCAAGGA
>ENA-ORBV01007560-ORBV01007560.1-microbial-mat-metagenome-genome-assembly--contig:-NODE-7560-length-18629-cov-14.198200_pt1 | contig 18629 bp, 15 predicted proteins | sample MGYA00237777_ERZ505514 | MGnify/ENA primary metagenome ERZ505514 (study PRJEB26160, sample SAMN06269048) | microbial mat metagenome | isolation source: Oligotrophic lake microbial mat | place... | reverse complement strand
GTGCGATCGAGCACACCGTGCTCGATCGCACCAAGCCGCCGGCAAACGGCGTCCGCGAGCACACGGTCGGAGAACCCCGGCAAACGCGCTGCAACGCGGCCAAGCTCAGCAGTGAGGGGGCTTGCGTTCAGAGTATTCATCGCTCGGTCGGTGAACGGGGCGCGCCCGACGGGTGGCTGAAGAATGGTGTTCTGCCGAGCCACAGGCGCGCGGCCTGGCCGTAGATCGCGGCCAGGGTCAACAGGCCTTGGGCCGGGTGGCGTGCCAGCATCGCCGCAAGGCTGCGCCCATCCAGCGGCCGGCGCGTGAGGCTCAACGTGGCGTCGAAACAGACCGCGCCGTTCGCGGGATCGACGTTTTCCATGTGGATCGCGAGCGTGTCGGCCGGACGCGCAAAGCTCCAGTCGTAATGGTGCTCCATCGGTTGGAAAGGCGAGACGTGGAATGCCTTCTCGAAGTGGAAGCGCTGCACCTTTTGGTGCGCACCCGCTGCGCGACCGTCCAACACGTAGGCGTGGCGTTCGCCCCAGGGTGTGTTGGTGATCTCGGCAACCACCGCGTCGACGGCGACACCGAGGCGGTCGAAGCACCAGTAAAACGCGACGGGATTGAAGGCCAATCCGAACGAGCGCGGCGCCACTAAAACACGGATAGGTCCCTTGGGCTCGAAACCCAGGGCCGCACGCACGCGTCCACGTACATGGGTGTCGAGGTCGCGCGCCGCGTCGGCGGCGGACAGGCCCGCGGGGGCCCGGTCGCCACCCAGCAGGTCGCGGCGCAGGACGCAGTTGACGTTGGGACGCTCAAATGACCAAAGCCAGCGGCCCTGGAACACCGTCGGAAGCTCATCGAGGTCGAGGTAGAGCCACGTGGTGCGGTACGAAAACGCGCGCGGGCGCGCACCGATCCGGCGGTGGCGCACCGTGCCGGTGTAGATCGCGCTCGCGCGCTCGCCGCTCGCGGTCACCACGTGTGCGCTCCTAGCGCCTGCGCAACGCGCAATCCACTTTTAACGCCGTCCTCGTGAAACCCGTAACCCCAGTACGCGCCCGCGAACCACGTGTTGCGCGCGCCGTTGATCGCACTCCACCGTCGCTGCGCCGCCACGGCAGTGTGGGAGTACACCGGGTGCTCGTACGCGAGGCGCCGCAGGATGCGCGCGGGATCGATGGCGTCCGTGTGGTTGAGCGTGACAAGGAACTGCTCGGGACCGTCGATCGATTGCAGACGGTTCATGTGGTAACTCACCGCGACCCGCGCATCGGGCCCAACCCCCAGTTGGTGGTAGTTCCATGCGGCCCAGGCCTTCTTGCGCCGCGGCAAAAGCCGCGCGTCGGTGTGCAGAACGGCCTCGTTCGGTTGGTATTCAAACGCTCCCAACACTTCGCGCTCGCGCGGATCCGCATCGGCGAGCAGCGCGAGTGCCTGCGGTGCGTGGACGGCGAGGACGGCGGCATCAAAGCGCTCCGTCGCGCCGGCCTGCGTGGTCACTTCCACGCCGTTTGTGTCGCGCCGCACCGACCGCACCGGCGTTTGGAGACGCACCGCGGCGCAAAACGGCGCGCTGATCGGTCCGAGGTAACGGCTCGAGCCCCCGCGAACGACGCGCCATGCGGGGCGCTCGTCGACCGACAGCATCCCGTGGTTCGCGAAAAACTGAACGAAGTAACGCGCCGGGAAAGCGAGCATCTGGCGGTGGCTCGCCGACCAGATCGCGGCCCCCATCGGCAAAAGATAGTCCTGTGCGAAGCGCGGGCCGTACCCGCCGCGCTCGAGGTACTGCGCAAGCGTCGGTCCAGCTTCGAGCTCCGGCAGCTCCAGCAGCGTTCGCGCGGTGCGATTGAAGCGCAAGATCTCGCGCACCATGCCGATGAAGCTTGGGCGCAACAGGTTCATGCGCTGGGCGAACAGCGTGTCGAGGGAGTGGCCGTTGTACTCAAGGCCGGTGACACTCGAACGCACGCTGAAGCTCATGTCACTGGCCTGCGACGGGACGCCCAGATGCTCCAGCAGCCGGATGAAGTTCGGGTAGGTCCAATCGTTGAAGACGATGAATCCGGTGTCGATCGCATACGCATTTCCGCCGAGTTCGATGGCGTGGGTATGGGTATGCCCGCCGAGGCGATCGGCGGCTTCGAAAACCACGAGCTCGTGGTGCTCGGCAAGGAAATGCGCGGCGACGAGGCCGCTGATTCCGGTTCCGACGACAGCGATCCGCATAGGGGGGGCGTTCCAGCGCTCTTCGCCCGCGCGCCCGATTTGGATGCGAGCGCGCCGCGGCCGATAGCGATGGGGGACGATAGCGCCCCCGGACACGCCTGTCACAGCCCAGCGTCGACCGTGCCGCCCCGTGCTGCGCCGTGCCGCGCCGTGCCGCGCCGTGCCACCCTGCGTCTAAATATTGGCGCTTTCGATGGAAATCAGGCCTTCCGGCTGTCCTGGCTTGCCTGATTCCCCTGACTTCCGCGCCCGACTCGCCCGTCGCGCACGTCGCGCGGCACCGGCTTCAGGTCCCACACGAGGCCAAGCCAGGAAAGCGCAACGAGGCCGTAGTAGGTCAGGTCGACCTCCCACCAATAAAAGCCCTGACGCGTCGAGGACTGGTAGTGGTGGTGGTTGTTGTGCCAACCCTCGCCGAGGGTCAACAGCGCGAGCAGCGGGTTGTTGCGGCTCGTGTCGGAGGTTTCGTAGCGGCGCGAACCAAAAACGTGGCTGAGGGAGTTGATCGTGAACGTCGCGTGCGCGAGCACGACCGTCGAGATCACGTAACCCCACACCAGCATCTGCCAACCGCTCGTGCCCAAGCTCGGCCACAGCGCGTCGAGGGCGATCCCCAAACCGAACATCGCCGCGCCGGTCGCGAACGGCACGAGGGTGTCAAAGCGGTCGAGGAAACGCAGCTCGGGGAAACGCACGAGGTCGCGCACGGCCGCGAGGTCGGTCGGGAAGTTATCGGCGGTGCTGATCCAACCCACGTGGCTCCACCAGAATCCATGCTGCAACGGCGAGTGGACGTCCTCGGGCTTGTCGGAGTTTTGGTGGTGGCGGCGGTGGTGCGATGCCCACCACAAGGGCCCGCGCTGGGTCGCGGACGCGCCGAGCAGCGCCATCACGAACTGGCCGGCGCGGGAGGTCTTGAACGTGCGGTGGGAGAAGTAGCGGTGGTAGAAGCCCGTGATCGCGAACATACGCACGAGGTACATGCCAACGGCCACGGCAACCGCGATCGGGCTCCACCCGACCCACAGGACGGCGAGGCACGCCAGGTGAAGCAGCGCGAACGGCAGCATGCGCACCCACTCCACGCGCCGCGCGGCGTTCTTGCGCGGAGCGGCGCGCTTGAGCTCTTCCGACTGCGCCCAGGTGTCCATGGACAGCGCGAGCCGCGCCAGGATCCGCCGCCATTGCGGACGGTGGCGCGGGCTCGCGGGCGCGAGCGGGCCGCCCATCGATGCCGATGAAGGCGCGGCGGGGTGCTCCGGCAGCGGAAATCCCGCGGGTGCGCCGTGGACCTTGTGGGAGTGGTCGCGGTGGGGGTAATCGCGAACACGCGACCCCTTGGACGCCGGTGCGTCGACGCTCTGCGGGCCCCGTGCGGAAGAAGGTTCGAAGGACATGGAATAATTAGGGGTGGCCGCAGGGAGCGGCAAAGCGCGTGGGGCGCGTTTCAGGACGGGCGGTCGCGGTGTCGGAACAGGTAGTGCGCAACACGCCACTCGTCGCCGCCGTGGTAGCCGAAGAGTTCCGCGCAGGACATGAAAAATACGCGCCAGCGTTCGAACCAGCGCGCCGCGTCCTCACCGTGCACACCGCGCAAGATCTCGAGGAGTTCCTCGCGATGGGAGTCTTGGTTGGCGAGCCAGTGCTCGGACGTGCGCGCGTAGTGGGAGCCGCTGACGCGCCAGTGCTGTTCGGCGACGAGGTGTTCGTCGTAACCGAGGAAAAGTTGCTCGGAGGGCATCAACCCGCCGGTGAAAAAGTGCCGACCCATCCAATCGTTGTCGCCATCGATCTCGAAGGGGTAGGTGTAGCGCGTGTGGCAGAAAACGTGGACGAACGCGCGGCCCTTTGGCCGCAGCCATCCGGCCACGCGCTCGAAGAGCAACGCGTGGTTGCGCACGTGCTCGAACATCTCGACCGAGACGATGCGGTCGAACGAACGGTCCGTGCGAAAGCGGTTGATGTCCGCGGTGATGACTTCGACGTTTGCGAGGCCGCGCTCGCGCGCCCGCTCTTCGATGAACCGCCGCTGGGGCGCGCTGTTGGAGAGGGCGACGATGCGGCTCGCGGGGTAACGCTCGGCTATCCATAGGGTCAAGGAACCCCAACCGCAACCCAGCTCGAGCACGTCCTGCCCGTCTTCCAGCTGCGCGCGCTCCGCGCTCAGAGCGAGCATCAGCTCCTCGGCCTGGGCGAGGGACTCCGCGCCGGTCGGATAATAACACGACGAGTATTTGAGGCGCGGGCCGAGCACGCACTCGAAAAAGCGCGGCGGAACCTCGTAGTGCTGGCGGTTCGCGGCGTCGGTCTCGACGGCGAGCGGGCTCGAGCGCAGTTCGAGGAGGTGCCGCTGTGGATGTTCGCGCGCGGCCTCGTCGCGCAGGCGCTGACGCAGCAGCCGGCGGATTCCAAAGCGGACCAGGGCGTCGGGCAACGCTCCCCGATCGATCAAACCGTCGACGAGGCTCATGCGCGAACATCCCCGCGCCCGACGGCGCCCGCGGCGCGCGACGCGGGCGAAGCGCGGACGATGGGTGTTTGCGAGGGGGTGCTGAGGCGGTCGTGGACCATCGTGCGAGGCGGTGGGCGCCGGTGAGCGGGGCGGCCCGGCCGCGCGCGCGACCATTAGACCGCCCCGACGACTTCGCGGCGTGTAGGACCTCGGTGAAGCGCGGGCTGCGCCGAGGCTGTGCGTTGACCCTTCGCGCCGGGTGGCGCGCGGGATGCCCGCGGGGTTACTTTCACGCGGGCGCTACACAGGCGGCCAGCGTCCCGCGCCGGCCGACGTTGGGCTGAACTTCGGCGAATGGCGTGCTCTGCTGGGCCGCAAGCGCGACGGCCCCGCCAGGCTCTAGCCCGGGCTGGCCCGGGTTATTCATCAGGTTTTCGAGCAGACGAGCCCAAGTCGTCGTCGGGTGGTGCTTTGCGGCCGCGGGACCCATAGTCGACCTTGAACAGGTCAACGCGGACGCCCGTGGTCGCAAAGTGCCGCCAGAGGGCGAAAGGCGGCCATCGGCCGCCGGTTGGGCCGTGTGGTCGGAAAGCTGTTGAATAGGTCGGCCTGGCGCACGCGGATCCAAGTCCGCACCCTGCGGGGCGAAATGCCATCCCTCCCGCCCGACCGCCAGCGTTTCCTCCGGGAGCACACCCGCATCTTGGCCCCGGACCTCTTGCCGGAGCTGGAGCTCCACCTGGCGAGCGAGTTGGTGCCCCTGTGGGAGAGCACCGAGGTCGATCTTGAGGCGGTCGGGTTGGCGCCTCCGTTTTGGGCCTTTGCGTGGGCCGGGGGCCAGGCCCTCGCCCGGTACGTCCTCGACCACCCGCACCTGGTCGCCGGTCGGTCCGTGCTGGATTTTGCCTCGGGGTCGGGGCTCGTCGGCCTGGCCGCCGCGCGGGTGGGCGCCAGGGAAGTGCGGTGCGCGGACGTGGACCCCCTGGCCGCGGTCGCCATCCGCGCAAACGCGCTTCACAACGGCCTCGAAGTGACCACCACGACCGTCGACCTGGTCGGGAGCCTCGACCTCGCCGAGGAGGTGATCCTCGCGGGCGACATCTGTTACGAGGCCCCCCTCGCCGAGCGGGTCGAAAACTGGTTGCGAGCGCTCGCTGGGACGGGCCGAACGGTTTTGCTCGGGGATCCGGGCCGCACGTTTGCCCCCAAGGGCGGGCTCAGCGAACTCGCCACCTACGACGTCGCCACTACCCTTGAGATCGAGGACCGCGCGGTGCGCCGTGCGACGGTCTGGCGCGTCTTGCCGGCCTGATCCAGGGTTGGGGGGCGGCCCGCGCACGGGACGGCGCTCGGTGGAGGGCTCCACCCCCTGAGCCGTCGTGCCGATCTGGACGGCGTGACCCACATCCCTTGCTCCGCGCGCCGCGTGCCCGCCCCACAGGCTGCCCAGGCTGGGCTCTCGATGCTGGAGGTCGTCATCAGCTCGACGATTCTCCTCGTGTCTGTGCTCGCCGGCGCCAGCGCCCAAATGGACGCGAGCCGCGCGATGTCCGAAGCCCAGCAGACGAACATCGCGGTTGGAGTCCTCCAAGGCGCGATGGACCAGGTCCAGGACACGCGCCTCCTCGACGTGCTCACAAACACGGCCGGCTTTGCCATCGGCGGCGAGTTCGCGATGCCCGGTCCGGTGCTGCGCGACCAGCGCATCCTCGTGGAAGCGCCGAACTTCATCGCGGGTTCCTCGCCGCACATGCTTGAAATCGTCCTGCGCCTCGAGTTCGTGTCGACGACCGGCCGTGCGCGCCAAATGGTCCTCGCGGGCCTCATCCGATGAAACCGCACCTTCGCTTTCGCCACGCGGGCGGCTTTTCGCTGATCGAGCTCGTTTTCAGCGTTTCGATCTTCGGCATGATCGCCTCCGCTTTTGTCATGACGACACGCGCATCCGGGCGTACCGCCGACACCCAGGGCGCCGTGTTTGACCTCGAATCGGAGCTCTCCGAAGTCCAGGACACGTTGCGACGCGAACTGCGCCGCTCGGGTTACGCGGTCCACGCGGGGACCGCCTACCCGCAGATCTCCGACGCGGGGGAAACCTCCGACTTCAAACACACCGGTGCTCCGGACGCCGCGGTGGCCCGCGAGATCGTCTACGTCGCGCCGGCCGATGCCAACAACGACGACTGGCCCGACCTCGATAGCCAAAACCGCGTCGTGTGGGAAGCCGACGTGCGCGCGGTTTTGATTCGCCCCATCGCCGACGGTTTCCACGAGCTCATCCTCGCCCGCACCGACGGCACCGAACGCGTGCTTTCGCGCCGTGCCCTCGCGCTTGATTTCGCCACGAGCGCCGACACCGGGTTTGCGATCCCGCTGCGTGCGGCCACCTACACCGTCACGCTCGGGAGGCGCTCCCGCGGCCTCCTGATCGAGCGCACCGCGGCGGGATCGGTTGCGCTGCTCAACGGGGGGTTCAGCGAATGAAGCTCCTCACACCCACACGCGCTGCGAAGTCCGCGCGCCGCGGAACGCTGCTCGTCTGGGCCGCCTTCGCGTCGATGGCCGTCTTCGCTGCGTGCCTGATCTCCGTTTCGGTCGCGACCTCCACCAAACGCGTCGCGGAGGGCAAGTTACGCCGCTCGACGGCCCAACGCATCGCGACGTCCGCCGCGATGGAAGCGTCCGAGCTGCTGCGCCAAGCGCTGCTCGCCGAAGTGACGCCGCCAACGACGGGTGAACTCACGCTGACGACCGGTACGGCGACGTGGGCGATCACCGCCCTCGGAGCACCGGAGCTCGTCTCCGATGGGTCCGGTTTGAGCGGATTCGACCAGCTTTTCACGATTGAAGCCTTCGGCACCCACAACGGCACCACGGCGCGCGAACGCCGCATGATGGTCGGTCGACGCGTGCCGCTTTTCCAGTTTGCGCTCGTCCACGAGCACGACCTCAACTTCTTCAACCCCGCGCCGCTGCGCATCAACGGCCCGGTCCACACGAACGGCGACCTGCACATCCTGAGCCGCCGCGACCTCGTGTTCGACACGAACCACGTGCGCGTCGCTGGGAAAGTCCACCTGCGCGCGCCCTACGACGACTGGTACGGCGGGAATAAGGCCTGGTGGGAAGGGGCGTCCGTGGACCCCGAGATCCGCCGCTGGGTCGAGCACCCGTTTGATGCGGGCGAGCCGGTGAAGTTCTCCGAACTGTCGACGAAAAACAGCCTGGGCAAGCTCGGTGCGACGACTGCAAGCGGCATGGATTCGGACTTCAAGGGTTTCGACTCCAACGGCGACGGCGACTTCGACGATTTGCTGGACATCCTGCCCTACTCCGCCGAGGTGCTCGAGCGTTTTGGACCGCCGAGTGGCTACGAAAACGGCACCGGCCACACGCTCAGTTCGCAGGAACACGGCGACAACTCTGTCACCCTTCCGGCGCTTGACAGCTTTGAGATGTACGTGCCCGGGACGGATTACACGTGGGACAAAAAGTCCGCGAGCTACGTCCCCGCCAAGCCGGGCGAGGGAACCCACTCAAAGGGCAACTACTACAGCCAAGCCGGGCTTTCGATCATCTCCCAGACCGACGGAACGTACCGCGCCTACGACAGCGCGGGTAAAGACGTGACCGCCAAGGTTGCGACCGCGGTGACGTCCGGCTCGATCTACGACGCACGCCAGGCTGCGGGTTCGAAGGACTACCTTCAAAACACCGTCATCGACCTCGAAAAGCTCGGCAAAGCGGGGTTGTTCCCGAAGAACGGGCTCCTTTACGTCGCCGGCATGGGTGCGGGCACGGGTACGGACGTCAAGGGCTTCCAGTTGACGAAGGGTTCCGAACTCAACGCGCCCCTGACGGTCGTCTCCCCGGACAGTGTGTACATTCACGGCGACTTCAACACCGTCAAGCAGAAGTCCGCCGCCGTGATGGCGGACGCCGTCGGCCTGTTGTCGAAAGCGTGGAATGGCAAGAAGGCGCCCGGCAAGCTGCCCACCGCGAAGGACACGACCTACAACGTCGCGCTCGTCCTCGGCGACTCCGAACCGGGCCCGAAGAACATGAACGGCGGCGCGGTCAACCTTGCGCGCTACCACGAGGATTGGCGCGGTTTCGAAGCCAAGATCGTGGGCTCGATCGTGTGTCCTGGATGGAGCCGCAAGGCCACCGGGAAGTTCGTCCTTGGCAGCGACCACTACCACGCGCCCAATCGCACCTGGGTTTTCGACGAGCGCTTCACTGATCCCAACACGCTCCCGCCCTTCACACCTTCCTACGTGTCGCTGCTCGAAGCGGCCGTGTGGTGACCCTCCTTTGCGCCCCCGCACCATGAACCCCAAACGCCGCACACGCCTGCTCGTCGACCGCGACCTTCAGGTCCGTTTCCTTGTGATCGTCGCCCTCGCCGCCGCGAGCGCGGTGTTCCTGAGCACCGGCCTCACCGCCTGGAGCCTTGCGCGCCTTGCCGCGGAGCTCCCCGAGGACGGCAACCGCATGCTCGCGCGTCTGCCCGCCCTCCTTAGTTGGAATGCGCTCCTCGCCCTGGGCCTAACGGTGCCGTGGCTGATGTTCCTGGCCCTCGCCGGTACCCACCGCATCTTCGGCCCCCTGGTGCGCTTTCGGCACTTCTTGCACGCGGTGGCCGAGGGTCGCCAACCCGAGCCCTGCCGCATCCGCGACGGGGACCACCTGCAGGACGTCTGCGACCTCTTGAACGTCGCGACCGAACCCCTGCGGGCGACCCAACGCGCGACGAAAGCCAGCGAATTGAAGAGCCAAAAGGCCGCGTGATCGACCCCCGCGAGCGCGACGGACGAAAATTGCGCGGCGCTGCGATCGCCGGGTGTTGGCGTGTTAGGGTCAGCGCCTTCGTCCCCCGCGCTCAAGAGGCGTCTTCCCCCGCTCAACCATGATCCTGCAGCTCGCACTCGTACCGCTGATTTTTGCGGCGCAAAACACCTCGACATCGACCGACATTCGCCACCTCGTTTCCCCCGACAGTTGGGGAGCGCTGGTGATCGCGGACGTGCCCGCCCTGCGCGGCGCCATCGCCGCGAACACGTGGTTCACTGCTTTCGCCGATCCCGACGGACTGTTGGCGCTTGCCGAAACGGACGAAGGCGCCCGGGACCTTGTTTTGGCGCTGCGCGCATGGACCGCCGCCACTGTGGACGCCGAGGCGGAGGCCTTGATGTCCGAAGCGAGTCGCAACCACCTGCGCCTCGCGCGGGCGATCGACGGTGGCGCGGCGATGTGGTTCCGGATGGACCCGGTCGAAGCCGAGCCCGTGTTTGCCTTCGTCGCTCGCACGGGAGTGGCGTCGCAGTCCGTCGGCGCGCAGCTCTCGCTCTTGATCAGCGAAGACCTTGGGCGTGCGCCGAGCACAGAGCAAATCGCGGGCTCGTCGGTGTTTGCATGGAACGCCGCGCAGAGTTTCGACGACGCGGGTTACGTCGTCGTCGGCACGGAGCACGTCGGCGTTGTCATCGGGACGGGTACCGGGGTTCGTGCAGAACTCGAGGCCCTCGCCGGCCGCATCAGCGCACCCACGCGCGCGGGTGGACTCGAGTCTAACCCGCGTTATGCGCTGCAAAAAGTAGCGATGCGCACTCCCGGCCAGGTGGATGGATTCCTCGACCTCACCCCGATGATGGCGATGGCCAACGCGGCCATCGACGACCCGCTGGGCTCGAAGGCGTTTCAGCGCTCGGGTGTCGCCAAGATGAGCTGGATCGGAACCCGCATGGGTGTTGGCCAGGGTGAGCAGCTCGACTTCGAGATGATCATCGACGTGCCTCCCGGGACGATCCTCGCGCGCGCGCTGGACTTCATGCGCCCGCTGCCGATGGGACTGCTCGCGCGGGTTCCCGCGGATGCGGCGTCAGTCAGCGCGATGAACTACGACCTCGCGGGCCTCGTCGGATTGGTCTTTGAACTCGCCGACGAATTCCAAGAGGGTGGCAGGGACATGGTCCAGGGTTTGCTCGACATGGGGTCGGGAATGATGGGCGTTGACCTGCGCGACGACGTCATCAACCTGGTGACCGGCGAAATGGTCAACTTCTGGCGCGGCAGCCCCACCGCGGCCGCGAGCCCCGAGTCCTGGTATTCGAACCAGATGGGTTTCCTGATCGGCACCCACGACAGCGAGCTGCTGCTCGACAGCGCCGAGATCATGCTCGAGTCGATGCCTTTGGCGACCATGGCCGCTCCCGAGTCGGTGGGCGGAGGCCTCCTGCGGCGCATCGAAATCGCCGAAGGTGACGCGGACATCACACCCTACGTCGCGACCGCTCCCAACTTTGTCGCGATCGCCGGTGATCCGGCGCTGGCGAAACGCCTGATCGATCCCGACCAGAACCAGGGCCAGGGAATTCTGGGCTCAAACCTCATCGGCGGCCGCTTGCGGGAGTTCGCGACGTCGAGCTACGTCCAGGTCAGTGAGACCGCGCGCGCCCTCCAATCCTTCGCCTCGCTGTTCGACATGGTGTCCGCGCTGGACGAAGATCTGGCGTACGGCGAAGCCCAAAGCAAGTTGATGGACATTGCCGCCCGCTTTAGCGGCACCAGCGTTCGGACGATGGAGCGCCTGCCCGGCGCGCTGCGCATCTTCCAAGGCGCGCAGTGACTTTCTAGTGCGCGGTAGTTCTCGCGGCGCGGTAGTTCTCGCGGCGCGGTAGTTCTCGCGGCGCGGTAGTTCTCGCGGCGCGGTGATCGCTCAACCGCGCACGCGCGACGGGCGCGGACTTTGGGGCGGCGGCCGCGGGCTCTCTAAGCGAAGAGTTCCGCGTCTCCGCCCTTCTCGATCACCTTGATCCCGCGGGCTTTGCCGCAGGGCGCATTCACGCAGGCGCCGTTTTTCGGATCGAAGTGGTAGTTGTGCAGCGGGCAGCGCAGGAACTTGCCCTCGACGAGGGGCCCCGGCACAAGTCGCCCCCCTTCATGCGGACAATGTGCATCGAGGGCGTAGAGCACACCCCCGACCCGGGCGAGCACCACATCGAATCCGGTCCCGGCGATCGGGTCGCCGATCGAGACCTTCCGCGCTTCGCCCTCGGGCAGCTTCCCGGTCCCCTGGATATGGATCGGTTTCCTTCCGAACAGACCCTTCAATCGTCCCAGCATGGGCGCAAAGGCTACCAGAGCCCGCGTCCGCCGGGGAGCGCGCCCCGGTACCCTCTGGCCGTGAAACCGGTGCTGTGGATCCTCGCCGTCGGCCTCGCGCCGCGGCAAATCGGCGCGCGCACGCCCCACCTCCTCGCGCTCAGCGAGCGCGGCGCGCTCGCGCCGATGACGGCGGTATTGCCCGCCGTGACCCTGAGCGCGCAGGCGACGCTTTACACCGGACTCTTGCCGCGCGACCACGGTGTCGTCGGCAACGGCTGGTACTGGCCGGAGCTCGGCGAAGTCATGTTCTGGCGCCAGCCGAACGCGCTGATCCGCGGCCCTAAGGTTTACGAGCGGGCGCGCGAGCGCTGGCCGGGTTTCAGCGCCGCCAAGCTGTTCGCCTGGTTCAATATGGGCGCCAAGGTGGATTGGAGCCTGACACCGCGCCCGTTTTACCCGGCCGACGGGCGCAAGATCCCGGCCGTGCAGAGTTGGCCCAACAGTCTGGCCGAGGAACTGGAAGCCGAGCTTGGCACCTTCCCCTTTTTCGACTTCTGGGGGCCGCGCGCGGGCCTTCCGTCGAGCCGTTGGCTCACCGATGCGGCGCGGCTCGTGCTCGCGCGGCAAAAGCCGACGCTGACGGTGGTGTACCTGCCGCACCTCGACTACGACCACCAGCGTCACGGTCCGGACGCGCCCCGTTCGCTCGCGGCGCTGACCCAACTGGACGACCTGATTGGCGACCTCGTGCGCGCGGCGGATGCCGCGGGTGCGGCGACGCTGGTGACGTCGGAGTACGCGCTCGAAGCGGTCGACCGCGCCGTGCACCCGAACCGCGCCCTGCGCGCCGCCGGGCTGCTCGCCGTGCGCGACACTCCGAACGGCGAAATGCTCGATCCGATCGGCAGCCGGGCGTTTGCTGTCAGCGACCACCAGGTGGCGCACGTGTACTGCCGGGATGCCTCGGCGCGTTTGGCGGCGCGGGAAGTGCTCGAAAACTTAGCTGGCGTCGGCGAGGTCCTTGCGGGTGAAGCGCTGCGCGAAATGGGGCTCGACCACCCGCGTTCGGGATCCTTGGTGCTGGTCGCCAAGCGCGGCGCCTGGTTCACGTACTACTACTGGATCGAGCGCGCCTCGGCCCCCGACTTCGCACCGACGGTCGACATTCACCGCAAACCCGGTTACGACCCGGCGGAACTCTTCGTCGACCCCGGCATTTCGATGCCGAAGCTGCACGTCGCGCGCCGGCTGGCCCAAAAGAAACTCGGCATGCGCTACCTGATGGACGTCATCCCCGTGCACGCCGACATGGTGAAGGGCAGCCACGGACGTTTGCCCGAGCGCCCCGAGGAAGGACCGGTATTCCTGTGCTCCGAGCCTTTCGAACACTGCGGCGGCCCCCCCGCAGCGGGCGTCGTCCCGATGACCAGCGTCGCCGACCGCGTGCTCGCGCTGATCGCGCGCGAAAAAACGACCTAAGCGTCGTTCCGCGCGCGTTGCCCGTCAGTCGAACGTCGTGCCGACGAGCGGCGCGGTAAGGAGCTGGCCGAGCACGAGGCCGCTCATGCTGTCCACGGCGCGCACGAGGCCGACCCCGCGCGCATACCAGCGCGTCGCGACCAGGACGCCGGTTTCGGTCACGCGGGTTTCGATGCGCGCCGCGTTCTGGAACACGCCCGCGGGCACGATCACGGTTTCGAAGGCGGCGACGCGGCTTTCCAGCGGGCCCTCGACACGCGGATCCGGCGGCGCGGGCCAGACCTTGTCGAGCGTCAGCTTCGCGGGCAGCACCGTCGCGAGCACACCGGCGGATTCGATCGAAAAACCCTCGCCGATGTGGGTCGTGAGGGGGCCGTCCTGCGCGGGCCCGGGCGGGGACGTCAGCGTGTAGCGCGGGTGCAGGAAACCGGTGGTCGGGCTGACGTAGGCCTGGCTCAGCGGGGCGACGAGAAGGCCGATGCTGCCACCTTCGGCGTCGGAGTAGTTAGCGCTGGTGCCGGGAATCAGGGGCAGGTGGTAGCTGTTGCGGGCGAGGTCGACACCCGCCGAAAACTGCGTTTTGAACGGCGCGCTCTTGGACACACCCTGTTGCACGGTCAAGTCGAGGGAGTACGAGCCCTCCTGCAACGGGGTGTCGTAGATGACGGTGTAGATGCTTTGGACCTGCTTGCTGACCTCGCCAAACAGGGCGGTGAGTTGGGTGAAGGTCGATCCGACGAGAACACCGCCGCTGGAGGCGATCAACGCCAGTTCGGTGGGATCGACGCTGCCAATGCCGATGGCAAAGGCCAGGCGCGGCCGCGTTTCGAGTTCGAGGAGCGCCGCCGCCTTCGAACCCGGCTTGCTGCCCTCTTCCTTGCCGTCGGAGAAGACCACGAAGATGTCGTTCGCGTCGGGATCTTCGTCCAGGGCGAGCTGCACACACTGGAACAGCGCCGTCCCCTTGTCGGCCAACGCGTCGGGATTGATCGCCGTCGCAATATCGGCCTGGGGTGTTTTGCCAGTGGTCGCCGAAGGCAACCAGGCTCCCCCCGCGGAGATGTACGTGCCGACGCGCTCGGTTTTCGACGCCACCGAGAAGCGGTAGAGGTTGAGCCGCTTGGCGCTGCCCGCGATGCCCGTCACGAACTCCGTCGCGCCCGTCCGCAGGAACTCGACGTTTTGGGGAGTGGGTGTCCCGTCGGCCGCAAACGCGATGCTGGCCGAGTTGTCGAGGAGGAGCGAAACCTCGATCTTCGAGAGCTCTTCCGTCGGCACCACCGCGTTTTCGATGGACGAAACGTCCCCGTCCCGCACGAACAGGAAGTTCGCGGGGCCAAGGCCGAGCACCGGTCCACCCCCGGAGGTGAAGTTCGCGCGGAACCGGATCAGGTGGTTCGTGCGGACGTCCGCAAACGGCTTGGAGAGGAACGTGAACTCGTCCAGGATCTGGAGCTGGATCGACCCGCTTTGAGTGCCAGGAGGGCCAACGCCGCCCCCCCCGTCGACCAAAGGATCGCCGCCACTCAGGCCGCAGGACACCGCCGTTCCCGCGGCGATCAGGGCGATGGCCGCGCGACGCACCAGAACACGCAAAGACGATCGAGGGGCGAACACGCACCGAAGGTAGGCGAGGGCGACCCGCTCACACTAGCACTGCTGTGCACCGGGGCCCGCGGCTGGGATGGACCCGCATGCCGGACGCGCGGGGACGGCGCGCGTCACTCGTTCGGTCGCGGCGCCACCGCCCGATACTGGGGAGGCACCCAGTGCGCTCCGTGGCCCGCCGCGATCGCTGCGCGCAGCGTCAGGTGGGGATCGGCGAGGTGCGGACGCGCGAGCGCGCACAGGTCGGCGCGACCGGCGGCGAGCACCGTGTCGATCTGGTCCGCGTCCTGGATCGCGCCCACCGCGATGACCCCGATGCCGACGTCCGCGCGGATGCGGTCGGCGAGGGGCACCTGGTACATCCGCCCGTAGTCCGGGCGGGATTCGGGTGTGTTGCCCGCGCTGGAGACATCGATCAAGTCACAGCCGCGCTCCTTCAACGCGCGGGAAAACACGACGGCCTCGTCGAGGGTGAACCCGGCTCCCGGGCGGTCCTCGAGCCAGTCCGTGGCCGAGATGCGCGCCCAGAGGGGCTTGTGCGCGGGCCACGCGGCGCGGACGGCCTCGAAAACCTCGAGCGGGTAGCGCATGCGGTTTTCGAGGCTGCCCCCGTAACCGTCCTCGCGCCGGTTGGATGCTGGCGAAAGGAAGCTCGACAACAGATATCCGTGCGCCATGTGGAGCTCGATGCCGTCGAAGCCGGCCGCGTCCGCTCTCCCTGCCGCCGCGACGAAGTCCCGCAGCACACGCTGGAGTTCGCCGGCGTCCATTGCGAGCGGGGCGGGGCAGTGCGGCGCGAACGGCACGGCGCTGGGGCCGATCGCTCGCCAGGCATCTACACCCACGAGGGGTCGATCGCCCTCCCACGGGCGCGAGAACGACGCCTTGCGTCCCGCGTGTGCGAGCTGCACCGCGATCGCCGCCTTCGAATGCCCGTGGACGAAGTCGACGATGCGCTTCCAGGCCCCGATATGGCTTTCGTCGTACATGCCCGCGCAGCCGTGGGAGATGCGTCCCTCGCGCGCCACGTTGGTCATCTCCGCGATGAGGAGGCCGGCGCCACCGGTTGCCCGCGCACCAAGGTGCATGAGGTGCCAATCCCCCACCTCGCCGTCGTTCGCCGAGTACTGGCACATGGGCGAGAGCACCACGCGGTTCTCGAGCTTCACTCCGCGCAGATTGAAGGGCGTGAACATCGGCCGGACGGGGGTTTGCGCGACGTCGGTGGCCGTCGATGCTCCTGCGTACCAGCGGGCCACACGCTCGACCAACGCGGGATCGCGCTTGGCGAGGTTGTCGAACGTGATGCGCTTTGAGCGTGTCATCAGGTTGAACGTGAACTGCAGCGGCGGCTGCGGCAGGTAGCGGCGCGCGTTTTCGAACCACTCGAGGCTGGTCTGGGCCGCCCGTTGCAGTTTGATCGTGTCGACGAAATGGGCGTCCTGGTACGCCGCAAGCACCTTGGGGACGTTCGTTGCGGGCCGCTCGCCGCCGTGCACACGGAACGCTTCGGCGAGCGCAATGGCATCCTCCATCGCGAGCTTCGTGCCCGAACCGATCGAAAAGTGCGCCGTGTGGGCGGCATCCCCCATCAACACGACCTTGCCAGCGTGCCAGCGCTGGTTGCGCACGGTCGGGAAACGCCGCCATATGGAGCGGTTCGGCAGCAGGCGGTGGCCGTCCAGGAACGGAGCGAAGAGCCGTTCGCAATAGGCCACCGTCGCGGCCTCGTCCGCGCGGTCGAGGCCGGCGCGTTCCCACGTGTCCGGGTGGGTTTCGACGATCCACGTGCCCACCCCCGCCCCCGGCCGCGCTGGATCGGGCCGGCGGAACGGGTACGCGTGGACCATAAAAAGGCCGTGTTCGTTCTCGACGAAGATGAACGTGAACGCCTCGAGAGGTTTTGTGGTTCCAAGCCATGTGAACCGGCACTGGCGCCAATCGAGCGTCGGCTTGAACACGGCGGCGCGGGACTCGCGGACCGCGCTATTGATGCCGTCCGCCGCGATGACGAGGTCGGCTTCGGCCTCGAGGGCGTCGAGGTCGACCTCGGTTTCGTGCCGCACTTCGACACCCAACTCGCGGGCGCGGTCGGCCAGGATCGTGAGGAGACGCACCCGCGCGAGTCCGCTGAAGCCGTGGCCGCTCGAGCGCACCCACTCCCCGCGGTGCCACGTGTCGATGTCCGTCCAGTGAATGAAGTCCTGGGTAATGCGCTGGTAGCTTTCCGGATCGGCCGCCTCGAAGTTGCCGAGCGTTTCGTCGGAGAACACAACCCCCCAGCCGAACGTGTCGTCGGGCCGGTTGCGCTCGAACACCCGAACCGTCGACTCCGGCCGCTGCCGCTTGAGCAGGATGGCGGAATAGAGCCCCGCGGGGCCGCCGCCGATGCACACGATCCTCATGCTGAATCTACGCTGGGGCCGCTTCTGGCGCGCTCCGATCCGGCGCGCGGGCGGGAGTCTAACAACGCTCGCCTAGCCCGGGTTCTTCATCAGGTTTTCGAGCAGACGAGCCCAAGTCGCTGTCTGGTGGTACTTTGTGGCCGCGGGATCCATAGGCGACCTTGAACAGGTCATCGAGGACGCCCGTGGCCGCAAAGTGCCGCCAGACGGCGAAAGGCGGCCGTCGGCCGCGGGGTGGGCCGCGTGGTCGGAAAGCTGGGGAATAACTCGGGCCAGCGCCCGCGGTCGTGGTCGAGGGTTGGGGCAACACGTTGGGGCCGGTTGCCCACCTGGGTCGGGCCCAAAAAAACATGACGCTGGTGCGAGCTGCCCCGCGAATCCGAAACTCTTCGAGCTTGAACGCCCCCGCACCCACCGACGGTTCCCCGCAGGGCTTCTGCGAACAGCCGCGCCCCGCTCGGTCGCAGGAGCGAGCGCGTCCCACGCCGACCCGCGCGCAGCTCGCCTTACACGACATCGCGGTGCGTGAAGCTCGCCCCGGCTACCGCGACCACGCGTCGGGGCTGACGGTCCTCACGGCGCCGTTCCTGCTCGCCCAGGGCGCGTGCTGCAACCGCGGCTGCCGCCACTGCCCGTTCCCTCCGCCGGCGCCGGACGCGGGCGCCGCCGCCGTTTGAGAATGACAGCCGGCTGCATCAGGACAGAGGGACCAGGATCTTGCGGACTTCGGATTGGCTGGGCTCGGGATAGATTTCGATCTGGACGGCGCGCCCATTCGGTTGGCCGTTGGTGATCGTGATGCGGACCGGAGCGTGTGGCGTCTCGCACGCCCACTTGATATGGCCAGCCTCTTCGACGTCGAGCCGCTGCGGGCGAAATATGGGCCGACGGGGTCCGCTGGGGATGAAATCGCTGGGCACGGCATCGTCCGGAACGAGGAGGTCGACGTGGACCCTCAGTCTTCTGGGATCGGAACGCCCATCGGAGTTCCCCCGAGCATTGCCGCCGTTAGAAGCTGCGTCGCCGTCTTCGGCGCCCCGTGCCGCGTCGAACTCGATCGTGCCGGTAAAAAAGAAGGGTCTGCTCTCGTTGACCCTTTGAACCGGGATGTGCATCGGCTCCACGGCGACCGACAGGTCGACTTCGATCGGCGGCACCCAGAAGGCGATGCGCCGAGTCTCGTACGGCTCGCGCGGATCAAAATCCGACGTCACGTGGATCTGCACGGGCGCCGCGGGCAGTCCATTCAGATCGAACCGTCCGTCCGCATCGGTGCTCGCGCGCCGCACTGTCTCTTATACACATCTGACGCTGCCGACGAATAGAGAGGTGTAGATCTCGGTGGTCGCCGTATCATT
>ENA-ORBV01007559-ORBV01007559.1-microbial-mat-metagenome-genome-assembly--contig:-NODE-7559-length-18632-cov-5.482565_pt1 | contig 18632 bp, 18 predicted proteins | sample MGYA00237777_ERZ505514 | MGnify/ENA primary metagenome ERZ505514 (study PRJEB26160, sample SAMN06269048) | microbial mat metagenome | isolation source: Oligotrophic lake microbial mat | place... | reverse complement strand
AGATGTGTATAAGAGACAGGCACAAATACGGGTATGCGTCCAAGGGTGTCTCGACCATCACCTACCGCACGCTGGAGATCCTGAAGCACCAGATGTTCGTCAGTGCCGACTGGCCCGGCGGCGTTTTTGCCTCGCCCGCCCTGCTCGGGACCCGGCCCGGCGGTGCGTATGCGGCGGCCTGGGCCGCACTGCAGTATTTCGGCACTGCCGGTTACCGCGACCTGGCGTTGCGCACGATGCAGGCTTTCGAGCGCATGCGCGCCGGCGTGTTGGCAATGCCCGAACTGTGTGTGCTAGGTGATCCCAGCGGGCCGCTGCTGGCCTACGGCGCCCGCAACAAGGCGGTCAACATGTTCGCCGTGGGCGACCAGATGGAGCTGCGCGGCTGGCAGGTCAACCGCCTGCAACAGCCCGACGGCCTGCACGCGATGATCACGGCGCAGCACCTGGACGTGATGGACGACTATCTGCGCGATCTGCGTTCGTCGGTCGATGCCGCCCTAGCCGACCCGACGCTGGCCGACAAAGGCGGCGCGGCCACCTACGGCATGATGGCCCACATTCCCCTGCGCGGCATGGTCAGGGGCCGGGTGCTGGACATGTTTGCCAACCTCTACCGGCCCGGCGGCGGGGAAATCGACCTCGCGGCCGCGGGCACGCCAAGTGGATCGGATACGACCCATACCCACGCGCCGCTGGTCGAGCGGCTGGCGCGCTGGTTCGTGCGGCTGCGGCAACGCTGATTGCGCTCCTGCATGCGCGCATGGCCCCGGTGCTGCACCAAAGGTGAGGCCCGGCGACCCGCAACGCACCGAACTGGAGCTTGTTGCCCCTGCGGACGCCGGCGCGGCGATCTATTTTCGCGTGTTTTACCCACTGGTAAACCCGGATGGCTCTCAACGGTGGGCGGGACCACAATCTCAAGCTCTTCCAGGTTCCGTCGCAAGGATGCGAGCCGCGGTGTTTCGGGCATTGTTATTGCGTCGGCAGTCCCGGTGACCCGTGGGATAACATCCGCATCCGAGTTTGGGTACCTATTTTCCCCAAGGAGTTTTCCGTGAAATCCATGTTCATCCGTTCCGCTGCGGCGCTGGCGGTCGCCACCGCATTTGCACTGCCCGCCACCGTGCTGGCCGCCACACCCAAGGACACGCTGGTCGTGACCTGGGCCATCGACGACATCATCACGATGGACCCGGCCGAAGCTTTCGAAATTTCGGCCGGTGAAGTCATGGGCAACTCGTATGACCGCTTGCTGCGTTACGACGTCAACGATCCGTCCAAGCTGGTCGCCGACGTGGCCACCAAGTGGTCCGTTTCCGCCGACGGCAAGACCTATACCTTTGAATTGCGCCCGGGCGTGAAATTCGCCTCCGGCAACGCCTTGAGCGCCGAAGACGTGGTCTATTCGCTGCAGCGCGCTGTCATCCTGGACAAGACCCCGGCCTTCATCCTGACCCAGTTCGGCCTGACCAAGGACAACGTCAAGGACAAGATCAAGCAGACCGGTCCGCTCACGCTGACCATGGAAACCGACCAGAGCTACGCGCCAACCTTCGTCTACAACTGCCTGACCGCCAACATCGCATCGATCGTCGACAAGAAGCTGCTGATGTCCAAGGAAGCCAGTGGCGACATGGGCTACGGCTGGCTCAAAACCAACTACGCCGGCTCCGGCCCGATGAAGTTGCGCGAGTGGCGCGCCAACGAAGTGATCGCGCTCGAGCGCAACGACAACTACTACGGCGAGAAGTCCAAGCTGGCGCGGGTCATCTACCGCCATGTCAAGGAAGCCGCAACCCAGCGCCTGATGCTGGAAAAAGGCGACGCCGACATCGCGCGCAACCTGCAGCCACAAGACCTGGAGGCTCTGGCCAGCAACAAGGACATCAAGACCACGGCCACGCCCAAGGGCACGGTCTGGTATTTCAGCCTGAACCAGAAAAACCCGATCCTCGCCAAGCCCGAGGTCCGCGAGGCCTTCAAGTGGCTGATCGACTATGACGCCATTGGCGCCACGATGATCAAGAACATCGGCATCGTGCACCAGAACTTCCTGCCGGTGGGTCTGCTCGGTGCCAGCACCGACAAGCCTTACAAGCTCGACGTCGACAAGGCCAAGGCGCTGCTGGCCAAGGCGGGCTACCCCAACGGTTTCAAGATCACGATGGACATGCGCACCACGCAGCCGATCCAGGGCATGACCGAGGCGTTCCAGCAGACCGCCAAACGCGCCGGCATCGACATCGAGATCCTGCCCGGCGACGGCAAGCAGACCTTGACCAAATACCGCGCCCGCCAGCACGACATCTACATCGGTGCCTGGGGCGCCGACTACTGGGATCCGCATACCAATGCCGACACCTTCGCGCGTAATCCAAGCAATGCGGACGACGCCAAGTCCAAGCCGCTGGCCTGGCGCAATGCCTGGGACATCCCCGAGATGACCAAGAAGGCCGACGCGGCCGTGCTTGAGCGCGACGCCAACAAACGCAGGGTCATGTACACCGAACTGCAGGCTGAGCATCGCAGGGTCGGCCCGTTCGTCATGATCGGGCAGCAGATCGAGACCGCCGCGATCCGCAGCGACATCCAGGGCTTCAAGATCGGCCCGACGTCGGACGCTACCTACATGTTCAAGGTCACCAAGTAGGCCTGTAGCGGCGATCCGGTTTTGAATGCCGTGGTCCAGTCGCTGCCCGCGAAATCGGGTGGCGCACGTTTTGTTGGTGCGCTCAAAAGTGGTGTGAATTTCCTGGGGGTCATCTTGTTGACCTACCTGGGTTTGCTTGCGGTGACTTTTTTCATCGGTCGCGTGATGCCGATCGACCCAGTGCTGGCCATCGTCGGCGACCGGGCGCCGGAGCACGTGGTGCAGCGGGTGCGCGAAGAACTGGGCCTGAACAAGCCGCTCTACACCCAGTTCTACATTTACCTGAAAAAGATCGCAACGGGCGATTTCGGCACCTCGGTGCTGACGTCCAACCCGGTGATGACCGACATCAAGCGCACCTTTCCGGCCACGATCGAACTGGCCACGCTGGGCATCATCATCGGGGCCGGCCTGGGCATACCGCTAGGCGTGTGGGCGGCAGTGCGCCGCGGCGGCATGGTCGATCAGATCGTGCGCGTGATGGGCCTCATCGGCTATTCGGTGCCGATCTTCTGGCTCGGCCTGATGGGACTGGTTTTGTTCTACGCCAAGCTCGGCTGGATCGCCGGGCCGGGGCGCATTGACGTCAGCTATGAATATTCCGTCACGCTGGTGAGCGGCTTCCTGCTGTTGGATACCGCGCGCCAGGGCCAGTGGGACGCGTTTCGCAATGTGCTGTCGCACCTGATCCTGCCCGCCGGACTGCTCGGGTATTTTTCGCTCGCCTACATCAGCCGCATGACGCGTTCGTTCATGCTCAATGAACTGGCCCAGGAATACGTGATCGCAGCCCGCGCCAAGGGCTTGTCCGAGACCCGCATCATCTGGCGCCATGCGCTGCGCAACGCCATGGTGCCGCTGGTGACCGTGGTCGCACTGTCGTACGCCGGTCTGCTTGAGGGCTCTGTGCTGACCGAAACCGTGTTTGCCTGGCCCGGCCTCGGGCTGTACATCACCAATTCGCTGCAGAACGCCGACATGAACGCCGTGCTGGGCGGCACCATCGTCGTGGGTTCGATCTTCATCGGCCTGAACCTGTTGTCCGACCTGCTGTACAAACTGCTCGATCCGCGCACCCGTATCCGATGACCCGCAGCGCTTCGTCCTCCCCCGGCAAAGAAAGCCTGCACGACTGGCTGATGTCCGAGCGGCCGCACTCGCGGCGCCAGGCATCGCTGGGCCGCGCCTACGGTGCCTGGCGCACCTTTGCCCGCAACCGGCTGGCGATGCTGGGCCTGGTGATCGTCATCGCGCTGGTGCTGGTGGCCGTCTTCGCCGACCTGCTGGCGCCGTATTCCCCGTATATCGGCGACCTGCGCACGACCCGCCTGTTGCCACCTTCGAGTGCGCACTGGTTCGGCACCGACGACCAGGGCCGCGACATCCTGTCGCGCATCATCCACGGCTCGCGTATCACCCTGTACGTGGTGGCGCTGGTCGCCGTGCTGGCGGCGCCCATCGGCCTGATCGTGGGCACGGTCGCCGGATATGCCGGCGGCTGGCTCGACGCTGCGTTGATGCGCATCACCGACATCTTTCTCGCGTTCCCGCGCCTGATCCTGGCGTTGGCATTTGTCGCGGCGCTGGGCCCGGGCATCGAGAACGCAGTGATCGCGATCGCCATCACCTCCTGGCCTCCGTATGCCCGCATCGCCCGGGCCGAGACCCTGACCATCCGCCAGGCCGACTACATCGCAGCCGTGCGCTTGATCGGTGCCTCCCCTTGGCGTATCGTGCTGCGCCACATCATGCCGCTGTGTGTGCCTTCGGTCATTGTGCGTGTCACGCTGGACATGGCCGGCATCATCCTGACGGCCGCCGGCCTGGGCTTCCTGGGACTGGGCGCCCAACCGCCGATGCCCGAGTGGGGGGCCTTGATCGCCAACGGCAGGCTGTACGTGCTCGACCAATGGTGGGTTGCCGCCGCCCCCGGCGCCGCGATTTTCCTGGTCTCGCTGGCATTCAACCTGCTCGGCGATGGACTGCGTGATGCGCTCGATCCGAAGGGTGTGAAATGAGCGCCGGGGCAGCGGCAAGCGCGGGGGCATTGATATGAGCATCATCGACAGAGCCCTGGAAAAGAGTGGCGCCAGCATCAAGGCGTTGCCGCCGTTCGACGAGAGCCTGCCGCTGGTGCCGCCGCAGCCGGTGCACACCTCGAACGCCGCCGAACCGGTGGCACCGGAGCCGGTCACCGCCGTCGACGCGGCGACCGCTGTCGCACCCGCAGCACCCGCAGCACCCGCAGCACCTGCTTTTGCCGCGCCTGCCGCCGACCCGGTCCGGCCCAACCCGCCGCGTGCGGCCAAGGCGCCCGCAGCGCCAGTGCTGATCGTCGACGACCTGCGCGTCTCGTTTCCCAACCGCGACGGCGGGCGGACCGAGGCGGTGCGCGGCGTGTCGTTCACGCTGGGGCGCGAACGACTGGGCATCGTGGGTGAATCGGGCTCCGGCAAGTCGCAGACCGGCCGCGCCATCCTGGGACTGACGGCTCCCGAGGGCCTCGTCACCGCCAGGCGGATGGAGTTTCACGGCACCGATCTGCTGCGCAGTTCCGTCAAGGAGCGCCGTGCACTGCGCGGCGGCCGGATCGCGATGGTCTTGCAGGATCCCAAGTTTTCGCTCAACCCGGTCATGTCGATCGGCAACCAGATCGTCGAGACACTGCGCGCGCATTCCAACGTGTCGGCCAAGCAGGCCCGCGCCAAGGCGCTGGCGGCACTCGAAGCGGTGCAGATCGACCAGCCCGAGCGGGTATACAAGTTGTACCCGCATGAAGTGTCGGGCGGCATGGGCCAACGCGCGATGATCGCGATGATGCTGATCGCCGACCCGGAACTGCTGATCGCCGACGAGCCCACGTCGGCGCTGGACGTGACGGTGCAGTTGCAGGTTTTGGCCATCCTCGACCGACTGGTGACGGACCGCGGCATGGGTCTGGTGTTCATTTCACACGACCTGCGGCTGGTGTCGACCTTCTGCGACCGTATCCTGGTGATGTATGCCGGCAAGGTGGTTGAAGAGGTGTCCTCGGGCGCACTGGCCGACGCCAAGCACCCCTACACCCGTGGCCTGCTCAATTGCCTGCCCAAGCTGGCAGACGACCGCCACCCCTTGCCGACACTGGACCGCAAGCCGGAGTGGGCAGTATGAGCCGCCGGGCCGTTCCCAAGGCGAATCCCGCAGTGCGCAGCACGCAGGGTACCCCAGTGAGCTGCAGGGCCGTTCCCAAGGCGAATAGCACCGCAGCGCGCCGCGCGCAGGTTGGCGTATGAAAGAAGACGGCTACCGGGTCGAGCCGGTCATGGACGCAAGCCAGCACGAACATGTCGGGCTCGAAGCCCACAATCTGCGCATCGTCTACGACGGATTTGTCGCCGTGGCCGACACCTCGATGCGCGTCGGGCCCGGCGAGAGCTTCGGCATCGTCGGCGAATCGGGCTCCGGCAAGTCGACCGTCTTGCGCGCCATCTGCGGCCTGGCGCCGGTGGCCTCGGGCACGGTCAAGCTGATCGGCAGCGTCGGCCAGAATTTGCCCGAGCCCGGCAGCAAACCTTTTCGGCGCCTGGTGCAGATGGTGTTCCAGGACCCCTATGGTTCGCTGCACCCACGCCAGACCGTGGACCGGATCCTGGCCGAGCCCCTGGCGATCCACAACATCGGCAACGCCGAACTACGCATCGAACGTGCGCTGGACGAGGTCGGCCTGGGGACAGGATTCCGTTTTCGGTATCCACACCAGCTCTCGGGTGGCCAGCGCCAGCGCATCGCGATTGCGCGCGCCCTGATCCTGGAGCCGCAAATCATGCTGCTCGACGAACCCACATCGGCGCTGGACGCGTCGGTGCAGGCCGAGGTGCTCAATCTGCTCGAAGACCTGCGCCGCAAACGCGGCCTGACTTTCATCATGGTCAGCCACGACCTGGCAGTGGTGACGCACATGTGCGAGCACCTGATGGTGATGCAGCGCGGCCAGACCGTCGAACTGCTGTCATCCGCCGATCTGGCCGCACGCACGGTCACACAGGACTACACGCGCAGGCTGATGGAAGCCTCGGGCGGATTCAGCCGGGACGCGGCTGCGGCCAGCGCCTGAACAACCCGTCCACCGGACGCACCAGAGCAATACAACCATGATCCACTGGGAAGCCCACGCCTGCCTGCCACTGCATCCGCAGGCCGACTTTGCACCGATCGACCGGCTGCGCGCCGCTGGCGTGCATTACGTGTCGATCAACATCGGCATGGACATGAACCCGCTGGCGCAGGTGATGGCCGTCATCGCCGGCTTCCGCGCAACCGTTGCCGCCCATCCGGACAAATACCGGATGGTGGCAACGCTGCAGGACATCGAAGCCGCCAAGGCCGCCGGCTGCATCGCGATCGGTTTCGACCTGGAAGGTGCGATGCCGCTGCTTGAGCAACCCGACATGGTCGCGCTGTACAAGAGCCTGGGTGTGCATCAGATGCACCTGGCCTACAACCGCAACAACAGCGTTGCCGGCGGTTGCCACGACACCGAGCAAGGCCTCACGCCGCTGGGCCACAAGGTGGTGGCCGCGATCAACGCCGCCGGCGTATTGATGGACTGCTCGCATACCGGACGCAAATGCAGCCTGGACATCATGGCTGCCTCCAGCGCGCCAGTGATCTTCAGCCATGCCAATCCGCTGGCGCTGGTTGACCACGGCCGCAACATCACCGACGAGCAGATCAAGGCCAGCGCCGCCACCGGCGGAGTGATCTGCATCAACGGCGTGTCGTTTTTTCTCGGCACCAAAAACCCCACCGCTGACGACGTGGCACGCCACGCCGCCTATGTGGCCGACCTGGTTGGCGTAGAGCATGTCGGCATCGGCCTGGACATCAGCTTCAGCCAGAGCGACCTCGACGACACCCCGCCCGGCAACTACGACCCGACCTACTGGTGGCCCAAGTCGGCAGGTTACGACCGCGCGCTGAACCGATCAACCTACCCGCCGATCGAGAGCTGGCGCGAACTGTCAGCCGCGCTGCAGCGCACCGGCATGACCGCCGACGAAACCGCCCTGGTCATGGGCGGCAACATGATGCGGGTGGCGGGGCAGGTGTGGAGGTGAGTGGCCACCCGACGATGCGCCGTCTTGGCCGTGAATCGCCGATTCGGACACGCGCAACGCGTTGACTATCAGCGCGTTGTCGCACCGACGTGACATGTGCGCAAGTTCAAAGCGCCTAATCGATTGCCGACCCAGCCCCTTTGCGATCCTGGTGTCAGCGCCTGTCTGGCGATAGGACGCCACGTTCGATGGGGCCATGCCCCGAATTGAGGATGAAAGACCTTGAACGGAATCCGCGAGAGGTCGATTATGGTTCTGGTAAATAGCCGAGGCAACGCAAACGAGTTTCCCATGCGTATTGCACTACGAGATCGGTTTCCCCGAATTCGCCGAGGCAAGCGTCGTGGCAGGGCTGTCGGGTAAGTGCGATCACAAGAAGAATCACTACGAACACTGAACAGAACGGGCTATGTCAACCGACTCCTCGACTCCGATGCGACGCAACCGTTCTGGCAAGAGTGAAGCGCAATGACATCGCTGCAGCCCTGCATTCAAACTCACATCATCGTGCTGCGCGAGCAGCGTGTGATGATCGACGCCGACTTGGCCAAGCTATACGGCGTGGTCACCAAAGTGCTGGTGCAGGCGGTCAAGCGCAACCTGGCTCGCTTCCCGCCTGACTTCATGTTCCAGCTGTCGACCCAGGAGTGGGAGCATTTGAGGTCACAGTCTGTGACCTCAAATGACGGCAAAAGCCCAGGACGCGGTGGCCGGCGCACCGCGCCCTATGCCTTCACCGAACAGGGCGTGGCCATGCTGTCGTCGGTTCTGGGCAGCCCGCGCGCCATCGGGGTGAACATCGAGATCATGCGAACTTTCGTGCGCGTGCGTGCGCTGGCGGTCACGCACCGCGACCTGGCCAAGCGGCTGGCCGAGCTCGAAGACAAGACCGATGCGATGGCCATGAACCACGACAACTTCAGCCGCAACACGCGTATCCAGCTCAAGCAGGTTTTCGATGCACTACGCGCCCTCATGACGCCACCTGATCCGCCTGGGCGCCCCATCGGCTTCGTACCGCCGAAGGACTAAGGGAAGACCTGACCAGACCTGACCACCACGATCAGGCTAATCAACGTCGCCATTTGGGTGGCCAATCAAGATCCGATCCGGTCAATGTCACGGCATGGCAAACTAGCGCAAGATCCCGCGCGTGACGGATGCCATTGTTTCGAGCAGACCTTTCGGTAGGACCGCCGATCGGGCCTGGGCCCGTCTTCAACGAACCGGCAACCCCCCACAGATTCGGAGAATCCGTGGGCTGGCTCGGGTCTCGCGCAACTCTATTTCGTGATCGCGTCGCAACCTACCAATCGTCGTAGCATTGGTCACGCCTCCCTGTCGGATCCGCACAATCGAACCGATTCACCATGACTTTGACCGGCCATTCTGCAGGCGCTCAACGCATGAAGGCAGCCGTCCCGCAGCCGTGCGCCGGCAACGGCCCGCATTGGCGCCGACAATCTCACCATGCCAGCCGACCCGTCCAAGATCCGTCTAGCGACGCCTGCCGAGGCCACAGACATCGCACGTATGTCACGCGACATGATCGAGTTCGGCCTGCCATGGACCTGGACCGAACAGCGGGTACGCCATGCGATCCATAACCGTGCCACCAACGTGGCGGTGGCGCTGCGCCGCCAGCACTTGCAGGGTTTCGGGATCATGGAATATGGCGACGACACGGCCCACCTGGTGTTGCTGGCAGTGCAGCCGGTGTTGCGCCACCAGGGTTGGGGTGGACGCCTGACACACTGGCTCGAAGCCACGGCGCAAATGGCCGGCATCGGCCGCGTGTCGGTCGAGGCGCGCGCCGACAACCACAACGCGATCGCCTTCTACCTGCGGCTCGGTTACCAGCACACCGCTACCGTCGCCGGCTATTACGAGGGAAAGATCGATGCGGTGCGGCTCGAAAGGCGGCTCGCATGACTCCGCGCCTGCGCAAGCCTGACGCAGCGCATTGACACCACCGACCGGAGAAGACCCGAATGACGGCTTTTCAGTGTTTCCCGCCTGCCTTCTTTGCCTCACCTTTGTGTTTTGCCAATGCACGCGTTTGAACACCAGGAATCCCGGCAGACCCTGGCGCAGGGCATTGCCGAATATGCCCGCTCGGAACCGAACCTGCTCACCGAACGCGAACTGTCGCCAAGGTCCAAGGCGTTTTTTCGGTGCCATGACGTAGTGCACGTGGTGTATGGATGCGGCAACGCTTTAACCGACGAGGCCATCGTCAAGATCGCCAGCATGGCTGGCACCAGCGCCGGACTGGGTGTTCTCAAGGGCTACCAGCAGCGCGAGTTCTGGCAGATCTACGGCCGGCTCGGCATTGGAGAGATACTGCTGGCCCTGTTTCAGGCCCTGCTTGTTGTGCCGCGCACTTTCATACGATGCTTGCGCCAGCATCGTCGCTGGCCCTGGGACGCATTCGAGCCATATTTGCAGGTTCCGCTGTGCGACATTCGCCGCGAGTTCGGCATCCAGGTTGCGCACGCCGGCGCCGGCCAAGGCGGCAGCAGCTAACACCATTACATCTACACAAGCACCGCGACGACCCGCCCATGCACATTGCCATCCTCACTTTTGGCGGCTTCAACGAACTGGATTCACTGTTAGCTCTGGGCATTCTCAACCGTGTCAAAGCCCCGGGCTGCAAGGTCACGCTAACGATGCCGACATGATGGCTTCTCACGCTCTCGCTGCAACTCGATCTCGCTGCGTGGATGATCGCGCGCAGCGAAGGCCGGGGCACCGCATGCGTCGCGTTGCATTGCGTGGCGCCGGTCGGCGAAAAGAATGCCTACGTGGCCAACACAATGCGGCACACCGATCCCTACCTGCCGGTTGCCTGACCCGATGGGGCCGCATTGCGCCGCCCACCGCCTGCGGCTGCGGCCGATCAGGCGTCAGAAGCAACAGGCCAGGCGCTGATCAACTGGGCAATCGTGGACGGCGCCGCATCGCCGATGGCGATGGCGTCAAGCAGACGCGCGCTGGCCAGTTCGGCCCCGGCTTCGTCTGCCGCGTGAACCAGCGCCAGGCGCTGACCGCGCTCCACCCTGGCGCCCAGGCCAATGACGTCATCAAAACCGACACGGTGATCGATAACGTCGCTGGCTTGGCGACGCCCACCACCGAGTTCGATCACCAGCAGCCCGATGTCACGCGTCGCCACGGCCTGTACCCAGCCAGAGCGGGCGGCGCAGACCTCGCGCTGCACCGGCGCGGCCGGCAGGTAGTGGTCGGCACGTTCGACAAAGTCTGCCGGACCGCCCAATGCCTTAACCATACGTGCGAAATGCTGCAAGGCCGATCCGTCCTGCAGCACCCGGTCGATCCGTTCCAGCGCCTGCACGGAGTCGGCGGCGAGACGGCCCAGCACCAGCATCTCGGCGCACAGGCGGCGCGTCAGCTCCAGCAGGCGCGGCTCGCGCCGTGTGCCGATCAGAAACGTCAGCGCCTCGTGTACTTCCAGCGCATTGCCGCAACTGTGGCCCAGCACCTGGTTCATGTCGGTGATCAACGCGCGCGCCGGCAATCCGGCGCCGCTGGCCACCGACACGAGGGACTGCGCCAGTTCCTGCGCCATTGCGGGTGTCGCTGCAAACGCGCCATTGCCCACCTTGACATCGAGCACCAGAGCCTGCAGGCCGGCTGCCAGTTTCTTGGACAAGATGCTGGCGGTGATCAGGGGGATCGATTCGACGGTGGCGGTGACGTCGCGGATCGCATACAGCCGACGGTCGGCAGGCGCCAGGTCGGCGGTCTGGCCAATGATGGCGCAGCCGGCGGTTTGCAGCGCGCGGCGCAACACGTCGGTCGCAGGCGCTGTCTGGTAGCCGGGAATGCTGTCCATCTTGTCGAGCGTGCCGCCGGTGTGGCCCAGCCCACGCCCGGAGACCATCGGCACGAATCCGCCACAAGCTGCCACGATCGGTGCCAGCATCAGGCTGACCTTGTCGCCGACGCCCCCGGTCGAGTGTTTGTCCAGAATGGGGCCGTCAAGGTGTGCGGCCGACCAATCCACCACAGCGCCCGAATGGGTCATCGCACGGGTCAACGCAACCGTCTCCGCCGTGCCAAGGCCGTTGTGGAAGATCGCCATCGCCAGCGCGGCAACCTGGCCTTCGCTCCAGCTGCCATCGACCAACCCGGCGACAAAGGCCGCGATCTGGTCGTCGCCCAAAACGCCACCATCGCGTTTGACCCGGATGACTTCCTGCGCCAGCATGGTCTTCTCGCCTTTGCGCGGGTTTAGTAGCGATCGGTCGTCGCGGTGGCGGCCCGGCTCTTGCCGCCGAGCACCGCTTCGATATCGTTCAGCAGACTGCTGGCGCCGATCCGCAGCCGTGCCGGTGTCAGGGCGGATGGCCCCAGGATGTCATGCACCAGCGCAATGTAAGTGCCGGCTTCCTTCACCGTGCGAATGCCGCCAGAGGCTTTGAAACCCGCGTTTGCACCCACGCCGGGATGGTCGGCAATGGCCTGCAACATCACCCGTGCCGCCGACGGTGTGGCGCTGATCGCCGTCTTGCCGGTGCTGGTCTTGATGAAATCGGCGCCTGCATCCAGGCTCAAACGCGCGGCCTGCGCGATCAGGCCATCGCTGCCCAGCACGCCGGTCTCCAGGATCACCTTGAGCCGCTGCTCGGGACAAGCCGCCCGCACCGACTGCAACACCTGCCGCGCCGCGCCGACATCGCCGTCCATCAGCGCCGTATAGGGCAGCACCAGATCGATCTCCTGGGCGCCGGCCTGAACCACCTGCGCGGTTTCGCGCAGCACCCGTGCCAGGTCGGTGCTGCCATCGGGAAAATTGACCACCGCCGCCACAGCGATGCGGCTCGGCAACAAGCCACGCGCAGCGGCAGCAAAACGCGGCCAGACACAGACCGCCGCCACCGGTCCGCACGGGCCCTGGGCACGACGGCACAGCTGCGCGATATCGGCCTGTGTGTCATCGTCGCCCAGGCTGGTCAGGTCCAGGCAGGCCAGCGCCATACGCGCGTCGGCGTGTGGATCAGTCTTCGATGCCATTTCGGTTGTCTCCTGGTTCGATGGACGCGATGATGGCCAGCAACAAGGCGCTGGCCGCTTGAGAGCTGCTGCTCGCCTGCGCCAGCGTCTGGGCATGGCTGAGTTGCTCGTGCGCCAGACCGGCCGCCATGTTGGTGATCAGCGACAGCGCCAATACGCGCATGCCGGCGTGGCGCGCCAGAATGGTCTCGGGCACCGTGCTCATGCCCACGGCGTCTGCACCCAGCAGACGAAAGGCCCGGATTTCGGCCGGTGTCTCGAACTGCGGGCCCAGACACCAGATGTAGACGCCCTCATGCAAGACCGTGCCGCGTGCCTTGGCCACCGCCTGGGCACCTTCGCGCAGCGCCGGGTCATAGGCGTCCGCCATGCCAACAAAACGCGCGCTGCCGCCCTCCCCGACCAGCGGCGACAACTGCGGCAAATTGATATGGTCGCAGACCAGCATCAGCGCGCCCGGCTGCATGTCCGGCGTCAAGCTGCCGGCGGCGTTGGTCTGCACCAGCACGACACAGCCCAGCGCCTGCAATACCCGCAGCGGCAGTTTCATGCCGGCAACATCGCCCGACTCGTAGGTATGCCGGCGCCCGCTCATGACCGCTACTTCAACCGCGCCAATGCGCCCCAGAAACAATTCGCCGGCATGGCCCGCCACTGTGGCCTGCGGAAAACCCGGCAGCTCCGCATAGGGGATCCGAACCGTGGTGTCCATCAGTTCCGTCAGGGCGCCCCAGCCCGACCCCAGCACCACAGCCACCCGCGGCCGCGCCAGCGGCGCCCGTGCGCGCACCGCAGCCACTGCGCTGTCGACACTCTGATTCATGAGAACACCTCCGTGCTGCGCACTGCGGTGCATTCACCCTTGGGGCGGCCCAGCGGGTTCACAGGAACACCTCCGTGCTGCGCACTGCGGTGCATTCACCCTTGGGGCGGCCCGGCGGGTTCATGATCCAGTCAGGTGATCGGGCCCGAAACTGTGCGGCAACAACTGTTCGAGCGTGAACTGTGCCCGCACGTGTTGCGGGTCGGCGATCAGGATCGGGGTCTGGGGGCCCGCGAATTCGCGGATCTTCTGGCGGCAGCCACCGCAGGGCGTGACCAGGGCGTCGCCAAGCCCTACGACCAGCACCGCGCGCACCTCGGTGCCACCGGCAAGCACCATCGCGCTCAGCGCGCCGGCCTCGGCGCAAACGCCTTGTGGGTAGGCGGCGTTCTCGACATTGCAGCCGGAGTGGATCCGGCCTTGAGCGTCGAGCACCGCCGCGCCGACCTGGAATCGGGAATACGGTGCATGGGCTCGTAGCATGGCGGCCGCGGCGGCCGCAAGCAAGGCCTGGCGCTGCTCATGGCTGATGGTGCTGATGCTGCCGATGGCTCCGTCGGCGCCAGCGCCAGCACCGACAGGTGTGATCGGCTCGGCCATGGGATTCAACGCTCCTTCAGATACGGCCGGCCCAGGGCCTGTGGTGCGACGGTGCGACCGATGAACCCTGCCAGCAGGATCACGGTCAGCAGATACGGCAGCGCCTGGATTGCCTGCACCGGCACTTCGCCGATGCCCGGCAGACGCACGCCTTGCAGGCGGATCGCCACCGCATCGAGGAAACCGAACAACAGGCAAGCCCAGAGCGCGCCAACCGGATGCCACTTGCCGAAGATCATGGCCGCCAGCGCCATGAAGCCGCGCCCGGCCGTCATGTTGGGCACAAAGGAGGCGTTCTGCGCCAGCACCAGGTAGCTGCCGGCCAGCCCGCACAACAGGCCATTGAGTGTCAGCGCCGCATAACGCATGCGCGCCACCGAGACACCGGCCGCGTCGACCATGTGCGCGTTTTCGCCCACCGCGCGCAGGCGCAGCCCGAAACGCGTGCGAAACAGCAGCCACCAGACCGCGGGCACCAGGGCCAGCGCCAGGTAGACCATCACGTTGTGGCTGAGAAAACCCTGGCCCAGGATGTTCCCGACCACCGGTACACCCTCCAGCGCCGCCACCACCCCCGGCATCATCGATTGCATGCGCACGTCGCCGCTGACCGCCGGCGTTTGACCGCCCTGCGCGAACCAGGCGATGCCCAGCACGGCCGTCATGCCGACCGCAATGATGTTGATCGCCACGCCCGAGACCACCTGGTCGCCGCGGTGGCTGACACAGGCCAGTCCGTGCAGCCACGACAGGCACACCGTGGTTCCCATCGCGATCAGCAGGGCTGCCATCGTGGAGCCGAACGCGACGCCGGCAGCACCCGCAGCAAATGCGGCAAACAGCATCTTGCCCTCCAGGCCGATGTCGATGACGCCGGAGCGTTCCGACAACAGGCCGGCCAGCGCGCACAGGATCAGCGGCGTCGACACACGCAGCGTCGACGCGATCAGCGAACCGATCATGGCCTCATCCATGGGCCGCTCCTTTCGCTGTCGACGCGCCACCGCGCACAAGACCCACGGCCCAGGCGACGGCTGGAGCCAGCACATACGCCATGGCACCTGAGAACAAGACGATGAAACCTTGCAGCATCACCACCATGTCGCGGCTGAAACCGCGCACCTCGAAACTGACCTCGGCCCCGCCCTGAAACAGGGCGCCGAACAAAATACTCGCCAACACGATGCCAAACGGATGGCTGCGCCCCATCAGCGAGACCGCGATGCCGGTGAAGCCGGCGCCGCTGACATATTCGAGCATCAGCCGGCCATTGACACCGGCGATCTCGTTCATGCCGACCATACCGGCTAGTGCACCCGATACGCCCATCGCGAAGATGACCTGGTGCTTGGGATTGATGCCAGCATATTCTGCGGCGCGCGCGCTCGAACCGGTGGCGCGCAGGTCGTAGCCGAGCCGCGTATGCCACAGCAGAAAATACACGCCAACCGCGGCCAGCAGCGCCAGAAACACGCTGGTATTGAGTGGCGAGTTGGGCCACTCGACGCCCAGCCATTGCATGAAGGTGTGCATGCTCGGCAGCTTGGCCGACGCTGCAAACGACGCGCTTTCGACCGACATGTTGCCCGGCACCTTGAGGTGGTTGACCAGCAGATAGACCAGCAGACTGCTGGCCAGGAAGTTGAACATGATGGTCGTGATCACCACATGGCTGCCGCGGTAGGCCTGCAGATACGCCGGCACTGCCGCCCAGACCATACCGAACAAGGCGCCGACGAGCAGCATCAGCGGCAGCATCAGCCAGGCTGGCAGGCTGGCCGCCAACCACAACGCGACGAGCCCGGTGCCCAGGCCACCCAGGATGGCCTGGCCTTCGCCGCCGATGTTGAACAGGCCACCATGAAACGCAACCGCGACCGCCAGGCCGGTGAACACGAACGTGGTCGCGTAATACAGCGTGTAGCTCAGGCCGCGCTGCGTGCCGAAGGCGCCATGCACCAGCACCGTGATCACCTCCAGCGGATTCTGGCCGACCAACCAGACCATGAAACCGGCCGCCAGCAGCGCCACCGCCAGATTGACGATCGGCAATACGACCAGGTCGGCCCAGCGCGGCAGTGGCTGATGGCTTGTCATGTGCCGGTGCCTTGACGCGCCGCCGCAGCCGGTTGAGCGCGCGGCGCCTGCGCGCCTTTTGCACTGCCGCCGCCGATCATCAACATGCCCAGCGTGTGTTCGTTGCACTCGGCGATCGGCAATTCGCCCGACACATGGCCCTGGTTCATCACGATGACCCGATCCGATAGGGCCAGAATCTCGTCCAGCTCGCTCGACACCACCAGTACCGCGCAGCCGGCATCGCGCATGGCGCGCAACTGGCTGTAGATGAACTCGATGGCGCCGATGTCGACACCACGCGTCGGCTGCCCGACCAGCAGAACCTTGGGCGACTGGCCGAGTTCCCGCGCCAGCACCAGTTTTTGCTGGTTGCCACCGGAAAAGCTGGCGCTTTGCAGCTGCGCGTCGCGCGGGCGCACATCGAAGCGCTCCATCATGTCGACGGTCGCCTTGTGCATGTGGACGTGATTCATCCAGCCGCCGCGACAATATTGCGGCAGCCACTCGTAGCCCAGTACCGCCGACTCCCAGGCCGCGAAACTCATCACCATGGCCCGCTCATGGCGATCTTCCGGCACATGGGCCACACCCAGAGCGCGGGCGGTACGCGGATCGATCCAGGCACCTGCGGCAAATTCGCGGCCCCCGACCGCCAAGCTGCCGGAACCAGGGGCCAGCAGGCCGGACAACACTTCGAGCAGTTCGCTCTGGCCGTTGCCCGAAACACCGGCAACACCGACGATCTCACCAGCCCTCAGCGCAATATCGAGCCCGTGCAGTCGGACCACACCCATGGCATCTTTCACGTGGACGCCGCTGGCCCGCATCAACACTTCCCCCGGTGCCTTGTCGGTATCGCCGACCCGGCCCATCTGCACCTTGCGCCCGACCATGGCCTCAGCCAGGTTTTCGATGGTGGCATCGGCAATCGCCACTTCCGCCACCACGCGCCCGGCGCGCATCACGGTGACGCTATCGCACAGGCGCATGACTTCCTTGAGCTTGTGCGTGATCAGCAGGATCGTCGTGCCCTGCTCGCGCAGCAGCGCCAGAACGCCGAACAGCTGCTCGGTCTCCTGTGGCGTCAGCACCGCCGTTGGCTCATCCAGGATCAGAATGCGTGCACCCCGGTACAGCGCCTTGAGAATCTCCAGCCGCTGCCGGTCGCCCACCGACAGATCGCCCACCAGCGCGTCGAGCGCGACCTTCAACCCGGTGGACGCCATCAGCTCGGTCAAGCGCGACCGTACCAGTGCCTCGGCCTTGTGCAGCAACACATGCGGCTCGGCGCCCAGCATGACGTTTTCCAGCGCGCTCAAGGTGTCGACCAGCATGAAGTGCTGGTGCACCATGCCGATGCCCAGCGCAATCGCCTCGTGCGCATTGCGGATCGTCGCCGCCTTGCCATTGACCTTGATCGAGCCGCTGTCGCAGGTGTAAAAACCGTACAACACCGACATCAACGTGCTCTTGCCAGCGCCGTTTTCTCCCACGATGCCATGCACCGTACCGCTCGCCACCGTCAGATTCACATCCGCGTTGGCCTGCACAGGGCCAAAGCGCTTGCTGATACCGAGCATTTCGACCGCTGGTGCGTCGGACAAAACGGTCGACCTTTATGAAATCGAGTAGGGAAATACCTGTTGAGATGGTGCAGATTCCGTAGCGAGCGGGTCGAGGTGGCTTCGAGGAGCGCAGCCGTACACCTGTACGGCGAGCACCGCAGACGCCAGATCGGCCCGCGCAGTAGGAAGATGCACTATCTCAATAGGAAAATGTGGCTTTGCCACTTTTCCTGCTCCCCGGGGACGGGAATGACGCAGTCATTTCCTAGGGGTACTCAATATTTGCAGGCGTTGGTGGCCATGTAATCGGCGACCTTGATCTTGCCGGCGATGATGTCGGCCTTGGCGGCGTCGACCTTCTTCTTCATGTCGGCGCTGACCAGCTTCTCGTTGTTCTTGTCGAGCGCGTAGTCGACACCGGCTTCCTTCAGACCCAGTACCGACATGCCGGGCTTGTGGTTCTTCGACACGTTGTAGACCGCCACGTCGACACGTTTGAGCATCGAGGTCAGCATCGTGCCTGGCTGGATGTGGTTCTGGTTGCTGTCCACGCCGATGGCCAGTTTGCCGCCGTCTTTGGCCGCCTGGTACACACCTATGCCGGTACCGCCTGCAGCGGCAAACACCACGTCAGCGCCCTTGGCAAACTGCGCCTTGGCCAGCTCGCCGCCACGTGCCGGGTCGTTCCAGGCCGCACCGGTGGTGCCGGTCATGTTCTGGAACACTTCGGCTTTCGGATTGGCGTATTTGGCGCCCTGCTCATAGCCGCACTG
>ENA-ORBV01007558-ORBV01007558.1-microbial-mat-metagenome-genome-assembly--contig:-NODE-7558-length-18637-cov-4.518211_pt1 | contig 18637 bp, 13 predicted proteins | sample MGYA00237777_ERZ505514 | MGnify/ENA primary metagenome ERZ505514 (study PRJEB26160, sample SAMN06269048) | microbial mat metagenome | isolation source: Oligotrophic lake microbial mat | place... | reverse complement strand
CGTAGTTGAGGGTCTCAGCTGCACAGGGAATCGAACCCAACGCCAGGCTCAGCAGCACGGCGCCGGAAAAGGCAAAATTTTTCATCCAGATTCCTTGAGTGACTGAACGGAGGCAGCGCGCCTTCGTGGGAGCGGCCACGGCCGCGATGCCGCTTGCAGACTATCGCGCAGACTGCAGGGCCGCAGCAGCCACTGCATCCGCCGAAGGTCACGCGGCGGGAGTCTACTTGAGCGTGACGGCTGCGGTGCCGCGGGGCGGCCCTGCGAGCGACGGCAACCCAGGTGCATAGATCGAGCTCCAGATCACGTGCGTGAGTGCTTCGGCGACGGCATTGAGCTGCGCCGGCTTACGGCCGTGGATCAGCTGATGGCCGCTGCGCTCAAAGGCCCAGGTGATGACTTCGGCAAGTTGGGCCGGGTGAGCGGACGTGGGGCGCCCGGCTTGCTTGAGCCGGGTCAGCGTGCGTCGGTTGACCTCGATCAAGCGGTCCATCATTTCCTTGAACAGTTGCGCGACCGCGCTGTCGTAGGCCGAGGTCTCGACCATGGCTGCGAGCACCGCGTGGTGCCGCTGATAGATCGCGAGCACTGCGCGCACCGATTTCTTGAGCTCGCTGCGGGTGACCGTCTCCGGGCTGCGCAGGGTCGAGGCTTCGAGTATCTCTGCGGTCACGCTCGCACTAAGCCGCGCCACCAACTCGCCCTTATCGCGAAAGTGCAGATAGAAGGTCGCACGCGCGATACCAGCCTCGGCGGCCAGCTGCTCGACACTGATCTGCGTGAAGCTCACCCCCTGCTCGAGCAGCCGCTCCATCGCCCGCTGGAGATTTTCAGCAACCGCGGCGCGGCGGCTGTCGCCGCGGCTTCCGGTGCTGCGCGTGACCGAGGCCATAGGCCTTCCTGTTGCTTTGTTGCGAGCAGCATAACCCGCGCACGATGTATTGACACGGTGTCTAGTTTTCGGTTTCACTGCGGGCCTGTTTCGCGCCCCGGCAGAGTGCCAGCCCATGCAGAAAGCGATCGTCACTTGCAGCCTGACCGGCGTGCTCACGGATCCGCGCCAACATCCGGTCCCGGTTACGCCGGCAGAAATGGCGCAGTCGGCGCGTGCGGCCTTCGACGCTGGCGCGGCGGTGATGCACGTCCATTTCCGCGACCAGGCAGCTGGCAAGGGTCACTTGCCGAGCTGGGACCCGCCCGTGGTCGACGAGATCGCACAGGCCATCCGCGATGCCTGCCCTGGGGTAATCCTGAACTTTTCGACCGGCACCATCGGCCCGGACATCTCCGGGCCACTCGCGTGCCTGGAACGCAGCCGCCCGGAAATGGCGGCGATGAACGCGGGCTCGCTCAACTACCTCAAGACGACTTCGAAGGGCGAATGGGCGTGGCCGCCGATCCTGTTCGACAACCGCGTCGAGAAGATCACCGCCTATCTCGAAGTCATGAACCGCCTGGGCATCGTGCCGGAGTGCGAATGCTTCGACGTCGGCATCCTGCGCTCGATCGCGATGTTTCGGCAGGTCGGCCTTTTGCACGATCCCCTGCACGTCTCACTGGTGATGGGTGTGGCCTCGGGCATGCCCGCCGACGCGGAATTTTTAGCGGTGCTCTTGAAGTACCTGCCGAGCGGCGCGCACTGGCAAGGCATCCTGATCGGCCGTGAGGAAATCTGGCCGGTGCACCGCAAAGTTGCCGAACTCGGCGGGCACCTGCGCACCGGCGTCGAAGACACTTTCTACCTCCCCGACGGCAGGCGCACACGCGGCAACGGCGAACTTATCGAAGCCCTGGTCACCCTCGCCCGTGAATGCGGCAGGGAGATCGCCTCGCCAGAGGAAGCTCGCGCGGCGCTCGCGTTAACCGCTGCAATCTAGAAGGACCTTCTTGTGTCTGCGCAGTTCTCCACTCCCGAGCATCTGGCCTTGCGTGAGACCGTCGCACGCTTCGTGGACGCCGAGATCAATCCCTTCGTCGATGCCTGGGAAGAAGCGAAGCAATTCCCCGCGCATGCTTTGTTTAAGAAGCTCGGCGACTTGGGTTTGCTCGGCATCACCAAACCGCTGGAATACGGTGGCAGCGGGCTCGATCAGACCTTCGCGCTGGTGTTTGCCGAGGAGCTCGGTCGCGTACGTTGCGGCGGTGTGCCGATGGCGATTGGCGTGCAGGCGGATATGTGCACGCCGGCACTCGCGCGCTTTGGCAGCGATGCGCTGTGTCGCGAATTCCTGGCACCGGCGATTGCGGGCGAGATGGTCGGTGCGGTCGGCGTCAGCGAACCGGGCGCAGGTTCGGACGTTGCAGCGATCCAGACTCGCGCGCGCAGGGAGGGTGGCGATTACGTCATCGACGGCAGCAAGATGTGGATCACCAACGGCATGCAGTGCGACTGGATTTGTCTGCTGGCCAATACCTCGGACGATCCGGCGCACCGCAACAAATCGCTGATCATCGTGCCCATGGACACGCCCGGCGTGGTGCGTGCGAAAAAACTCGACAAGCTCGGCATGTGGTCGTCCGACACCGCGCAGATCTTTTTCGACGGCGTGCGCGTCCCGCAGCGTTTTCGCATCGGCGAGGAAGGCCGTGGTTTTGCGATGCAGATGCAGCAGTTCCAGGCCGAGCGGATCTGCGGCACCGCGATCTCACTTAAGGCGATGGAACAGAGTATCCAGGACACGATCGGGTACGCCCGTGGTCGCCAGGTGTTCGGCTCGTCAGTGCTCGACAACCAGTCCGTGCATTTTCGCTTGGCCGAGCTGCAGACCGAAGTTGAGGCGCTGCGTGCCTTGGTTTATCGCACCACCGAGCTCTACGTCGCCAATCCGGACGACCCCGAGGTGATCAAGCTCGCGTCGATGTCCAAGCTCAAATGTGGCCGCCTGGTGCGCGAAGTCACCGACAGCTGTCTGCAGTACTGGGGCGGCATGGGCTACACCTGGGACAACCCGGTCGCCCGCCAATACCGCGACATGCGCCTGACCTCCATCGGCGCCGGCGCTGACGAAGTCATGCTCAGCATCATCTGCAAAAGCATGGGCACGCTGCCGGGGCGGCGTGGGTGAAGATTATGGCGGCTTTGGTAGGTCACGTTGCGCCCGCGATGCGGCTGCGGTGGCCAAAAAGTGCGTCGGGCGCTACGTGACAGTGCCGCCGAATAATTGCTGGCGCTACCAGGGCGGCGCAATTAATGTTGAATTAAAGGAAGCGTTATCCACAGATGACATGGATGGAAAAGGCGAATGCAAGCGGAAATCGCAAAGACTTATCCGCAGATTCCACAGATTTGCGCAGATTAAGAGCGGAAGAGCTATCCTCAGATTTTCGCAATTTGAGGACGGAAGTTAATAGGTTGCATATCGATAAGCTTTTTTGGCGAAAATACCTGAGGCCATAATTCGAATAAAATATTGGGCTTTTAATCTGCGCTAATCTGCGAAATCTGCGGATAATAATCTTTTTCCTTTTTGTTTCCGCTCCTCGGCCTAAACACCTCACCATCACAATGAGCACTCTTCACTCAGCCATCGACCCCACTTCCCCCGACTTCGCGCGCAATCGCGAGGAGATGTTGGCGTGCCTGGCGACGGTGCGTGCGGTCGAGGCGAAGGTGCGCGAGACGGAAGGCGAGAAGGCTGCCCAGTTTCGCAAGCGCGGAGCTTTGCTGCCGCGTGAGCGCGTGCAGTTGATGCTCGATCGCGGTTCGCCGTTTTTGGAGATCTGTGCGCTCGCGGGTTACCGGCAGCACGATGACAAGGACGGCTCGCTCGCGGGGGGCAATGTGATTGCGGGGATCGGTTATGTGCGCGGAGTGCGTTGCATGCTCAACGCGTCCAACAGTGCGATCAAAGGCGGCACGCTGACGCCGTGGGGGGTGCGCAAGATCTTGCGCATGCAGGAGATCGCACTCGCGCAGAAGTTGCCGCTGGTGTCGATGATCGAATCCGGCGGCGCCAACCTTCTGTACCAGTCCGAGGTGTTCATCGAGGGCGGTCGCGTCTTCGCCAATCAGGCAGCGCTATCGGCCGCCGGTATTCCGCAGATCACCGTTGTGCATGGATCGAGCACCGCCGGCGGCGCCTACATGCCTGGGCTGTCGGACTACGTGGTGATGGTGCGCAACCAGGCGAAAGTGTTTCTCGCGGGTCCGCCGCTGCTCAAGGCGGCAACCGGCGAGATCGCAAACGAAGAGGATCTCGGCGGCGCGCAGATGCATGCACAGACTGCCGGCACCGCCGAATTCATCGCTGAAGATGATGCCGACGGCATCCGCATCGCGCGCGAAATCGTAGCCAGCTTCGACTGGAACGGCTCGCTGCCGCCCTTGCGTGTTTACGACTCGACCGAGCCGCTGTTCGCGTCCGACGAGCTGTGCGGCGCCGTGCCGGTCGATTACGCGCGCCCTTACGACAGTCGCGAAGTGATCGCGCGCATTGTCGATGGCTCGGATTTTCTCGACTTCAAGACCGAATACGACCGCCACACGGTCTGCGGCCGCGCGCACATCCATGGCATCGCCGTCGGCATTCTCGCCAACAACGGCCCGATCACGGTGCACGGTGCAGCCAAGGCCGGGCACTTTCTGCAGCTCTGTGATCAGGCGAATATTCCCCTGATTTTCCTGATGAATACCACCGGATTCATGGTCGGCACCGAGGCCGAGCAAAGCGGCATGGTCAAACATGGTTCGAAAATGATCCAGGCGGTCGCCAATGTGCGCGTGCCGCGCATCACCGTGGTCATCGGCGCCAGTTTCGGCGCCGGCAACTACGGCATGTGTGGACGCGGCTTCGGGCCGGATTTCATCTTTGCGTGGCCGAATGCGCGCACCGCGGTGATGGGCGGCGAGCAGGCAGCCAAGGTAATGGAGATCCTCGCGCGCGAGCGTTTCGAACGCACGGGGATGGCGCCGAGCCCGCAAGAGGAAGCGCAACTGGCAGCGACCACGGCTGCGATCGTCGCCCAATTCGAGCGCGAATCGCACGCCCTCGCGGCCACCGCGCGGCTGTTCGATGACGGCCTGATAGACCCGCGCGACACCCGCCGCGTGCTCGGCTACACCCTGTCGATCTGCCGCGAGGCGCGCGCACGGCCCTTACGCGGAAATAGTTTCGGCGTGGCGCGTTTCTGATGCACGCGCCGATGCAATTCCAACGTGTACTGATCGCCAATCGCGGCGAGATCGCGGTGCGCGTGATCAAGAGTTGCCGCGCACTCGGGCTTTCGACCGTCGCGGTGTATTCGGATGCTGATCGCGACGCCTTGCATGTCCGTCTCGCCGATCAGGCAGTGCGCGTCGGCACGGCGCCTGCAGCCGATTCCTACCTACGCGGCGAACGCATTATCGACGCGGCACTCAGCACACAGGCCCAGGCGATTCACCCTGGTTACGGCTTCCTCTCCGAGAACGCTGCCTTCGCACGCGCGGTACAGGGCGCCGGACTGATCTTGATCGGCCCTGCTGCGGACGCGATCGCTGCGATGGGTGACAAGTCAGCCGCTAAAGTGCGCATGCTCGCCGCGGGTGTACCGTGCATTGCCGGTTATCAGGGCGAGGATCAGTCGGAGCGGCGCCTGCTCGCGGAAGCCACCGAGATCGGCTATCCGATCATGGTCAAGGCCGCAGCCGGCGGCGGTGGGCGCGGCATGCGCCTGGTGCACGCGCCGGAGCAGTTGCTGGCCCATTTGCACTCGTCGCGCACGGAGGCGATCAATGCCTTCGGCGATGGCCGCCTGCTGCTCGAGCGCGCCTTGGTCGACGCGCGCCATGTCGAGATTCAGGTCTTCGGCGATCGCCACGGCAATCTCGTCCACCTGGGCGAGCGCGACTGCTCGATCCAGCGACGCAACCAGAAGATCGTCGAAGAGGCGCCCTCCCCTGCCGTCGATGCCGAGTTGCGCGAACGCATGGGCGCCACCGCCATCGCGGCAGCCCGCTGCGTCGACTATGTCGGCGCCGGCACCGTTGAATTCATGCTGACCCCGGAGCGCGAGTTCTTCTTCCTGGAGATGAATACGCGCCTACAAGTCGAACATGCGGTGACCGAGATGCTGTTTGACATCGATTTGGTCGAATGGCAACTGCGCATCGCCCGCGGCGAGCCATTGCCGCTCACCCAGGTTGAGCTGGATACACGCCGCCACGGCTGCGCGATCGAAGTGCGTTTGTGCTCGGAGGACCCGGCCGCCGACTTTCAGCCGCAGACCGGACGCGTCCTCGCCTGGCAGCCCGCGAGCGGCCCCGACGCGCGCATCGACCACGGCCTGATCGAAGGCCAGTACATCGGCGCCGACTACGATTCGCTGCAGGCCAAATTAATTGCACGTGGGGACACGCGCGAGGAAGCGCGCCACCGGTTGCTGCAGGTGCTCGAGCAGACACTGATCCTCGGCATTCACACCAACCAGGCTTTCCTGGCGCGGATCCTCACCAGTGAGGCGTTCATATGCGGAGATTTCTCGACCGATTTCATCGCGCGGCACTTCGCCAACGCAGCCGAGCGGCAGGCAGCGCCACAGTTGCTGCAGGGCGCACTCGCGGCGGTGCTGCGGTACCGCCGTGATGCATCGAAGCTCAAATCGGCCGCCGGCATTGCCCCCGACCTGCTCGGCTGGCAGAGCACGCCGGCAGTGCCGAGCGGTATGCGCCTGCGTTGCGCCGGGAGCGACTATGTTTGCACGCTCGAGACGCCCAATTCACTCGACTTCATCGTCCACGTACATGCGGAAAGCGGGACGGCAACGCACCCAATTCGCATCGACTCAACGGTGGGATCGCGGCTATCCGCTGTCGTCGACGGCGCTCGGACGGATGCCGAGTTCGTCTGCGATTCCGAGACGCTCTGGCTGCGCCACGGCGGCGTCTGCAGCGCCTGGCAGGATCGTAGCTACCAACCCGCGCGATGCGCCGAACGCAGCGAAGACGGCCGCCTCACCGCCCCGATGGACGGCCGGATCATCGCCGTGCATTCGGCGTCCGGCGCCCACGTCGCCAAGGGCGAGGTTCTGATCGTGCTGGAGGCCATGAAAATGCAGTTCCAACTCACTGCACCCAGCGCCGGTTGCGTCGAAATCAACTGCGGCTTGGGTCAACAGGTCCGAGCGCGGCAATTGCTGGCAAGCGTGCACCCGTAGGTCATGTTGTCCGCGAAGCGGACTACTTGACGGCCCCGCGCCGCCCAGTCAATTAGCCCGCTTCGCGGTCAACATGACCTACGAAAAACACCGCCTATCTTCGGCGTCGCTTTTTTGTTCGGCTCGATGTACTGGCTTCGCGTTCGAATGGATTGCCGCCCGCAAAGGCCTCATCAAGCGCGTCAAGAAAGTCGAATCCCTCGGAACTCGGCTGGTGCGAAAAATCCAGCGCGCCAGCGATCTCGTCGAGCTGCGACTTTTGCGTGGCCGGATCGGACAAGGCAAGGATGGTTGCGCGAATCTCCTGGTGCGCTTTCCGCACCTCCTTGATAGAGCTCGCCAGCGCATTTTCGAAGGCTTTGGGCTCCCGGGGCGAGCGTGATTCACCACTGTCGACGACGGCGCTTTGCAGGTGCGCAATCAGCGTCTCGATTTCAAGGTTCAGCGCGCGCAGTTGTTCGCGCAGGACTTCGTTGTAGTGCCCCAGGCGCTTTTCCGGGAGGCCAGCGATGGTTTCGGCACTGATCTGCTCGACTTCCATCTGCAAGGTCAACAGGGTCAACAGATCGCGGCGCTCGTAGGCGCCGTTGATGCGCTGCATGAGTACGGTCTTGCGTTCGCGTTCGGCGGGGTCGGGCTCGCGGTCGGGGTGCAGGCTGCTGACCAGTTTGCGGTAGATCTCGCGGACCGATTGGCTCACCGCCTGCGCGTCCTGGGCACGTTCCTCGGCGACCTGCTCCTGTTTCTGTGTCGATCCGTTGCGCGCCGCGCGCTTGGCTTTGCGTGCGCTTCTTTCCTGCTCGCGCGCGGCGCGCTGCTCGGCGAGGTGTTCCTCGGCCTTGCGCATCAGCTCTGCCGCGTCCTGGGCGCCATGGTCGCGCACGAAATCTGCGCCGAGTGTGTCGTGCAACATCGCCTCGGCAAGTTCCAGCTCGATTGCCTGTTCGAATTCGCGTTGATCCGCGAGGCTGCAATCACTGTGGCGATCGTGGATCGCCTCAAGTTCCTCATCGGGCCCCGCCTGGAGCAGTTCGCCGATCATGCCCAGCAGATAGTCGACCGCGCCGCGACGCCGGCGCTTACTCATGCGGATGCCGGTCGGAGGCGGTGAGAGCAGCCGGTCGATCAATGTGGCCAGTTCGCGCTGGGCAAGTGCAACAGCGGCGACCTGCGGCATCAGCTCTTCGACGACGCGCTCGCGCACGCGCTGCGCGAGCGCCTCCCAGCGTTGCAGGGAGGCGCGTGATTGCTCGATTTGGGCAGTAAGCCGATTGAAGGCTTGCTGCGCCGGGCTCAGTTTTTCGCGGCTCTTGTCGATCCGCAGTAGCTCAGAGGCGGTGGCCGGCGTGGCGTCGAATAGCGTGGCTTGGCGGGGTGGGCGCATGCGTCGACCAAGAAAAGGCGGGGGCGCGATTTTCCGGCGATTTGCAGAGCTGGGCAAGCAGCGCAGACAAGCAGCCTGAAACCTCAGCTCCGCCGCCGCGCCGCGCCCGCGAGCAGGCGCTCGGTGCTGACGGTGGCGCGGGTGTGGGTGCCGGCGCCGATGCTGCCGGCTTCATCGAAGGCTTCGATATCGAATCGATACAACCGGCCTTCGGCGCCGCGATAGATGGCGAGGGCGCGGACCACGCTGCCGATGGGTGTTGCGGCGGTGTGCTCGATGGCGACTGAAACGCCAACCGAGAGCTGTCCTTCCTGCAGGAACGGCCGCATCACGCGGGCTGCAGCGAGCTCCATCAGCGCGACCATGCGCGCGGTGGCGAAGACGGCCGGAAACACATCTTCCGCCGACTTCGACAGCGCCTGCGCGGTGTCCTCCAGGCGCACCGTGAGACTCGCTTCGCCGACCGCACCGATTTCCATCTGCCCCTCCACTCTCGATCTGGCAGATCCTCGCAATCACCCTCGCGCAGTGCAAGTCCTTCAGCCGCGGCAATGGCCGCTCGGCAAGGCGGCTGCGACATCCTCCATCCCGTAAGCGCTGATGGCATCGCCCTGCATCGGCGCGAATTCGCTGGTGTTGCCGAGGGCATCGCGGGTGAGCAGGGTCAGGGGCAATAAATTGCTGGTGTCGGCGCTGGTGATCGCAAAGGTGCGGGGCAACTGCGCATCGACGGCCTGGATCACCGAACTGCCGATCAGTTGTGCAGAACCGCCGCCGCAATCGGCACGATAGACATCCACGGTGAGTGGGTAAGTTGCGTTCGCGGGGGCCGTATCGACGCTCACGGTGATGTCCGTATTGCTCCCACCGGCGGGCAGGAAGCCGGCAGGCAGCGTCGCCACTGGCCAGTTCTGCAGTCTATTGCCGCCATCATCAGGGTCGTTAGCGTCGTTGGCGGTGGCACCATCTGGGTTACTGCTGGCGCTGAGGTCAATGGGGATTCCGCGATTGCCGTAGAAGTGATTGAGCGGCGAAGAGACGCCCCGGCAGCTGCCGACATGGATGCCGGCGGCCCCGCCGAAGGCGATCAGATTCGCCTGCCCCGGCGCCGTACCGCCAATCGCCAGGGCACAGGCATTGCCAAACAAAGAGAGGCTTGCTTGCGGCTGCCCAGGTGCGGCTGGGCTCAAGCCGTTGCCCATCGGCCGTCGACCGGTGATATCGGTTCCGAAGTAATTGCCTTCGATGCGCGTGCCCGCATACGGATCGGCCGATCCACTGCTGCTCAGATAAATAGCCTGAAAGGCGCTGTTGGAAATGAGGTTGCGCGCGCCCGGATCGATGCCGCCGATGCGCGCATTGGTCAGCGGCGCACTCGATGAGATCGCGTTCTCGCGAATGGGAAGCGGCGCCGTCCCGGCCGCATTGGTGCCGATGAGATTGCCCTCGATGCGCAAGCCGTCCGCGGCCGCGAACATCGAGATGGCGTAGTTCAATCCGCCGATAAGATTGCGCGCTTCTGGGGTAATGCCGCCGATCACGTAGGCCCCAGGCCCGAAGATACGCACGCCGAAGCGCTGGGCCGAATTGCCGGGCAGCGAGGCTTGGCTGCCGCTGATATCGGTCCCGAGAAAACAGCCTTCGAGCCGGTGCGCGGAACCGCCGGTGAATAGCACTTGGCTCACGAAGCGGTTGATGGCGAGCCCGCGAACGACGCTGGCCGGCTGGCTGAAGAAATTCAGGGAGATCTCGAATCCGTTCAGCATGTCGCTCGGATTGGCTGGCTGCACCTCGATCTTCAATTGCGCATTGGAGCCGCCTGCTTGCGGCGTCAGGGTGTTGGCCAGCGCGCCCGGCTGGGTGTAGCCGTCGATCAGCACTTCCTGCTCGATCGGCGGTAGAGCAGTGGCTACCGCGATGCGCCAATGCGCCGTCGCCGCCACGAAGCTCGAATCGGTATTTGGGATCGCAAACTCGATGGTGTCTGCTGCCGGCGTTAAATTGGATCGCGTCATGGCACCACGCAGGCTGCAATCGTCTGCCGCTTCGGTACAGGCGCTGCTGGCGCTATCGGCGCCGGTATCGACCACGAAGCTCGCGGCCGCGGCGGGAGTACCGATGAGCAGCAGCGGGAACAGCAGTGAGCGCATGGAAATTTGCCTGATCGGGTTCATTTCTCGATATACGGCCTCTGCTGGCGCCGACTGACATTGGCCAATCAGGGGCAGAAGCGGATGAGCGCGGCCGTGGCCTCCGTCCATGCGGCCCGGCGATTTGCCAGCGTCGGCACCGGCTGCGCGGACGCCAGCGCAATCCGTGCCTGCGTGCACGACTGGTTGGCGGCGAGCGCGTGTGCGAGCGTGGCATTGGCCATGCGCGCGTCCTCGTTATCGACGGTTTCGGCGGAGGCCTGGGCGGACGCATCGATGCGCGGCGCCGCCCCCTGGATCAGCTGCAGGGCGCGCGCATAGTCGCCGGTCTGCAGCAGGGCGCGCGCCTGCAGCACCTCGAACTCCGCACGCCCAAGGTGGGACGGCGGGTATTCGGCAAAAACCGCTGCCTGCGCACGCGCCAAATGCGCCAGTGCCGCTTCCCCATCACTCTGCAGCAGACTGGCCTCGGCCAGCAGCAATTCCGCCTCCGCCCGGCGCAAGGCCGAAAATTGTGCGGGAACCGAATCGATGATCGCGAGCGATGCGCGGAGCGCACCTTGCGCGGCGGCCAGATCACCGCCACGCAAGGCCGTCCAGCCGCGCTGGCGCCAGTAGTTTTCGAGTGAGTCGGCAGACAGCCCAGGGGTGGATTGGCGCAACTGGTCTGCCAGTTCGAGCCATGCGTAAGCGGGCGCGGGATCACCGACGCGCGAGAGTGAGCTGGCGGCAGTTGCGAGCGCACTGATGGCCGCGCCTGTCGGTGCCCGCGGTTGCGCCGCGACCCGTGCAATGCGCTCGCCGACCAGCCGAATTTCCTCCGCTGTGGCAAAGCCGCGCTGGGCCAGCACCAGATAGCGCAAAGTATCGAGCTCGTTCCCGGGATCGACCTGGGGCACTTGCCCGAGCGCTGTCAGCGCGCGTCGAAGCAGGTCCTCAGCTTCGGCAAAATGATTGAGATTTATGAGCCCGACACCGATCTGCGAAAGGCTGCGCCAGATCAGTTCCGGGTCATCGGAAAACCCGGCTTCGAGGCGCCGCGCCGCCTCCACCAGAAACTCACTAGCGCGTGGCTCGCGCCCGGCAAAGACCTCTGGGCTCGCGGCAGAAAGCACATTGAGCATCGCGCTCAGATGCGCGTTGGCCGATGCCGCCTCGCGCTCTGCAATGCGCGCCTGGCGCCAAGTCAGCGCGGCACCCAGACTAAGCGCGATCAAAATTCCGGCAAGGCCCAACAATTGCCAGCGATATTGGCGTGCGAGGCTGGCGAGGCGCGCGCGCGCACTCCCAATTCCGCTGCGCAAAGGACGCGCATTCAGCCAATCGGAAAGATCATCTCCAAGCATGGCGACGCTGGCGTAGCGCATGCCCAGTAGCGCCGCGCTGGCCTTGGCGATGATCAGCTCCAGCTCCTTGCGCGCGGCCTCAAGGCCGCGCCCGGGCGGCGCCGCATCGGCCAGCTCGCGCAGCACCACGCCGAGCGCATAGACGTCGGCTGCGGTGGTTGCGCGCTCACCCGCGAGTTGCTCCGGCGCGGCGTAACGCGGGGTCAGAGCCTGTAGCGCGGTGAGCGTGCGCGACTGATCGGTTTCGTCGTCGAGGCGCGCAATGCCGAAATCGAGCAGATGCGGGCTCCCTTGTGCATCGACCAGGATATTGCCGGGCTTGATATCGCGGTGGATCACCAGGCAACTGTGGGCATAAGCCACTGCGGCGCAGACCTCCATGAGCAGGCGCACGCGGTTGCGCAGGTCGAGCTGGCGTTCGGCGCAGGCGCGCGCCAGATCGACGCCATCGACAAATTCCATCGCCAGCCACGGTCGCCCGTCCGCGGCGACACCGCCGTCCAGCAAGCGCACGATCGCCGGGTGCTTGAGCCGCGCGAGAATCTGCCGCTCGCGCACAAAACGCCTTCCGAGCAGGGTTGAGCGAGCGCCTGGCGGCAACAGCTTGAGCGCCACCTGTTGCTCGAAAGCGCCATCGACGCGGCGCGCTCGGTAGACCACCCCCATGCCGCCGCGACCGATCTCGTGCTCGATCTCGAACGGGCCGAAATGTTGCCCGCGGTGATGCGCCGCGGCGATTGGCACGAGGTCTGCATCGTCCAGCGACTCGATTAATCCGGCCAGCTCGCGGTGCAAGTCGGGATCAGATTGCGCAAGCGCCCCCAGGCGCGTCTGCTGCTCACTCGCAGCGAGCGCCGTGAGCGCATGGAAGGCGCTACGCAGCTGCGCGAAACGAGCGCGTTCATCGACCACCGGCGGTGCTGCATCCATGCTCAACATATACGCTGAAGCGGCCGCTGAACTGACGCAGCGTGCACTGCCCTACTCCGCCAGACGTTGGCGTAACCAAGCACGCGCCATCGCCCAGTCGCGGTACACCGTGCGCTCGTCCACTTCCAGCAGGGCGGCCACTTCACTGACCTCAAGGCCGACGAAGTAGCGCAACTCCACCATATTGGCCATGCGCGGATCCAATTGCTCGAGCGTGGCCAGCGCGCGGTCGAGATCAATCACGTCGACATCCGCCTCGATCGGCAGGGACAAGGCTTCGACCAGGTCGACGCGTAGCCAGCCGCCGCCGCGCTTGTCGCGCTGTTTGGCGCGCGCGCGGTCGATGAGAACTTGACGCATGAGCTTGGCGGCGGTCGTGTACAGGTGCTTGCGATTGCTGATATCGAGCGCCGCCGCGCCGAGCAGGCGCACGAACACATCGTGCACGAGCGCCGTCGGTTGCAGCGTTTCGTGACCCTGATGGCCGCCCAATTCATGCGCAGCCAGGCGCCGCAGCTCGTCATAGACCTGCGCCAGCACGGCATCCAGGGCTGCCGGATCGCCCGCCTGCCATTGCGCGAGCAAACCCGTGACATCGACTTGCTCGACGTTCATGACTCAGACGCTTGGGAAGCAATCCGACAGGATAGTGCACTCGCGCGCCAGGCGCGAGCGCCTGCGTGGAGGGCCGTCGGCGCGTCGGCCGCCTGGCAATCTGGGGCGAAGGCACCGAAACAGCAGCGATTCAAGGCTTGCTCGCGCTGCCGCAGTTCTAAGCGAAGTTTCAGGAAACCGTAGCGAGGGTTCACATGCAAGGCGCGACACTGGCGCCGGCAACTGCGGCCTCGCACTTAAGACCAGTGCCAAAGCATTCAACACAAAAGGACACAAACAGATCCCAATCCAAAGCCACAAAAAAAATGGATTTGGCAATTGCGTAGGTTTTCATTGATGGGCTCAACCCAGGCGAGTGGCCGGAGCTGGGTCGCTTTCGGCATCCTGCCCACGCGACACCCGCACGTCCATGTGAGCGGAACCGCGGGTTACGCGGACACGCAAAGCCGTTTGGCGCAGACGCGCGCCTCAGAGGGAGTTATCCTTCACAAACCATCCATATGGATGTTTATAGGATGCGTCATGGCTGGCAAATCACTCTCCCGCTCGAACACCACGCTTCCGGAAAGCGAGAAGATCACGATCAACCTGGGATTCGTCGATCTTGGGCAGATCGATCTTCTGGTCAAGGAAGGCTTCTACTCGAACCGCACGGATCTCATCAGGACGGCGATCCGGCAGCAGTTGCTGCAGCACGCGGACGTGCTCAAGCAGACGGTCACCCGCAAGACGTTGACGCTGGGCTTGCAACACTTCAGCCGCAGTGATCTCGAGGCCATCCACGCGGCCGGCGAGAGGTTGCAATTGCGCGTGCTGGGCCTCGCCAGCATTGCGCTCGATGTCAGCGTCGAACTGGCGCGAGCGACCATTGAATCCATTCTCGTGCTCGGCGCCTTGAACGCCAGCCCCGAGGTCAAGGCCGCACTGGCCGATCGCATGCGCTGACGCGCTGCTCATAAGGACCACCATGAAATCTCTGATCCAGCCTTTGCTGGCGCGTTTGCGCGCCACCGCGGTCCCTGCCGGCAGACCCAAACTCATTGATACCAAAGCCGTCATCGAGCGCTCGCTTCGTCAGGCCGGTCTGATGCCTCCGGCCGCGGATGCGCCCGCGGCTGCCAATGACGCGAGTGTGATCGAAGGCGAATTTCGCGTCGTCGACGACGCGCAAGCGGACACTGCGCGGACCGCCAGCAGGCCCAGGAGCGCACCAGCCCAACCTGGCAAGAGCATGAGTTCGGGCGAGTTCAGCGCAAACGGCGCTTCGCGTCATTACAAGTTGTTCGTGCCGATGGGCTTTGAAGGTCAGCGCCTGCCGTTGATTGTGATGCTGCACGGCTGTACCCAGGACCCGGAGGATTTTGCGCGCGGCACGCGCATGAATGTGCTCGCACAGGAATCCGGCGCGATCGTGCTTTACCCCCAGCAGGCGCCGCGTTCCAACAGTTCGCGTTGCTGGAACTGGTTTCAGCCCGGCGACCAGCTCCGCGGTGCCGGCGAACCCGCACTACTGGCAGAGATGACCCGCGAGGTCATGCGCTCGTACCCGGTAGATCCGGATCGCGTGTTCGTGGCAGGACTGTCGGCGGGCGGCGCCATGGCGGCCATTCTCGGGCGTGAATATCCCGATCTGTATGCCGCGATCGGCGTACATTCCGGGCTGGCACCGGGTGCGGCGCGCGATATCCCCTCGGCATTCGCAGCCATGAAGAGCGCACCCGCCGCCAATCACGAGCTGCCGAAGTCGCCGGTGATCGTCTTCCACGGCGACCGCGACGCCACCGTGCATCCGCAGAACGGCGAAAGTGTGATCGGAACCAGCGGGGCGCGCAGCAGCACGCAAGGCAACGCAGGACGCGCCTTCACCCGCACCTTGATCCGCAACACGGATGGCAGCGTGCGTGCCGAGCACTGGCTCGTGGACGGCGCCGGCCACGCTTGGTCGGGCGGCAGCAGCGAGGGCAGCTACGCCGATAGTCTCGGGCCGGATGCCAGCCGCGAGATGTTGCGGTTTTTTCTCGAGCATCCAAGGGCGTAGGCTGTTCTGTTGTGGGAGCAGCCATGGCTGCGATGCGGTTGCTTTAAGCAAAGCCGATCAAGAGCATCGACCCCGTCCACCTGAGATTTCTAGGTTGAACCTAGAAACCTCAGGTGACCGCTTCCCGCGGCGCGTGCCGATGCCGGCAGTGTCCGAAGATGTGCGCGCCATCGATGATCCCGGCGAAGGGCTCCGGGAAGTCGCCGCGCCGAGCAGCGCGAGCGCTTCGGCTTCCGCGGGCTCGGCCCGGCGCAGGCTGATCGAATCCGCCACGACCACGTCGAGCGCGCTCGCCGCAGACGCAGCAATCTGGTCGGTGTCAGGGAGCGTCGTCGGGATCACTTGGACCGTCACCGAGCCAGTACGCTGAGCAATCGCTGGTAGTCGCGCTGATCGAAGTGCGGTCCGATGGTTTCGAACTGATGGTCGCCGTGGGTTTCCATGCGCACCGCGAGGGAAGCCAGCTCGAACGGCTCGCCGCGATCGGGCCAGCGCCAGACCGGTCCGCCGCTGCTGCCGGGCGACATCCAGAGGGCGAAGCGGCGAAAGGGTTCCGGTCCACGTGCACACGCGCTCTGACCGAAGAGATTGACGGCTGCGCCCGGTGCGACGGCGCCATCCGGACCGCTGGCACCATAGCCCGCACGCAACACACGCAAGCCGGCGGGCAGCGTCGGCGCGTTCCCGAAGCGCAGCCGCGGCCAACGCAACGAGGCCGGCAGCCGCACCGGCGCATCCAGCACCAGCCACGAAAAATCGTGCGCCGTGCGCGCGGCGTATTGGGCATCCAGCAGCGGCGCTGCGGGCGCTCCGGCGTTCCAGCCGGCGCGCTCGGAAAGATGTGCGCGCGACACATAGGCCATGCCGAACGGCGCGGCCGGCGGATCGGTGTAGCGGCGCCCACCCGGAACCACCCGATAGCGATCGCAGACCTGGCCCTCGGGCGTGAGCACCACATGCGCGGCGGTCAGCGCGAGATCCGGCGAGAGCAGCACGCCGCTGCCGGCGAGCGGACGCGATCCCGCGCGACAGCGGTGCGGGCGCACGCGCAAAAGCAATGGCGCGATGGTCTCTGGCAATTGAACCGGGAGTAGTTCCGCGGCCGGCGGCGTACGCGGGCACCACGGCAAACTCGGCGCGTCGGCAGCGGACTCCGCCAGCGCCGGCGAACATCGCCGCGGCACGCGTCCGCGCGGCGCTGACGGGCTGGCAATCGCCGGCGCCAGGCGTGCGGGCAAGAGATCCTGATCGTGCGCCGTCAGCAGGCGCTGCAGTCCGAGTGCCTGTTGCGGGCTCAAGGCGCGTCGTTGTGGCCAGTCGAGCTCGATGCAGCGTCCACCGGGCAGCTCTAAAGTTCGCCACGCCAGCAACTGTTGGAGCTCGGGCAGGTACTGGATCGCCGACTCGCGCGAGCTGGCGGGCACACTGTCCGGGCAGGCGACGAAGGCACCGCTGTGTCCTGCCGCCGCACGCTCCAGCGCGCCGAAAAGCTCAGGCTTCGGCACCGCTGGCGGCTCCGCCGCTCGGGCATCGGGATCCGCATCGAACTTCGCACATTTCGGCTGCGCGCCGTCGAAGTGACAGCTTGCAAGCAGCGCCGCGAGCGCACGCTCCAGCGCCGAGCCATCCGGCGGGATCGGCGCCCGCGCACCCAGGCCATCGCCGAGCAGCGGATCGCTGCTGACCTGCAACTGGTAATGACGCCCGTGCGCGAGCAACACCAGTACCTGAAACTGCCCGGGCGCCGCGCAATGGCCGGCAAAGCGGACCTGCGGCCAGCGTGCGCCAGCGGCATCAATCAGCGGCGGCAGGTCGCGGTCCTGTGCGACGCACTTTTTGTTGCGCAGAAAATATCGACGCGATTGCTTCAGGCGCGCGCTCGCCAGCGGCGCGGCGGACGCGTGATCGAATGCGGAGACCCAATAGGTGATCCCCGAATCGTCGTGGAACACCTGGGTGCGCACGCGCGCCCTGCCCCATGGCGTGCCTACGCTGGGCTCGACCTGCTCGCGCGGCTCCACGCGTAGCTTCGAGGCTAGCTCGGGAGAATCCGCAGGCAGTGACGCCAATACACCCAAGACAAGCATCAACGATCCCGCCAACATCAAGCGTGTTCCTTCCGGGCTGTCGTGCGTTCGCTCCGCGGTCGCAGTCGCGGCAACCAAGCGCTCGACGGCGATCGATTCCCGGGTGCGCTGCGCGTACCCGGGCTACCCCGCTCGAAAGCGCTGGGCTTACCCGGGCTCCCCCACTCGGATGCACTGGGCTTACCCGGGAAAAACACGCGAGCCACGGGCGAGATTGATTCGAATATTTCGCCGATTAGAAGCATCGCCAATGCACTTTGCTCTTAATCTGCGGAATCTGCGGAACGACTTTTGCCGCTCGCTCTGGTGCTCCTAAGCTGGACGAGCCGGAACCAAACAGGCAACAAATCTTCGCAGGATTTGTCAAGATTGAGCTGCCTGGTGACTAACCAAGCTCACGCCACCAGACAGGATCCCACTGACTGGCGCGTTTGCAGCGCTTCGATCAATGCCGACTGGTTCCAACTGTCGAGGCCTTCGACGATCTGTCCGTCGCGACATTTGAACCAGGTCATGCCGCGAAAATCGACCTTGAGCCCGGTTGCGCTAATGCCCAGCGTGTCGCCATTGTGGGTGCCGCGCGCGCGCCAGCGCAGCATGATCTCGTCGCCCTCGGCCACGGTCCCCAGCAGCTCCAGGTGCAGGTCCGGAAAGGCGCCGAGGAACACCCTATACGCCGTATTGATCCACGCATCGCGACCGCACACCTGTCCGCCTTCGGTCCATCCACACACTTCTGGCGACATCAGCTCGTTCAGCGACTCTTCGTTGCGATCATTCCAGACCTCTTTGAAAAAGCGCTCGGCACAACGGGTATTGATCGCAGTCGTCATCGCGGCTTCCAGGGTGGTCGAATCGAAAGATTGCGGCGCTAGTCTATGCAAGACACACTGCAAAACCCACTCGCCGTCAGCGTCGAATGCGCCTGCGCCAATCACGAAACCGAGTTGCTC